>Ga0233438_10000592_pt1 | contig 44846 bp, 36 predicted proteins | sample SI_123_September_FD_182720 | JGI IMG/M metagenome (GOLD analysis project Ga0233438, IMG submission 182720) | Seawater microbial communities from Saanich Inlet, British Columbia, Canada - SI_123_September2016_10_MG | ecosystem: Environmental > Aquatic > Marine > Inlet | place: Canada: British...
ATACCATTGGGGTAAATCGCGTGGGGCGTGATGCCTATCGATTGCAGTACCCAGGGCACTCTGCCATTTACAATGCGATGGGAGACCGTGAGGGGTTTTTAGGCGAAGAGCAAACGATAGCGCATATAGTCATCGATAAGTCAAAACTGGAAACAACTCGAAAAAAACTCCCTTTTCTACAAGATCGAGATGACTTTACTCTATCCTAAACTGCTCTTGTAACTCCCAATTGGCACGCACATCGAGGAGGGGTTCATGGTGATAAACACTTTCTGGATAACGGCGATCGAGAAATCGTCCACTATCCCATTTTCCATTGTTGTTTTTATCTACGATCAATCGCACATAGTACTTCTTGGGTTGTAGGTTGGCAAAGACAACTCGCCGTTGCGGGGCTGCTATGGGTAAGCTGCGAACAAGATTTTCATTTTCGTCTGTGAGTTGCACGATGATTGGGTAGCTCGGCACCCCTACAAGCTGTAGATACAAACTCCCATATTCAGCGGGCTTTTGGGTGCGAAACTGCATTTGAACGGTATCGTTAGACGTATTAAAAAAGTCGGTGATTGCACCTGGAAGTACGTCCAATCGGTAGTTGTCGTTTGGCAGGATGTCAAAATCAAAGAGAACACGGTGCGGGTCTTCAACAGAGACATCAAATGGAACAGGAATCGAGTCACGATCGAGAAGACGCATTTGTGATTTATCAATCGTCAAAATGGGAGTTGAGGTTTCCATGCGTAGGGTATCGCTCAAATGTAAAACGCCTGTGATACTAGGGGTTATGGTGAGAGAATCCACTTCTGCCTTTCGGATTTGATGTGTGCGTTGAACCTTAAGCGTGTCATAGCTGATGTCGAACTGCAAAGAGTCGGCTTTGAGGTTGTTGTACCAAACATATAAGGTATCCGTTTCTTTATCAAAAGATTGAATGGTCTGCACACTGTCGGGAAGGTTTAGCGGAAGTACTTCCAAAGCAGTTGGGTCGCCGTAATAACCCAGCCCGATTCGATTTTGACCTGCTTGAAAGCTACGTCCCAATGAAAAGTCGGTTTGTTCTTGAAACAAATCCAGTTGAAACAAGCTATCTGTGGGCAACTCGATAAAGTCGTTGGCAAAAGCAATATCATCAACGCTTTGATCAAAAGTGTAATTGTTTGCGATGTCCTTTTGGGCGATGAGCAAATAGCGTCCAGCGCGGACATTGTCAATTTCAAAAACCGCCAAACTATCGAGGGTGTTGGAAAGGTAATCAGGCAGACCGTTATAAACGAGGGAATCGGTATAGGTGCTATCGACAGCATAGAGCATCACGGACACAAAGTTTTTGGCTTCTCTCCCAAAGGCATTCCCAATCGTACCACGCACTTGAAGGGAATCGACATAATCCCCAGTGGAGAAGACGTAGCGGAAATACGGATATGGATTTCCTTCGTTGTTATCGACAATGCTCTGCCCGAAATTAAAATTATAGGTGGTGTTTGCTTGGAGTGAATCCATAAGTTCGATTTGCACATACTTGGCAGCAGTGCTTTGCGGCGAAATGGTATAGGTAGCCGGATCGAGAGGTGGAGAAATAATGAGCTGTTCTTTGAGTTTGTTGAGTTTTACATACTCGTCAAAATACAGACGAACGCGATCCTCACGAAACTGTGTTGCATTCAGTTCGGGAACTGCGCGCAATAAGACTGGCGGGGTTTCGTCCTCGGGCCCACCAGTAGGATTTCCACGCTTTGCACATTGCACAAACAACAGCGTTATCAAACTCCACAAAACCAGTGAAAAGGTATGTCTCATCAACTACAAAGAAACGACTATTTTCAGGACTAAGGAAGAGGGGATTTGGCAAATGCGATTGTGGCTACAGAAACCCGAACACCCTTAATCTGCAACAAGCAGTTTGCTGCCCTAGACAAGGTGGTTCCAGTTGTGACCACATCATCAACCAGCAGCAAATGCTTTCCACCAAAAACAGAAGAATCGACAAAGGAAAAGGCATCCTTGATCTGCGCGGTCCGCTGATGAGCGTTGAGTCGGACCAAGGTTTTTGTGGCCTTGTGGCGGACTAAATTTTGCGGAACATAGTCGATTTGAAGTTGTTTGGCGAGTTGTTGTCAAAATTGCGAAACTTGGTTATAGCCCCGTTGTCGATGCCTGCGTTTGTGTAAGGGGATGGGCACAATAAGGTCGCAGGATAAAAAGGGACTATTGACGAGCTTTTGCCCTTGTTGAGCACCAAATAGACTTCCGAGCTGCTCTCTGTTCATGTATTTCAATTGGTGAATGAGTTGTTGAACAAGTCCTTGTTGTTCAAAATAAAACAAAGATGTTGCATAAGAAATGGGGGTGAGTTGATGGAGTAACTTGACCAGGGGATTGGAGTTGCTGAAATGGGAATTGGTTGCTGGCAGTTCGCTTAAACAATGGAGGCAAAGAATAGTTTTTTAGGAACAGCAGATTTACAACCAAGGCAATAATTAGGGAAAAGCGTCTGCAGCAAGTCATCAAAAACAGTATACATGGGGCATCAATTGGTCATTCAATTTACAAAAGAAAGCTTATTTTTGCGCCATGTCTGAAACCGACCAGTTTAAAAAAGTGATTGCCCACGCCAAAGAATATGGCTTCGTCTTTCCGTCGAGCGATATTTATGATGGGCTGAGTGCCGTATATGATTATGGGCAACAGGGCGTACTGCTCAAAAATAACATTCGCAACTTTTGGTGGAAATCCATGGTGCAACTCAACGAGAATATCGTTGGACTAGATGCTGCCATTTTTATGCACCCCACAACTTGGAAAGCGTCGGGTCACGTAGATGCATTTAACGATCCATTGATCGATAACAAAGACTCTAAAAAACGCTATCGTGCCGATGTGTTAATAGAGGATTACATCGCCAAACTGGAAGGGAAAATCGAAAAAGAAATCACCAAGGCGGCCAAGCGTTTTGGGGATGCCTTTGACAAGGAGCAGTTTGTATCGACAAACCCACGCGTGGTTGGCTATCGAGAAAAGGCAAGTGCAATAAGCGCTCGTATGGCCAAGTCTTTAGAAGCCGAAGATCTTGCTGACGTCAAAGCACTTATCGAAGAATTGGAAATTGTGTGTCCGTTTTCTGGTTCAAAAAACTGGACGGATGTCAAGCAATTCAACTTGATGTTTGGCACCAAGCTCGGCGCATCTGCCGATCATGCAACCGATCTCTACCTACGCCCAGAAACAGCCCAAGGGATTTTTGTTAACTTTTTGAATGTACAAAAATCCGGACGTATGAAAATTCCCTTTGGGATTGCCCAAACCGGAAAGGCCTTTCGCAATGAAATTGTAGCTCGGCAGTTTATCTTTCGTATGCGAGAGTTTGAGCAAATGGAGATGCAATTTTTCATTCCTCCGGGGACACAAAAAGAGTGGTATGACCATTGGAAGAAAACCCGCCTCAACTGGCATCTGTCTTTGGGAATGGGCGAGGAAAACTATCGATTTTATGACCATGAAAAACTGGCGCACTATGCCGATGCTGCCTGTGACATTGAGTTTAAATTTCCATTTGGATTCAAAGAACTCGAGGGAATCCACTCTAGAACGGATTTTGACTTGGGCAGCCATGAAAAGTACGCGGGCAAAAAACTACAGTATTTTGATCCGGAGCGCAACGAAAGCTATACACCCTATGTATTGGAAACCTCAATCGGACTGGATCGTATGTTTTTGGCGGTACTTTCTCACAGCTTGCAAGAGGAGCAACTCGAGGACGGGAACTCACGGACGGTATTGCGATTACCAGCTGTTTTGGCCCCCACGCAAATTGCGATTTTACCCTTGGTAAAAAAGGATGGTTTACCGGATCTTGCTCGTGAGTTGGTTGCAGATTTAAAATGGGATTACTCGACTACTTATGATGAGAAAGATGCTGTTGGGCGTAGATACAGACGGCAAGACGCACTTGGAACTCCATACTCTGTAACGGTTGATCACCAAACCTTGAAAGATCAAACGGTTACCCTACGCGAACGAGACTCCATGAAGCAAATCCGGGTAGCAGTCAAAGACTTGTCTAAACATTTAAATGCCAAATTAAATATCAAATATTGGTTATCAAAAGCTGAGTAAGCTTAAAATCTTTTTCCAATAGCAATCCCTATCGGGAAGTAAACCTCATTTTTTGATTCTGTTATATAACGAGATAGTCCCACATATAACTCAAAAGAGAAACCATTAGTATTAACTAATTTTCGACCAATTGTCATTCCAAGGGAAACTTGAAGAGATTCACTCTTAAGAGATGCAAAAGAACCAAACCCCTCAACAAAAAAACCTCTTGCACCATATTCTTTTGTGTTGTAAAAGTAAAATCTATAGTAAGGGTTTATAGCAAATTTCCTATCAGTAATATCAAGACCCTCACTATCTCCGTTTATGAACATTGATAGGCCATAGCTACTTGACTTATCCAATATCCTTTCATAAAATATGTTTATGTCACTAACAGTTAAAAGACTCAGGGCATTTATTCTAAGTTCGTTTTCACCTTTTGGAAATGCAGCGTCAAGAGACGAATTATTTACAACTTCAACTTTGATTACTTTTTCCTCCTCTTTATCCTCATAGATTGCGGGTACTTCAGGAACAGCTGGAACTTCTTGTTCCTGGGCGTTCACTGAAGCAAGCATAAAAAATATGGGTGTAAAAAATAGTATTCTTTTCATTTTTTTGGTTTAAGATTATAACAAAAATATAAAATTAAATGTGACTTTGTATTTTAGCAAGCATGAAGATCATCTCCTATAACGTTAATGGCATTCGCGCAGCGCTGCGCAAAGATTTTTTAGCTTGGCTACAAGCAGCTTCCCCCGATGTTCTTTGTCTGCAAGAAATCAAAGCCACTCCCGATCAATTTGATCCAAGTGTGTTTAAAGAATTGGGGTATCACCACAACTATTGGTATCCCGCCCAAAAAAAGGGATATAGCGGCGTGGCGATATTGTGCAAGCAAGAGCCAAACAAGGTGGTCTATGGCACCGGCATCGACTATATGGACAACGAAGGGCGCAACCTCCGTGTCGATTTCGACGGGGTTTCTGTTATGAGCTTATATCTACCTTCGGGAACCAATCCCGAGCGTTTGGCGTTTAAGTTTACCTATATGGATGATTTTCAAACCTATATCAACAACTTGAAGCAAACCCACCCCAACCTCGTGATTTGTGGTGATTACAACATCTGCCACGAAGCCATCGACATCCATGACCCCGTGCGAAACGCCAAGGTTTCTGGCTTTTTACCCGAAGAACGCACTTGGCTAGATGGATTTATAAAACAGGGCTTTACCGATTCGTTCCGTCATCTCAACGAAGACCCTCACCACTATAGCTGGTGGAGCTATCGCGCCAATGCTCGTGCCAATAATAAGGGTTGGCGTATCGATTATGCCATGGTATCCGAACCCCTGACCAAACACATAGAAAGAGCGTTTATCTTACCCCAAGCTGTCCATTCTGACCACTGTCCTGTTGGCGTCACTTTGAATATGGATTTATGAAATACACCACTTTACCTCACTCGGATGTCCGTGTGAGTAAAATCTGTTTAGGCACTATGACTTGGGGCAATCAAAACTCCCAAGCGGAGGGTTTTGAACAGATGGATTATTCGCTCGAAAAAGGGATCAATTTTTTTGATACAGCAGAGTTATACCCCGTACCTGCAAGCGCCGACACATACGCTGAAACGGAGCGCATCATAGGCAATTGGTTTGCCTCTCGAAACAATCGGGAACAAGTGGTTTTGGCCACCAAAATCGCAGGACCAGGAGCCTATACCGCTCATATCCGCACTACAGGGTTTTCCACCGATAGTATCCAACAGGCCCTAGACGGGAGCTTGCAACGACTTCAGACCGATTATATTGATTTGTACCAGTTGCATTGGCCAGAAAGAAACTCCAACTTTTTCGGTTTTCTTGGATATAAACCAGACAAAAATGAAGAATGGGAATACAACTTTCGTGAGATTTTAGAAACCCTTCACGATTGTATCAAAGCGGGTAAAATCAGACATATTGGACTGTCCAACGAGTCCCCATGGGGAGCGATGAAGTATTTGGCACTATCGGAGTTTGCAAACCTACCTCGGATGAAAACGATTCAAAATCCATACTCCCTTCTCAATCGAAAGTTTGAAGTCGGCAATGCCGAAGTCGCTCACCGCGAGCAGTTGGGGCTATTGGCCTATTCTCCCATGGCTTTTGGGATTTTGTCGGGAAAGTATCGCAACGGAAAACTTCCCGAAGATAGCCGTCTTCAACTTTTTCCCAGAATGGCACGATACAATAGTGAGGAGTCTCTTCAAGCGACGGAGCTTTATGCTGCCATTGCTGATAAGCACGGCTTGTCTTTGGCACAAATGTCATTGGCTTTTGTGACCGATCAACCCTTTGTGACTTCCAATATCATCGGGGCGACAACCACGGCGCAACTGCGAGAAAACATCGCTTCATCATCGCTAACATTATCAGAAGAAATTCTAGATGAAATCGACGCAGTGCACAAGCAATTTTCTAATCCAGCACCTTAGAACAACAACTCCACCAATCCACGGATATTGTCGAGTGCAATCACTTTGAGTTTGGAGGAGGGGAGTTTGCTTTTTTGAGCGACGACTAGGGTTGTAAAACCGAGTTTTTCGGCCTCTTGAATACGTTGCTCTACACGGGGGACGTTGCGCAGTTCGCCAGAGAGCCCAACTTCAGCAGCAAAGCAAAATTTTTCGGGGATGACCACGTCCAAGCTACTGGAGAGTATGGCGGCAGCCACTGCCAAATCGAGAGCGGGATCTTCAATGCGAATGCCACCTGCGAGGTTGAGAAATACATCTTTAGCGCCGAGCTTAAACCCTGCACGCTTTTCCAAAACCGCCAACAACATATTGAGTCGTTTGACATTAAAGCCCGTACTGCTTCGCTGTGGGGTGCCATAGACCGCCGAACTCACCAAGGCCTGACACTCAATCAGCATGGGGCGCATGCCCTCTAAGGTAGCTGCAATGGCATGTCCACTTAAATTGCTACTACTGCTTGAAATCAAGAGTTCACTGGGGTTTTCGACGATGCGCAAACCTTTGGATTCCATTTCATAAATCCCCAATTCTGCTGTGGAGCCAAAGCGGTTTTTGGGGGTGCGCAAGATGCGATATAGATAATTTCGATCTCCCTCGAAATGCAAGACTACATCTACCATGTGTTCAAGGATTTTAGGACCGGCTATCATCCCATCTTTGGTAATATGCCCAACCACCAAAACAGGGATATGCATTTGTTTGGCAAATCGTTGCAATGCGGAGGTGCACTCACGAACTTGCGACACACTGCCCGCACCACTGTCGATCAGATCGGTTTGGAGGGTTTGTATCGAATCGACAATAAGGAGTTTGGGTTTGAGTGTATTGGCTTGGGTGAGGATTTGCTCTACATTGGTTTCGTTGAGCAAAAAGCACTCCGAATTCCCATTGTTCATTCGGTTACTTCTCAACTTGATTTGCGTTAAACTCTCTTCTCCAGAAACATAAAGCGTGGGGTAGTTGACCTGCAGAGCGAGTTGTAGCAGTAGGGTGGACTTGCCAACCCCTGGTTCTCCCGCCAACAAGACCAATGAGCCTGGAACTACGCCACCACCCAAAACCCGATCCAATTCGGTATCGCCTGTGGCCAGACGCGCTTGCTGACTTTCAGAAACTTCCGCAAGGGGGACTGGCACGCTAACTTGTGAGTCGGTAGGCGCTTGCCAAGCTTCGGTTTTTGGTTTTTGCAGTACTTCTTCGACGATCGTGTTCCATTCTTTACAGGCATGACATTGCCCTTGCCATTTACTGTACTGCGTACCACAATGTTTACAAAAAAAAGCAGTTTTTACTTTTGCCATCTTCCCCCGAAAGATACTTATTTTTTTCTGTTGAAAACAGGGAGGAATACAAAAGATAATCCGCCAAATAGAAGAATCATAAGCGTTTGCGTGGACCAAGCAATCCACCCATAGGCCAGAGCCATTTCATAGGACATGCCGTAGTGGTTAAGCACTGTTGCAACGGCGATTGGATACAATCCAATACCACCATTGGTAATGACGATAGAAAGCCCTCCAGCGACAAAGCCAATCAGGGCAACTTGCGGGCTGAGCAGTGCAGCTTCGGGCAAGGAAAATTGAATCGCCCAGAACATCAGGACATACATCAGCCAAATAAATACAGTATGTGTCCAAAACGCAAATGCATTCGGAATCGAACGTATGGAGAAAATCCCTTGAACGATATTGAGAAAAAAGTCTTTGATTCGAGCGAGATATGGGAATCGTTTGGTATTGATCAGAAAGGGAAACGCCATGATCGCCACCACCAAACCGATAAAAATCCCAAAGCTGACGAGGACTACCGTCGAGCCGCCGAGTTGCTCCTGTACCCAATCACCGCCCATATACATGGCCGAAAAGACCATCATCATCATCATCACAAGGTCAAAAACTCGCTCACTAATCACGGTCCCCAATAACTTTGAAAAGGGAATTTTTTCATAGGCCGAAATGACTGTAACCCGAAGAACATCACCAGATCGGGGGATGCCGAGGTTGGATAGATAATTGACCAAAACGGCACCAGTTAGGTTGATAAAGCTTGGGTGGTAGCCCAAGGGATTGAGTAGAAATTTCCAACGGTATGCACGTGAGAGATGGCTCAGAGCTCCAAAGATTATCGAAATCAGTATCGGTATGGGATGAGCTTGTTCAATATAGGACCAAATCAGTGTGCGTTGATCGGCAGTGATTGTGCTGAGGGAGTAATAAATTAGAAAAACCCCGAGGCCAAGTGGGATCAGGTTGCGTAAGGCGGAAATAAAAGATTTTGACAAAACTAGCGTAGGGTGTTGGTCTGGGCATCGGGAAAGATAATATTGGGCTGAAAGCTTTTGGCTTGTTCAGGGGTCATTTGCGCATAGCTGATGATGATGACAATATCACCTTTTTGTACCTTTCGGGCTGCAGGACCATTGAGGGTGATTTCTCCGCTGCCCTTTGCACCTTGAATCACATAGGTTTCCAAACGCTCGCCATTGTTGATGTTAACGACCTGTACTTTTTCACCAGGAACCAAATCTGCTGCATCCATCAACACAGGGTCGATAGTGATGCTTCCGACATAGTCCAGTTCAGCGCCAGTAACGGTGACACGATGAATTTTGGATTTGAGTACTTCGATTGTCATGGCGCAAATATACTCAATTGAGAGACATATTGTCAATCAATCGGATCCCGTCAAGGACAACCGCAATAAAGGCACGGTATGATACGCCATCCTTCTTAGAATTCGCTGTCTGCAAGTTGTGTTCAACAGCAATTTCAAAATAGTCAAGCTCAAAAGCGTGGGTTTTGGAGAGTTTTTGAACAACCATCTCTTTGAGGTCATCTATAGCATGAGATGAAAAGTTCGATTTGGTCCATTGCAGAAGCTCATAAATCAGTTTGGCTTCTTCTCGTCGCTCAGGTGTCAGGCGACAATTCCGTGAGCTCATCGCCAAGCCATTTTGCTCTCGGACAGTTGGAGAACTGCAAATGTGAATTCCCATCGGTTGTGCAAGGAGCGAGACAATTTGCAACTGTTGAAAGTCTTTTTGACCAAAATAGGCCACATCGGGCTGGATTAGCGTAAATAAACGCTCAACCACCGTAGCAACCCCATCAAAATGCCCGAGTCTGTGTCGGCCCTCCATGGGTTTGTCCAAACCTTGTAAATCATATTTTTTTACAGCAGCTCCATCTGGATAGATCGTTTCAATGCTGGGAACAAACACACATATATTGGGATCAATTGCTTGAATTTTATGCAGATCAACATCGATAGAGGACGGGTAATTGTCTAAGTCCACTTTGTTGTCAAATTGGGTTGGATTGACAAAAATGGTAACAAAGGTCACACGATTCTCTTTAACAGCTTGTGCGATAAGCCGCAGGTGACCCTCGTGTAGCGAACCCATGGTTGGAACCAGACCCCAACTGCGATGCATGCGGTTTTGACGTTGAAAGAGACGTAACTCTGCTATCGTGGTTACTTTTAGCATTTAGAAAAGTTTAACACCTTCTATAAGAAATTATGGACAAACTTCGGCATAAATTTCGTAATTTTGCATACTCCAAAAAGAATAATATTTGGGTTCTATGACAGAAAAAAAAGTCTTGTTCGTTTCCGCTGAGGTCGTGCCTTATTTGCCAGAATCGAACTTATCAACCATGACCTTTGCACTGCCGAAAATGGTCAATGAGGTTGGTGGGCAAACCCGAATTTTTATCCCAAAATATGGTTTGATCAACGAGCGACGACACCAGTTGCATGAAGTGATTCGCCTTTCAGGAATGAACTTGGTCATTAATGATATCGATGTGCCTTTGATTATCAAAGTGGCTTCGATTCCAAAAGAACGTATGCAAGTCTATTTCATCGACAACGAAGACTATTTTAAAGGCCGACAGTTGGATAAAGATGAAAATGGGAAGCTATATGCAGACAATGACGAGCGTGCAATCTTTTTTGCCAAGGGGGTAATCGAGACGGTTAAAAAACTCAATTGGGCTCCTGATATCATTCATGTACAGGGTTGGATTGCGATGCTGATGCCGCTTTATTGCAAGCACTATTATACCGATGAACCCATTTTGGCCAATACCAAAATCGTTTCCTCTTTTTTTGGCACACCATTTTCAGAACCTCTTTCCTCCGACTTGATTCAAAAACTATCTTTTGATGGGATAGGCACTGCATTGACAAAAGGTCTAGAAACACCTGATTTTTCAGCACTTGCTAAAAATGCAATTGTAAACTCGGACGGTTTGGTCATCGCTGATTCTGATATCGATAAAAACATCAAAAAAGAGATTCTGTCTTCTAGTAAACCCACACTTCATTTCTATGAACAGGATGGTTTTGAAGATGCTTACAGAGATTTTTACACAAATCAAATCCTTAAGTGAGAGACATGAACCTCAAACTTTCCTGCGGCTTATTCGCCCTTGTTTTTATCATTTCATCTTGTGAAAAAGAATTCAGTAATGTGGGATCATCCTTATTGCCATCTGATACTTTTGTTATCGATTCGCAAATGGCATCGGTAGAAGTTGAGCATAATGCAGTTGAAATCATCCGTTCAGATAACCTCTCTTTTTTCTATTTGGGAGAGTATGAAGATCAAGTATTTGGGAACACAACAGCTCGATTCACCACACAGTTGAGTTTGCCCAACGCTTCTACTGGGATTTTTGGAAAAATGAATATAGATCAAGAAACAAATGGGGTTAGTTCAGAAGACATAAATAAAAACCCACATGATGAGCAAGAGACGGTTACTGAGGTTTGGTTGGAAATTCCGTTTTATACCAATCAACGTGATCGAGATGGGGATGGCGTGATTGATGTCTTTGACATAGATCCAGATGATCCAGATAGTGACTCAGACGGCGATACGCTCACAGATTTGGAAGAATCGAGATCGGCAAACCTAGATCCACTCAATTCTGATACAGACGGAGATGGAATAAATGATGCTGAGGACGAGGATACCATCAATCCAGATACCGAAGCCAATGTGTATGAGATTGATTATTTGTATGGCGATACCACGCAGGAGGTTCATTTTCAGGTAAAGAAATTGAATTTTTTCTTACCAAATCTTGACCCAGAAGACAATTTTGAGTCAGACAAGGCATTCTATTCTGATAAGGATTTTGAACAAGAAGGATTGACATCCCAACCTCTTTTTGATGACAAGATCACCTTAGATTTTGACGAAATTGTAAGCTTTAAAGTAGACGATCCAGAAACGGAAGATGTGGATGAGTCAACGGAAGTCGATCAACGCCTTAGTCCGCGCATTCGAATTCCCCTCGACACTGCTTTATTCCAACAGTCGATTCTAGATATAGAAGGAGAGGGTATGTTGCTAGACAACAATCGCTTTCAAGAGTATTTTAACGGCATTGTTATCGGGTTGCAAAGCACAGCGAATCCGTTGATGATGCTGCTCAATTTTGGCACTGGGGTGATTAAAATCGAATACGATTACAAAGAATTGGTTCTGACAGATGGAGGTGATGCGTCCAATGCAGAGGACTATGAATCCCAAGACAGTTCGTCGGTCTACACTCTTAACTTGAGCGGAGTTCGATTTAATACCATTACGCAAGCCCAAACTTCTGCGGAGGTTCAAACGGCTATAAACGGTAGTGGTGACGGACAAAATATTTACCTCAAGGGAGGACTTGGAGTCGTTTCTTATATTGATTTGTTTGTAGGAGACGCAGGTCAAGATCAATTGCAGACCCTTCAAGACAACCCGTGGTTAATCAATGAAGCCAATCTGACCTTGTATGTTGACCGTCAAAAAATCAACGATTTAGGGTTGAACGATCTACCAAGCCGTTTGTATTTATTTGACGCGAGTGAATCCATTCCCCTTGTTGATTTTAATGCTGATCCAACTTCAGGCCCAAACCCAGCTGACAACAAATCAACCTTTGGTGGTCTTGCACAGGTTGATGATAATGGGGACGTCATTTCCTATAAGTTTGTGATTACGAATCACTTGAGCAATCTACTTCGAAATCCCGACGATTTCGACAATGTTCGCCTTGGTCTAACGGTGAGTTCGGACTTTCTGAACACCCAAAACACAAGTGTAACGGCTCCAACAGCATTTGAGATTCCACAATCTTCGATCAATACTCCTTTGAGTGTGATTTTGGCAGGACCAAATCACAGCAACCCCGATTTGCGTTTGCAGTTAGAGATATTCTATACCGCCTACCAATAGCTATTTATAGCACACCCAGTCTATTTCCAACTCTGATAAAGCTATTCACTGCAGTGTCAATTTGAGACAGATCTAATGCGGCTGACATTTGCACACGTATTCGTGCTTTTCCTTTAGGTACAACTGGATAAGAGAAACCAACGACAAAGATATTCTCTTCCAAAAGTTGACTTGCCATGGTTTGCGCCAAATGATCATCATAAAGCATAATAGGTATAATTGGGTGAGTCCCCGAAACAATGTCAAAGCCAGCTTGCTTCATGGCTGACCTGAAGTAACGCGTATTTTTAGTAAGTCGATCAAGTAATCGAGTATCTTTCTCTAGCATTTCTAAAGCGGCTATTGATGCTCCGACCAAGGCAGGAGCAAGGGTGTTTGAAAATAAATAGGGTCTAGAAGTTTGTCTCAACAAGTCGATAACTTCTTTTGGACCACAAGTAAATCCACCTGACCCTCCACCAAGTGCTTTTCCAAACGTACCTGTGAGAATATCCACCCGGCCAATTACTCCTTTAGCCTCGTGTGTACCACGACCTGTTGGTCCAATCACACCAGTGGCATGACACTCATCCGACATGACCATAGCATCATATTGCTCTGCCAGATCACAAATCTTGTCGAGCTGAGCAATGGTACCATCCATAGAAAACACACCATCAGTAACGATAATTTTAGAGCGACAGTTTTCAGCAGCTTGAAGCTGTTGTTCTAAGTCTTCCATGTCATTGTTTCGGTATCGAAATCGTTTTGCTTTGCACAAACGAATACCATCAATGATTGATGCGTGATTGAGTTCATCGCTAATGATAGCATCTTCTGGACCAAAAAGAGGCTCGAATAGTCCACCATTTGCATCGAAGGCGGCAGCATAAAGAATGGCATCTTCAGTACCGATTAAGTCTGCAATTTTTTGCTCAAGATTTTTATGAATATCCTGTGTTCCACATATAAATCGAACAGAAGCAAGCCCTAAACCATGGGTTGAAATCTGATTTTGAGCGGCTTGGATTAGTTCGGGATGATTGGCTAAGCCGAGATAATTATTGGCACATAGATTAATGAGGTTGTTGTTTCCACTCACTTGTACTTTGGCGTCCTGCGGCGAAACAATGACATTTTCTTTTTTAAAACGACCGCTAGCGTGAATTTTATCCAATTCTTCTTGTAAGCGATATTTAACGGATTTGTACATTTGAGTATACTTTTGACCCTAATTTTACAAAAAGAAACGCAAACCATGATGAAAAACCAAATAATATTAATCACAGGTGCGCTTGGTCAGCTGGGGCTTGCACTAATAAGAGAGCTATCTAAGCAAGAAAACACCTATGTGCTGGCAACAGATATTAATATGCCCAAAAATGAGCTTTCCGTCGATTTTGAACAGGTAAATGCTTTGGACAAAAACAGACTAGAGAGCCTAATCACAAAACATGAATTCAATTGTATTTATCATTTTGCAGCTATTTTATCAGGAAACGGTGAACACAATCCATTTGTGTCTTGGGATGTAAATGTAAACTCATTTCAAGTCGTTGTATCATTGGCAATAAAGCATAATATTCATCGTTTATTTTGGCCTAGCTCTATTGCTGTATATGGCAGAGATAAAAACCCGATTAATGCGCCTCAACAAGTTGACATGAACCCACAGACCATCTATGGTGTTTCAAAACTCGCATCTGAAAAACTGATCAGGTATTATCACTATAAATACAATATTGACATTCGTTCTCTACGCCTTCCTGGGGTCTTGTCAACTGACCTTGTTGGGGGTGGCACAACTGACTATGCTGTAGAAATGGTTCAAGCAGCTAAAAATAAAATGCCATACACTTGTTTCCTAGCGCCTCAAACCGAATTGCCAATGATATATATTGATGATGTGATTATGGCGATACAGCAATTGATGGAGACAGATTTTTCTGTACATCAACAAGCACACTCCTATAATATCATGGGCTTTTGCCTAACCCCAAGAAAACTAGAAGTCCAATTAAAAAAAATGGGCTTTCCTGTAGTTGTAAATTACAATCCTGATTATCGTCAACAAATTGCGGAGTCATGGCCACGAACTACGGATGATCAGCTTGCAAAAAAAGACTGGGGATGGTCCCCTAAATTTGATTTAAAAAGAAGTGTTAAAAGAATGCTCTTTTAAAGTTTTTTACGCAATCGAGCTACAGGCGCCCCGATTATATCCCGGTATTTGGCTACGGTACGACGAGCAACAGGATAACCCTTTTGGTTCAGTGCATTTTTGAGTTCCTCGTCGGTTAGGGGCTTAGTTTTGTCTTCAGAGTCGATAATTGTTTCCAAAGCTTTTCGAATTTCAATCGAAGAAACATCTTCTCCTTCGCTATTGGTCATTCCTTCTGAAAAGAAGGACTTGATCAATCGAGTACCGTATGGGGTATCAACATATTTGCTATTGGCCACCCGTGATACTGTGGAAATGTCCATCTGAATAATGGAGGCAATGTCACGCAACACCATCGGCTTAATTTTCTGCTCATCACCAGTCAAAAAATACTCTTTTTGGTAATCCATAATGGCATTCATGGTAATAAACAAGGTGTGATTTCGTTGCTTTACGGCATCGATAAACCATTTGGCTGCATCGAGCTTTTGTTTGATAAACAAGACCGCCTCTTGTTGGGCTTTACTTTTTACAGCGGACTCTTTATAACCCTCCATCATATTTCTATAAGAAGCCGAAACATGCAATTCAGGAGCATTTCGTCCGTTTAAGCTGAGTTGTAACTCCCCATCCAAAATCCGAATCGTAAAATCGGGCGTAATTTGACTATTGATTTTGGTTGAAGAGGCATAGGAAGCTCCAGGTTTGGGATTGAGTTTTTCGATTTCAGCAATGGCCTCTTTGAGTTGGTTTTCATCAATATTGAGGGTACTCATCAGCTTGTCAAAGTGCTTTTTAGAAAAAGCTGAAAAGTGCGCTACAATAATTTCATAAGCAAGTGCAATTGAAGGAGTTTGTGACTTGCGTCGCAATTGAATGGCTAGACAATCTTGCAAGTCCAAACCCCCAACTCCAGCCGGATCGAGTTGTTGTACTTTGTCGAGGACGTCTTGTACCTGATCTTCCTCTACATATAGGTTTTCAGTAAAGGCAAGGTCGTCCACAATATCTAGTAAACTTCTTCGGATATACCCTGTTTCATCGATGCTGCCAACCAAAAACCGTGCGATTTTACTCTCAGTTTCACTCATGCTAAAAGTTCGCATTTGATCCATTAAAAACTGTGTAAAGCTAATCCCTGCAGCGTATGGGACTTGCTTCTCGTCATCGTCTGGACTGTAATTGTTTGCATGGAGACGATAAGCGGGAATCTCATCATCACTCAAATACTCATCGATATTGATATCATCGGTTTCTATAAGCTCGCGATCTTCTTCTTGGGGGTTGTCCAGATCTTCATTTTCAAGAGTCTCTTTCCCCGCTTCAAGCGCTGGGTTTTCCTCAAGTTCCCGATGAAGTTTTTGCTCAAAAGAAAGCGTAGGCAACTGAATCAGTTTCATCAACTGAATCTGCTGCGGAGATAGTTTTTGTGATAGTTTGAGGTTGAGCTGTTGTTTGAGCATGACAACGATTTACTTTCAATGGAAAGGTACAAAAACCTTAGAAAATGGGTATTTTCTAAAATGATGCATTTTGAGGGGTGCGTGGATAAGGAATCACATCGCGAATATTCGACATGCCTGTGGCAAACTGAACCAAGCGTTCAAAGCCCAATCCAAATCCAGCATGGGGAGCGGTTCCAAAGCGACGTAAATCCAAGTACCAATCGAGTTCTTTTTCGTCTATGCCCATCTCATCCATACGTTTTTGGAGAACGTCCAAACGCTCTTCGCGCTGGGCGCCACCAACCATTTCGCCGATTCCTGGAAACAACACATCCATAGCTCGTACTGTTTTTCCATCTTCATTGAGACGCATATAAAACGCTTTGATATTGGCAGGATAGTCAAATAAAATCACTGGGCTGCTGAAGTGCTTTTCCACCAAATATCGTTCGTGTTCACTTTGCAAATCGACTCCCCATTGATCGACAGGAAATTTAAATTTTTTCTTTTTATTGGGCTTAGAGTTTCGCAAAATATCGATCGCCTCGGTGTAGGACAAACGAACAAATTGGTTGTCGACAATAAAATGTATCTGTTCGAGTAATCCCATTGGTCGCCGTTCGATTTGTGGTTTTGTCTTTTCTTCATTTGCCAAACGCTGATCCAAAAAGAATAGGTCGTCTTGGCAGTGATCCAATACATAACGAAGTACATATTTAATAAAATCTTCAGCCAAATCCATATTCTGGTTAAGATTACAGAAAGCAACTTCTGGTTCAATCATCCAAAATTCAGCTAAGTGCCGTGTGGTGTTTGAGTTTTCTGCTCGAAACGTAGGTCCAAAAGTATACACCTTGCCCAAACCCATTGCATAGGTCTCAGCTTCGAGTTGTCCAGAAACCGTCAGATTGGTTTCTTTCCCAAAAAAGTCCTGTGTGAAATCTGCTTCACCAGCATCGGTAAGCGGTGCTTTCTTGGGGTCGAGGGTGCTCACACGAAACATCTCTCCTGCTCCCTCAGCATCACTACCCGTGATGATAGGGGTATGAACATGATAAAACCCTTCTTTTCTAAAATATTCATGAACGGCAAAAGATAGGGCAGAGCGAACTCGCATCACTGCAGAAAACGTGGAGGTTCGAACACGAAGGTGCGCATTCTCTCTCAAAAATTCAAAGCTGTGTTTTTTTGGTTGAATGGGGTATTGATCGGGATCAGAATCGCCAAGGATTTCAATATGACTGACTTGAACTTCATATTGTTGTCCTTTGCCCTGACTTTCCACAAGTGTTCCTTCGATCTGCACTGCGGCACCAGTGGTGATTCTTTTGAGAAGGTTTTCATCGGTTTGTTCAAAATCCACAACACACTGCAAGTTATTGAGCGTTGAACCGTCATTGATGGCGATAAAACGATTGGCGCGGAAAGTACGAACCCAACCTTGAAGAGTTAGGGTTTGCCCCACATGAGAGCCAGAAAAAAGTGATTGAATACGTAGTGTGTTCATGGAATCCATTTTCGGCTACAAATATACTTCATTTTATAAGCACCTAACCTAGCCTTTTTCATCCTCAGCGAGAATATCAATTCGAGGTTCTTTTAGGGTTCGTTCATTGGCAATACTTTCCTCTAGCGAGAGTAGGAGAGACGGCAAAAGGATCAGGTTGGCTAGCATCGCAAAGAGCAAGGTTGCGGACACCAATCCTCCCAAAGCCACCGTACCGCCATAGCTTGAAATCATAAAGACCGAGAACCCAAAAAACAAAACGATAGAGGTGTAAAACATACTCACGCCTGTTTCACGAAGTGCCAAATACACAGACTTTTTGATTTTCCATTTATTGGCCTGGAGTTCTTGTCGGTATTTCACCAAAAAATGGATGGTATCATCAACAGATATCCCAAAGGCAACGCTAAAGACCAAAATGGTGGAGGGTTTGATCGGAATTCCCAAAAATCCCATCATTCCCGCAGTGAGAATAAGCGGGATAATATTGGGGATCAAGGAAATGAGAATCATGCGGAAGGAACCGAACAAATAGGCCATAAAGATTGCTATCAGCAGAATCGCTAAAGAAAGAGATAAAACCAAATTGCGTACCAAAAAGCGAGTCCCTTTTAAATAGCCAAGTGCCTTACCCGTGACTTGGGTATCAAAGCGATCTGCAGGGAAGATTTGATCGATAGCCACTAATAAATCACTTTCGATCTCTTCCATTCGCTCGGTGTTGACGTCTTTGAGCATGGTGGTCACACGAAGGTATTGACCGGTACTGTCGATGAGACTTTTAGCCATTCCGTCGGCGGATATACTGTTGTTGACATAGGATCCTACAAACGAATACTCCTGTCTTGTCGGCATGCTAAAATATCGCGGATTACCGTTGTAATAAGTCTGTTTGGCATACTTGGCGATATGGGCAATGGACAATGGTTCAGAAAGCTCGGGAACATTTCGAATATGCGACGCCAATCTCTCAACTCGATTGAGTGTTGACAGTTGGGTAGCCCCATTTCTTCGTTTGGTATCGATCATCAACTCTATGGGCATCACCCCACTCATTTGACTTTCAAAAAACCGAATATCTTCAAAGAAATTTGCTTTTTTAGGAAGGTCGTCGATGATGGTTCCAGATAGTTTGATTTGGTAAATCCCAATAATACTCATCATCAACGCGATAACGGAAACAAAATAAACAGCGATACGTTGCTGACGCACGACATTTTCCATCCAGTCGATAAAACCATTCATCCAGTTGCGGTTGAGGTGTGCCAGGTGTTTTTGCTGGGGCAGACTCATATAACTGTACAGAATTGGAATTACAAAGAGAGACAACATAAAGAGCAGCATAATATTGACCGCGGCGACCAGACCAAACTCGATAAGCAGTTTGCTATTGGTCAGCGTAAAGGTGGCAAAACCCAAAGCCGTTGTCATATTGGTCATTAGGGTAGCATTTCCAATTTTTGTAATCACGCGCTGTAGGGATCTTGCTTGGTTGCCATGTTTTTTGATTTCGTGTTGATATTTATTGATCAGAAAGATGCAATTGGGCACCCCAATCACAATCACAATGGGAGGAATGAGCGCAGTGAGGACGGTAATTTCAAATCCAAAAAGACCTAAAATTCCAAAGGCCCACATCACCCCAATGACCACCACCACCATAGAGATAAAGGTGGCGCGATAGGATTTGAAAAAGAAAAAGAAGATCACAGTCGTGATCAATGCGGCTACGATGACAAACATGCGAATCTCGCTCAGGATGGTGCCAGCATTAATCGTTCGGATATAGGGCATGCCCGAAACACGGATATCAAAACCGGTTTCGTCCTCAAAGGCAAGTATCTTGGGCAAGAGTTCGTTATTAACAAAAAGCTCTCGTGCTTTGCCGTTGACGACTTCTTTTTTAAGGGTAAGGATGGTCAGGTAAACCTCGGTTTCCGGATTGAGGAGAACCCCATGAAAAAAGAGTGATTTTTCTAGGAGTTGATTTTCCAGCAGATCCACTTCTTTTTGGTTACGTGCCAGCTGATAGGGGACATCCTCTACAACAAAATTTTGTTGCCTTGCATTTTTCTTGAGTTGTTTTAGATTCCCGATCCCAGTGATAGTGGCAATCGCATCATGATCCTTAAATGACTTGGTCAGTGCGCTCCATTGTTGGATGTTTTCTGGACGAAAAAAAGTTGAATCTTGGATTGCCAAAACGACAAGGTTGCCTTCATCGCCAAAGCGATCGACAAAAGATTGATATTTGAGGTTAAACGGATGATCGTCTGGAAGGAGACTGGCTTCATTGAAGCTAAACCGCATATTTTTCCACTGCATTCCCAAAAACACAGTTGTTGCGATAATCAGTATCATGCAAATAATTCGATTGCGGAGAATGAGCGAAGCAACAGTACTCCAAAATCGAGTGGTAACCCATTTTATCATAGCAATATGAGACGTCTTTTTTTTAGACCGTCATGATTTCGTCTTCTTTCAAAGCGTATTTATCCTCAACTTTTTTGATGTAATCATCGGTCAAGTTTTGCACATCAACTTCTGCATTCCCCAATTGGTCCTCGGAAATTTCTGCTTTTTTCAGTTCGTTGTTTGCGTCTTTGCGTGCACTTCGAATACCCACCTTCGCATTTTCTGCCTCGCCTTTGGCGAGTTTGACCAATTCTTTTCGCCGTTCTTCAGTTAGCGGTGGGATATTGATAATGACCGATTCCCCATTGTTGGACGGGTTAAAACCGAGATTGGCAATAAGGATCGCTTTTTCAATTTCGGGAATCATCGTATTATCCCAGGGCTGTACGGATAGGGTTTGTGCGTCAGGGGTATTGATATTGGCAACTTGACTCAGGGGCGTTTGGGCGCCATAGTACTCTATCTTTACAGTCGATAACATTGCAGGATTTGCTTTTCCAGCTCGGATATTAATAAATGTTTTTTCCAGATGGTCAAGCGATTTTTCCATTGCCTCTTTGGCAACATCCATGATAAAATTAATTTCTTCCATCGTGTTTAATTTACCGTAGTTCCAATATGTTTTCCAGCAACAACTTGCTCGAGGTTACCGGGCGTATTCATGTCAAAAACAACGATGGGTAAATCGTTTTCTTGACTGAGAGTAAAGGCAGTGCTGTCCATTACTTTAAGTCCTTTTTGAAGAACATCATGAAAGCTGATGGATTCAAACTTGACCGCATCTTTGTTTTTTTCAGGGTCAGCATCATAGATACCATCCACACGGGTACCCTTTAAAATCACATCGGCATCTACTTCAATGGCGCGAAGTACGGCCGCAGAGTCGGTTGTAAAAAAGGGATTTCCACTACCAGCACCAAAGATCACCACACGCCCTTTTTCCAAATGGCGGACTGCACGACGCTTGATATAGGGTTCTGCAATCGCTTCGATTTTAAGAGCCGTTTGTAGTCGGGTTTGTACATCTGCATCTTCCAAGGCACTCTGCAGGGCAAGTCCATTGATAATGGTTGCCAACATACCCATATAGTCGCCTTGTACACGATCCATACCGTTACTCGCTCCAGCAACCCCTCGAAAGATGTTCCCACCGCCAATGACAATGGCAACTTCAACGCCTTGTTCGACGACGTTTTTGATTTCGCTGGCATAGTTAGCCAAACGCTGTGGGTCAATCCCATGAGAACGATCACCCATGAGTGCTTCCCCACTGAGTTTTAAAAGAATCCGTTTGTATGGCATGGGTCCTGTTTGTGCAAATATAATAAGTTCAGGGGGATAGCGGCTGTCTAAAAACAGTCTTTCTAATTCATGCTAGGGATTACAATCTTTGAGGTTTTAATTTAGAGGGAAATCTGGGATATAGCGAACGATCGCATCTCGGGAATAAAAATCTGTAGGTACAATTTGGTGTTCAGGTTCAAACTCTTCTAATTTTTGCGATGAAATCGGGGTAATTGAATTGAAATAAATACGTCGATTGGCTATGTCTTTCAAGCGGTAATGAACATTCATTGAAAGCAAATTTTGTCTATTTTCCCCTTTCACCACCTTATTTTTTTCAATGATTTTAATAGGTCTTTTAATGCCTAAAGTCATTTGTTTTTCTTGTGTAACATTATACAAGCGATAGTTGTTGAACGGATTTTTTATAAAAACATACTATTTGTTATTGAGTCGCTCCTCAAAAAAAAATCCAAATAGTTTTATTCTGCTTTCATGCAAGTTACTGCAATATACAATTTTATAAACCCCAAAATCATAAATATCGACAAGCAGATAGCCATTATATCTTTTCTTTCCGTTTGATGTAAATGAAATTTTATAAGCGGGAGAGCTAAAATCATAAACTATTCCCGTATTGATAAACGTATATTTTGATGTTTTTGTCAGGAAAGGCAACAGCCATTTACCCTCTTCATCAAATGTGTTTTGTTGGACACTCTTTAGAAATGAGAGTTTACCTTTTGTAAATCTTTCTGGGGTTAATGTTTCTTTTTTTTGGGTGACAGTATCAATAGATTCTATGGTGTTGTTATCAACTTTAATTGATAGTAGAGGTCCTGACATGATTTTAAAATAGGAGTCTTTTTTAACTTTTTTCTTCAGAATTCCATTTAAAGTTTCCTCCATAGAATCATATGCGTCAACCATCATTGAATCTTTCAGCTTTGCTGCTTTTAAAACCTCCAGCTTATACGATTCGGTGTGATTACCGCCAAGAAGTTTACTTTTTGTGTAAGAACGATATTGTTCTTGTTTAGGGAGTTGATTTAATATCTCATCTACAAAATTTTGATCCAACTCATCAATGGTTGATTTTTCAATTTCGATATCCATTTTATCAATATCATAGGAGTCATGCTTAAAAACAAAGACCTCAATGGAAAACAGCCCAAAACCATAATTTTTCTGAGTATTTGATAGGATGCTATAGATTATCTCTGAGCCAGTGAGCGATCGGTTATTTACAATGATAGGCTGAAGCTCAACGGCTTTGGCTGTCATGTAAATCGTATCTCGAATTTGTGAAAACGAAATGGTCTTTGAGGCATAACCCAAGCAAGATATGGACAAAGAGTTCCCAGTTTCTGGCACACCCCAGTAAAACGCTCCATCTTGATTTGCAACCACTCCTTTGTAGCCATCAAACACATGAACATAGGGATAGGGTCGTTTGTTAGGCTATCCAAAACAGTTATCTATTGAGCGAAGGTGTTTACAAAAGAAAATAATAGGAATAAGTAAATTGCTTTCATGTGGGGGTTAATCAGCTCCCAATATAAAAAAACCTTGAGAATTCAAGGTCATTGATAAATATATAAATGCAATATCACTCAGTTTTGTATATTTAAATGAATAACTCAAATCTTGAAATATGAAGATCATTATTAAAAACATTTTATTTAAAGTAATAGCAGTAGCTCTGATTATGCCAATATATCATGTAAAAAGCTTTTTTATGAGCAGAAAGTGAGCTTCATTTCATTCAGGGAGCACCATTGTGTTATCATAAACCTTGAAATCAGTCAAAAAAAAACCTCGAGCAATCGAGGTTTTTTTAATTCATATGATGTGTAAATGTTTAGACCAAAGCCACACGCTTAAAGCCCGTAACGGTGAGTCCCGCATCGACAGACTTAATATAGTCACTCACACTTTGCTTATTGTCTTTGATATAGGCCTGATTGACCAAGGTATTGTCTTTATAGAAACGCTTGAGTTTCCCTTTGGCGATATTGTCGAGCATGGCCTCTGGTTTTCCTTCCTGACGGAGTTGGTCTTTGACAATCTCAATCTCTTTTTCGACAGTTGCGGCATCCACACCCTCTTCGTTTAGCGCTATGGGGTTCATCGCAGCAGCTTGCATGGCCACGTTTTTGGCGGCTTCTGCAGCCCCATCCACTCCAGCAGATAAGCTGGTGAGGGTTGCGATTTTGTTTCCAGCATGGATATACGAACCGACAAATGTACCTTCGAGGCGTTCAAATCCGCCGATTTCGATTTTCTCTCCGATGACACCTGTTTGCTCTGTGAGCTTATCAGCGACAGTCATCCCATTGAAATCCGCAGCTAAAAAACTGTCCAAACTGTTATGTGTCAATGCCACGTCAGCCAATTGGTTGGCAAGGGTGACATAGCTTTCGTTTTTGGCTACAAAGTCTGTTTCACAGTTGATCGATACGATGACACCAACTGTGGCGTCATCATTCACTCTAGCGATGACAGCTCCTTCTGAAGAGTCACGATCTGCGCGATTCGCAGCTACTTTTTGACCTTTCTTGCGAAGAACTTCTACTGCGGTATCAAAATTACCCTCAGCTTCTACCAGGGCTTTTTTACAATCCATCATTCCTACTCCAGTTGCTTTGCGGAGCTTGTTTACATCAGCGGCACTTATTTTTGACATAAGATCAATCATTTAGGCGGACAAAGCCGCAATTAATTCTGCTTTTTTCATTTTGCTGTATCCGGAAACACCAGCTTCTTTGGCCAGTGCCTTTAAGTCGGATACTGTCTTTCCGTTCAAGTCTTCTGCAGGTGCTGCCTCAGCTTCTGCAGTTTCGGTTTCTTCTACAACAGGTCTTGTTTCTTCGACAGCTTCGGGTGCTGTCTCAGCAACAACTTCTTTAGTAGTTTCCGTTGCTTCAGCCGTTTCTGGAACGACTTCGCCTTCACTACTCGCTGCATTGGCTTGATCGCGTTCTTTTTTGCGCTCGTTTGTTCCAGCGGCTACTGCCTCTGTGACCAGTCCTAAAATCTTATCAATCGATTTTGACGCATCATCATTTGCAGGAATCGCAAAATCAACATCACGAGGGTCAGCATTGGTATCTACCATCGCAAAAATCGGAATATTGAGTTTTTGTGCTTCGCGAACGGCGATGTGCTCACGACGAGTATCCACGATAAATAAAGCACCTGGTAAACGAGTCATTTCCGAAATCGAACCAAGGTTCTTTTCGAGTTTGGCACGCATACGCTCAACTTGTAATCTTTCTTTTTTGGAGAGGGTGTTAAAGGTGCCGTCTGTTTTCATCCGATCAATCGCAGCCATTTTTTTAACGGCTTTTCGGATGGTAACAAAGTTGGTCAGCATTCCTCCCGGCCAGCGCTCGGTGATATAAGGCATATTCACCCCGCCTGCTTTTGCAGAAACGATATCCTTAGCTTGTTTTTTTGTCGCCACAAATAAAATCTTTCGGCCCGATGCAGCAATTTTGTGGAGTGCTTGCTGAGCTTCCTCGATCTTAGTGACGGTTTTGTAAAGGTTGATGATGTGAATCCCGTTGCGCTCCATATGAATGAAGGGCGCCATATTGGGGTTCCATTTTCTTGTGAGGTGACCAAAGTGGACACCGGCTTCTAATAAGTCTTTGACTTCTATTTTAGACATTGTTGTTTTCGTTTACGTTCCCTGAATAGCAATGAACAAGTGGCGATTATCGGCCTTCCTCATTTAGATGCTAAACTAATGGCAACAAATTATACACTAATTAATGAACTTATTGATATGCCAATGCAAACAAACGATTAACGTTTGGAGAATTGGAATTTTTTACGGGCTTTTTTCTGCCCAAACTTTTTACGCTCAACCATACGAGGGTCTCTTGTGAGTAATCCTTCGGGTTTTAATGCAGAGCGGTGATTTTCATCAATGATACACAAAGCACGTGAAATTCCGAGACGAATTGCCTCAACCTGACCTGTGGGTCCACCACCTGTAACAGTAATATTGAGATTATACTTTCCCAAGCTGTCTGTCAGTGTGAATGGCTGATTAATTTTGTATTGGTGTATTGCAGTTGGAAAATAAGAATCTAATGATTTTTTATTAATCGTAATTTCCCCTTTACCTTGAGATATATAAACGCGAGCAACTGCGCTTTTACGACGACCAATGGCATGAATCACTTCCATATTAATTTAATTCGTTGATGTTAACAGCTGTTGGTTTTTGACCATCATATGGGTGCTCTGCACCAGCAACAACATAGAGGTTGCGGAACAATTCAGCTCCCAATTTGTTTTTAGGCAACATACCTTTGATGGACTTTTCAACCAGACGGGTTGGATTTTTTTCATGGATTTCACTAGCTGTCAAACTGCGCTGACCACCAGGATAGCCTGTGTGGCGGAGATAGGTTTTGTTGTTCCACTTGTCGCCAGTGAGTTTGATTTTGTCAGCATTTAGCACGATGACATTATCACCACAATCTGCATGAGGCGTAAAGCTAGGCTTGTACTTTCCTCTCAAAAGCTTGGCAACCTTAGACGAAAAACGCCCCAAAACTTGATCCGCAGCATCAACTACAACCCACTGTTTGTCAGCGTTTTTCTTGTTGATTGAGACGGTTTTGTAACTTAATGAATCCACTACTTTCTCTTTAATACGTTGTTTAGTTCCGTTTCAGTTGACTGAAAACGGGCTGCAAATGTACAATTAATAGAGTAAAAAGCAAACCAAAAAAAGAAAATCAATGTGCTTCGAGCCAATTCATGCCTGTCCCCAGATCTACTACGAGAGGGACTTGGAGTGTGTAGGCTTGTTCCATTTCGGTTTTAATCATGCTTGTCAGCGCATCGAGTTCGGATTTTTTGGCATCAAATACCAGCTCATCATGCACTTGTAAGAGCATTTTGGACTCAAAGTCGTTTAGTTTTTCATGAATCCGTAACATGGCAATTTTGATGATGTCTGCTGCACTCCCTTGAATCGGCGCATTGACGGCATTTCGCTCGGATGCTCCACGTACGATACTGTTTTGAGAATTGATATCCTTGAGATAGCGCCGACGACCCAAAACGGTTTCGACATAGCCATTCTCACGTGCAAAATCAACTTGCTGACGGATATAGTCTTTTAACTGCGGATAGGTTTCGTAGTAGGCGTCAATCAAGGCCTTGGCTTCGGATCGATTTAAGCTGGTTTGGTTGCTCAACCCAAATGCCGATACCCCATACACAATTCCAAAGTTGACCGTTTTGGCTTGACTTCGTTGTTCTCGGCTTACGTCTGCCAATGACACGCCAAATACCTTGGCGGCGGTACTGGCATGAATATCTTCGCCCTTTTGAAAGGCCTCTTGCATTTCTGTATCTCCACTCAAGGAGGCAATCACTCGCAATTCGATTTGCGAGTAATCCGCTGCGAGTAAGACATGCTCATCATCGCGAGGGACAAAGGCCTTGCGAACCAACTGGCCTCGCTCGGTTCGAATCGGAATATTTTGCAGGTTGGGATGGTTGCTGCTCAGTCGTCCTGTGGCTGCAACCGCCTGATTGAAAATCGTATGGACTCGATCTGTTTTGGGATTGACCTGTTCGGGAAGAGCCTCAATGTAGGTATTGCTCAACTTTTTGACCGACCTCCACTCCAGAATGTCAGCAACAATCGAATGGTCTTTTGCCAAATATGAAAGCACATCTTCAGCAGTGGAATACTGCCCGGTTTTGGTTTTTTTGGGTTTGTCCACAAGCTTGAGTTTGTCAAACAAAATGGGGCCCAATTGTTTGGGCGAAGCTAAGTTAAAGCGTTCTCCGGCTTGCTCATAGATTCGCTCTTCTAGCACTGCGGTTTCTTCTCGAAACTGAACCGCCAATTCGTTCAGATGGGCCACATCGATACGGATGCCTGCGCTTTCCATGGCTGCCAAAACATTGACCAAAGGCAATTCGATTTTGGTAAACAAATCGACAACTTCCTCGGACGCCAATTCCGAAACAATATGATTTTTGAGTTGAAGGGTAATATCGGCATCTTCAACGGCATATTCGGTTTGTTTGTCGATAGGTACATTGCGCATCGACCCTTGATTGTGACCTTTTTTACCGATCAGTTCAGTAATGGGTTGTGGTTTGTATCCCAAATACGTTTCAGCCAAGATATCCATATTATGACGCATATCGGGATTGATCAGATAGTGCGCAATCATGGTGTCAAAGATGGGGGCATGAACCGCCATACCGTATTGCTGCAACACCTTGATATCATATTTGAGATTATGCCCTACTTTTTCGATGGTTGGGCTATGAAAAAAGGGTGCCAAATAGGCGAGTTTAGTTTCACAGGCCGTGCGATCTTCAGGGAAAGGGAGGTAGTAGCCCGTTCCTTTTTCCCAACTAAAGGCAATGCCAACGAGTTCGGCAGAGAGTTCGTCCAGCCCTGTGGTTTCGGTATCAAAGCAGACCGATTTTTGTTGCAACAACCATTCCAGTAACATTTCTTGTTCTGTTTCGGTTTGGATGCTTTGGTACAGGTGTTCGCTAGTCGATAAGCTTTTATAAGCATCATCAACGCTGACCTCTCCTGCTCCCGGTTGATTGAACAAATCAAATGCGGGTGGAGCGCTCTTTTTGGGTTCAGGCGTGGGGCTTTCCGTTTGGGTTTCGTCGAGAAACAGTTTTTGAAAACGCTCTCCTAGGCGTCGAAATTCCAATTCCCGAAAAATGTCTTGCACCTCTTCTGTGTTTGGCTGAGTGAGCTCATAGCTTTTTTCGTCAAAGGAAACGGGTACGTCCAACAAGATGCGCGCAAGTTTTTTGGACAGTATGCCAAGCGCTTTATTTTCCTCGATTTTTTCTTTGAGCTTTCCTTTGAGTTCATGCGTATTGGCAAGTAGATTTTCCATCGAACCGTATTGCGCCAAAAACTTTTTTGCGGTTTTATCTCCTACGCCAGGCAATCCAGGGATATTGTCAACCGAGTCTCCCATCATGCCCAAGTAATCGATGACTTGCTCTGGATGGTCAATTTCAAATTTTTCTTTCACTTCATCTACCCCCAAAATTTCGATTCCATTTCCCATACGTGACGGACGGTACATAAAAATATTTGGAGAGACTAGCTGAGCAAAATCTTTATCGGGAGTCATCATATATACATCAAAACCCTTTTTTTCAGCTTGTTTGGCAAGGGTTCCGATGATATCATCGGCTTCATACCCTTTCTTTTCGATCACGGGAATTTGCATGGCTTTGAGCAGGTTTTGGATAAAGGGAACAGCAATTCGTATGGCTTCGGGCGTCTCGGGACGATTCGCTTTGTATTCGGTGTACATTTTGATCCGATCGACCGATCCACCTTTATCAAAAGCAACAGCCAGATAGTCGGGTTTTTCCCGATTGATCAGGTCAAACAAAGAGTTGGTAAACCCCATAATGGCACTGGTATCCATCCCTTTGGAGTTGATTCTTGGATTTTTGATAAACGCATAATACCCTCTAAAAATCAAGGCGTAAGCGTCAAGTAGGAAGAGTTTTTTGTCGTTTGCCATGGTTGGACACCAAAAATAGGATTTTTTCTTATTTATGACCTAGTTCGCTATCGGATTAATACAGTAAAAATTTGTAAGTTATATTTGCATTCATGACTCGATGGATTATCTTTTTCATTTTCTTTATTGTAACTAGCTTTTATGCAAGTCAAGCGTTTCGCAGTTTACACATTGGCCGTTGGTTTTTGCCAGCCTATTGGCTGCTATGTGCCTGCATTTTCGCGTTTTTATATTACCAATTGACCAATGAAATCAATCCAAAAAATGAGTTTATACGCACCTATGCGTTTGGGTCTTATTTGATCTTATTTATTTTTCAGACGGTTGTTGTTGTCTTCCTATTTTCAGAAGATATTTTTCGTTTGTTTCGGGGGATAATGGCATTTTTTAAACCCGAAATCGAACCCGTTTGGGCGTCTCGCAGAAAGTTTGTCAGTCAGTTGGCGATTGGTATAGCAGCACTGCCAACTTTGGGCTTACTCTATGGCGTTTTTAAAGGAAAATACAATTATAAGGTACTACGTTACACCCTAACTTTCGATGATCTTCCCTCAGAATTTGATGGATTTACGATCACGCAGGTTTCGGATTTCCACTGTGGTAGTTTTGACAATCGAGACCGCGTTCGATATGGGATGAATTTGATTAATGAGCAGGAGTCTGATTTGATTGTTTTCACTGGAGATATTGTCAACAATCGTGCTGCAGAACTGGAAGAGTGGAAAGATGTTTTAGGGACTTTGCGTGCGAAACATGGTGTTTTTTCGATTTTGGGTAATCACGACTATGGGGATTATTATCCTTGGGAATCTGAGCAAGCAAAAACAGCAAACTTTACCCATTTGATTCGATTGCAAAAGCAGATGGGCTATCAGTTACTTTGCAATGCACATGCATTGGTTTCCAGAGGAGATAGTGAAATTGCAATTGTTGGGGTTGAAAACTGGGGGCAAGGAGGTTTTAAAAAAGCGGGTGACCTCAAGGCAGCTATGGCGGGACTCGATGACCAAACCTTTAAGATTCTTCTAAGCCATGACCCTTCGCATTGGGAAACTGAAGTAAAAGACAATGAGGTTCATATTCCGCTAACGCTTAGCGGACACACCCATGGGATGCAGTTTGGGATTGAAATCCCTGGACTGTTTAAGTGGAGCCCTGTCAAATGGCGTTACCCTTATTGGGCAGGAATTTATGAGGAGAACAATCGCTTTATCAATGTGAATCGCGGATTTGGATTTTTAGCTTATCCCGGTCGAATGGGGATATGGCCCGAAATCAGTATAATCACACTCAAAAAAAAGGTGAAAGAATCTAATATTTAATTCAAAATATTATATTTAGCAGTTAATTTCATCTTTAAACTTGTACAATCATGTCAAAATTTGGTGACATCATTGATGCAAAAATCCCGATCCTCCTCAATTTTTATTCTGATTTGGACGAGTCTTCTGGGGAGATGCATGCGGTATTGCGTGACGTTGCCGCAGCCATGGGGGATCACGGTAAAGTCATCAAAATCGATGTGGAAAAAAACCCCAAACTTTCAGAAGCACTTCGCGTGCGAGGTTTACCAACTTTGATGATTTACAAAGGTGGTGAAATGGTTTGGCGACAAAGCGGTGGCCAAGATGCCAATACCATTATTTCACTGATGAAAGACTTTGTTTAGTCGAGAAAAGCAAACTGACCAACGGTTTCCCCATAGGTGTTTTGCACCTTTTCAACGACTTCTGGGTCTGTTTCATTTCGTCTGATTATAGACACCAGGCTTTTATAGGCCTCAACTTCAATCCCAATTTCCATTTCAAAGTACGTCAATTGATCCTTCTCAAGGGTCAAAAAACGATTGAGCAAGTCAATGTATTGCTGGGCAATTTGCCCGCCTAGTTCTCGCGCCAATTCCATTTGGTTAGCCGCATACAAGCCAGCGACAAAAGGGGTGAGTTCAGTGTAAAAATCATACTTTCCATAAATATAGCTAAATGGCAATATCGATTCGTAAAATGGGTCGTATATGTTAGCGAGGGTTTCGTAATCTCTGGCTTGGACAACTTCGGACATCAAGCTTTTGTACCGCTCCACATTCCCGACAAGGTCCTCCATAAGCGCCAATTGGCCGTCATTGTCCCACTGGGCATAATAGCGCATATACTCTAGGTACCCTAATGCGAGTTCTTGTACAATGTCTTGGGCTTTTTCTCGTGCCCCAGCACGATAATAGGCACTCACTATGGGGGTGACCAAGCTGTAATAGCCAAAAGTCTCAATCGGCATTTTTTCCATGGCGAGGTCGAGGACAGTGATTGCTTTTTCTTTTTGCTTTTCGTCGATCAAAGTATTCGCCAATCGTGTGATGTTTGATCGGAAAGAAATACTGTTTTTTCTTGTTTCGGGATCGTGGTAAATGTCTGGACTATCCGAATTCCCCCAGTCCCAGCCCATCACGATATCATACATGCGATTAGCATCAATTCGACCCATTTGGTAGGGATTATTGGGGTTGATCGGGGTTTTGATCGGCACGAGTTTATAGACCAAACCATCGAGTTGCAAATAGTCTTTCATCCAAAAATACTCACTATCGTCATAACTACCACCTGTAAAATAAATTGGTCGCTCCCAGTCGTTGTTGTGCAGAATGTCGAGCATCATCAATCGATTTTTATACAGTCCTGATGTGGGAAGATCGATATCGATATAATCGACAATGAGTTCTGCGTCTCCGGGCTTGACCACTCCGCTTTTCAAAACGTTTTCTTTGTTGACAGGCACCCGAATTTGGTTGGTCGGGTAATAGATCATTTGTTGGGTTGACTTTGGGATATTGGTTGTTGAAACGTCATATTGTTCGAGGAGAAACTTGTACTGTGTACGCGGTTTGTCACTACTCACCCAACGCATAAAGTCGTTCAGTGACCAACGAACCGAGTCGAGCAGTGCCTCGTGTTTGATGTAATCTCGCACGCCATAAGCGTATTGGCGATGCTTGAGTTGAGATGGGATCGGCGAGCTGGTGTAGGTACGTCGTTTGAGCTGATCGATATACCAGTCAGTTGCCAGAAGTTGGGTATTGATACTGCGCACATCCGTTCGATACCCTTCAATTTCTTGTGCATACCAAATGGCAAAGGTGTCATTATCTCCAATGGTAAAAATCATAGCATCGACATTTTCCTCCACGGAGTCCAGATAGGCCTTTGCAGTCGACTGTGCGGTATATCGACCCGAGCGATCGTGATCATCCCAGTTTTCAGAAGCTAGAAGTACGGGCACACAAAGCAAGCTCAACACCCCAACAATGGGTACGGCAAGGCGAGGCCGAAGAAAAGGCTGGATTCGTTCGGAAAGGGCAAGCACTCCCAAACCAATATAGATGCTAAAGGCATAAAATGAACCTACCAAGGCATAGTCACGCTCACGTGGTTCAAAAACCCGTTCGTTGAGATAGACTTTTAGCGCCAATCCCGTAAATAAAAATAGCAGGAGCATCACCCAAAACCGCTTGGGGTCTTTGCGATACAAAAAGGCAAATCCCAAAATCCCCATCAATAGGGGTAACATATAGTATTTGTTTTTCCCTTTGTTGTTGGCCAGTTCACTTGGCAGCATATCCTGTGGACCCAAACGCCAATTGTCAATAAATGGAATCCCACTGATCCAGTTTCCATTAACGGGGTCTAGTTTTCCTTGAAGATCGTTTTGACGGCCAGAGAAATTCCACATAAAATACCGCCAATACATATACCCCATTTGGAAGTCAAACATATAACGGAGGTTGTCAAAAAACGAGGGCTTTTCGATATCCAGATAGGCAGCATAGGTCGTTAGGAAATTGTGATACTCCTCCACATCTGCTCGACCTTCGTTCCACTCGCTGATAAACGAGTTTACTGCCTCCACAAGCCCTTCTTCGTTCCGGTACTCAGGCTTGACATCAAAATCAACCGTACCGTAGTAAGTCATATAATTGGTTGCATTCCCACTGCTCCACATTCTCGGCAATATGCCTTCGTGCTCGCTGTTGCTATTGATCCGTGCATTTTCCCATGCATTGACAATGATATAGCGACCAGTTTTCTCATCTTTTTCGTACTTGGGCTTGTCATCAACGTAAGGTGTATCCTTGTCTTGCCCAGCATACATATCGGTAAACATCGGACCGTAAAACAAATGGGTATCGGGATATTGTTCGAGGTTATAATAGGCCAGCAATGCACGCGCATCTGCAGGTGCGTTTTCATTGATAACTGTGTTTGCATTGGCACGAATGGGCAGCATCAGCCAAGACGAAAACCCGACGAGAATAAAGAGTACACAGAGAAGAGCGATATTGAGTTTTACCCATCTTTTGCGGTGCGTCAGTTGGAGGGAATACACAAAAAATGCAACGAGTGAAAGTCCAGCAGCGATGGTTCCAGAGTGAAAAGGCAAGCCAATTTGGTTGATAAAAAACACTTCGGCATAGCCAAAATAGGCAAGTGTACTCGGAAGGAGAAGTTTAAATATAAAAAGCAAAACCGCTACGGATAGTATGTTGGCCATCACAAATCCCTTAATCGTTACGGTCTTTGTGGTTTTAAAATAGTACACCATCCCTATGGCAGGGATGGTTAAAAGCCCCATAAAATGCACGCCAAAGGAAAGACCAACGACAAAAGCAATTAGCACCAACCAGCGATCGCCACGCGGCTTGTCCATATCGGCTTCCCAACGAAGACCAAGCCAAAAGAGAATAGACAGTATGCAAGTCGCCATGGCATAAACTTCTGCCTCAACGGCATTGTACCAAAAACTATCGGTGTAAGCAAAACCAAGCGCTCCGACGAGTCCAGCGACCAAAACCAGGATTTGGGTAAAATTGTCATCAGCTTGTTCGCGTACCAAACGACGTGCAATCCCTGTAATCGTCCAAAACAAAAACAAGACCGTAAAGCTACTTGCCAATACTGACATCATATTGACCGACAGGGCGATGTACTCTGGATTGGGCGCAAGTATGGCAAAGACCGCACCAACCATTTGAAAAAATGGAGCACCCGGCGGATGCCCAACTTGCAGCTTGGCAGCGGTGGCGATATATTCGCCACAATCCCAATAGCTTGCAGTGGGTTCGACAGTGAGCAAGTAGGAGATGAGTGAAATTGCAAAAACTAACCATCCCAATCTCAGATTCCAAACACGAAAATTCATTTGCGGTTTTTGGAGTTACGAATGTACAACATTCTCATTGTGTTGAGAAATCAAAATAGAAGTATTGGCGTTATCAAACTTTGTTTTATTTTTGCAGCGCCATTGGCCTATGGTGTAACTGGCAACACGTCTGATTTTGGTTCAGAAGAGTCTAGGTTCGATCCCTAGTAGGCCAACAAAGAAAATCCCGTTTAAATAGGCGGGATTTTTTTATTCCGTTGCTTTTTCAACCCTGCCTATGCAGGTAAATCTACCTGCCGAAAGTAGGCATGACAAAAAACCTCGATTCACTGTTCACGATTCACAAACAACGCCAATACCAATTTAAGATCCGGTCTGTATCAGGATGCGTTCGCGCCACAGCATAGAGACTAAGGCCAGACTGGAAACGATCAAATAGCTCATCCAAGCCCAGTATAAAATAGGCGAAATGGTTGCCAATACCCACTGGAGTACAACAAAGGAGATGGCAATTCGAAACCACTCAAATCCGATACTCCATTTGTATTGATCCATCATACTGGTGTATCCAAAAATGGCGGCAAACAAGGCCATGCCAATGACAGTGGCATGCAAAGTAGACAAGTCCCCAAAATGGTAGAGCATCAGCAGTAGTAACCCCATGGTCGCGCAAAAGTGAAACAATGCCCAATATGCGAGAGAACGCTTGTAGTGGGGTGCATATTTTTGTTGTTGGCTTACGTCGGTAATCACCGCCTTTGGGTGCGATTGTTTAACATCTTCGGGTCGCCAGCCGGTGGGCATCAACCACAAGCGGAATTTATCTCTCCACCGTTTGGAGTGCCAAGCATCGAGGGCTAGTCCCCATAGGTGCTGAAAGTTGATCCATAGCGGATTCCAGGACTGCACGGGCTTGAGCAAGCCATAGACAGGTGGCTCGTCATCGAGTTCTTCCTGAAAGGTACCAAACATGCGATCCCACACACAAAAGATAGCACTGAGATTTTTATCGATATAGATGGGGTTAATCGCATGGTGAACGCGATGTTGAGAAGGCGTCACAATAATATACTCCAACCAGCCGAGTTTCCCAATGTGTTGGGTGTGATACCAAAACTGTCCAAAGAGATGAAGGGGTGCCAAAACAGCGATGACTTCTTGGGGTATTCCAAGAATAGCTGCGGGAATCAAAAACAAAGCACCATAACCAAGGATATTGGAAACGCTTTGCCGTAAGGCACAGGCCATATTGAATTCTTCACTACTGTGGTGAATGATGTGCTGGTTCCAGAAAAAATTGATTTTGTGATTGAGCCGATGCGACCAGTAAGACGCAAAATCGATACAGATAAAGGCAGTGAGGTAAAGCCAAAGATCCACTTCGATCTGGGTGATGGCAAGTTGTTGACTCAACCAAGGATAGGAAATCAAAATCACAACCAAACCAAGCGTGTCTTTAAGGATATTGGTCAGCCCCGAGCTCAAACTCGAAATGGTATCCATAAATACATAGGTTTGTTTGCCCGTCGCATAGCCATAAATCAGCTCCGTCAGCATCAAGAGCATAAAGGCGGGAATGGCAATCAACAAGGCATTGGCATAAGCTTCCATAGTTGCGAATGTAATGACTCTTTTGAATATGATAAAATTTTAAGCTAAGCCATTCTTTATGTGTGAAATAATGGCTAAATTGATGGACCTTAAAACCTGCTTAAACATGTCAAAAAAATATATTTTTTGGATTCTTATCATCGTCCTCGTGTATTTTACCAAAAATGACGCCATGCCTGTCTATGCGCCCAATCGGGATTATATCAATATTGAATATCAGCTTGTTGAACAATTTATACTGGCGCAAGACAGCTCTGTAATCGAATTGCTAGCAGGTCATTTTTTGCTTTCTCAGTCCTTGAGCATCGATGGCAAAACGAACTTGACCATACGCGGTCAAGGGATGGACGAGACAGTTCTATCGTTTTTGGGACAAACTTCTAGCGCAGAGGGCATAAAAATTACAAATAGCAGAAACATCGTTCTTGAAGATTTTGCCATTGAAGATGCAGCTGGAGACAGCCTTAAAGTCAGCGATACAGATTCGTTGGTCATCAGGCGCATTCGGTCTGCTTGGACTGGGGAAGTCTCTGTTGAAAATGGGGCTTATGGGATCTATCCCGTTTTGTCAACCAAAGTGATCATCGAAGATTGTGAAGCCATCGGCTAATCAGATGCAGGCATTTATGTCAATCAGTCCAAAAACGTTATCATCCGAAACAACAAGGCCTTTTACAATGTCGCTGGGATTGAAAGTGAAAACAGCACCCATGTTGAAATTTATGGAAATGAGGCTTTTAAAAACACCAGTGGCTTATTGATTTTTAACCTCCCTGGACTCACGATTTATGGCCAACATATCAGGGCGTATGACAACAAGATTCATGAAGTTTTTCTGCTCTTCTCGAAGCAGAGACAATAACTTCATCAAACCGATTTGTTGTTAGGAATACCTGTACTGTTGCAGAAGATTGTACGTGGACAATCTCTGTGGAAAAGCCAACATATGAAATTTGAATTGTCGCTGGGAGTGGCTCATTGAGCGTTAAACTAAATCGACCATCTCCACTGGTTTGTGTGCCTTGTGTAGTGCTGCTTAGCAACACAGATGCTCCAGCTAAGGGATCGTTGTTTTCATCAAAAACAATATCGTTGATGCTTTGCTGAGAATAAGCAAAAGCCGCATTAAGGAAAACAAATAAAACAAAGATTTTCGTAGAAAAAGAATTCCTAATGTAAGATTTAGAATTTTAAAGATAAGATATTTTAAATAATGGACAAATTATACTATATTTGTGTCCTATTTCATCGAATTGTGGAAGGGGACTTAAGTCCTCTTTTTTATTTCGCATATATGGAATTTAAAGATAACATACAGAAATTGTTAGCGGAGGCCTTGTCGTTACAGCCCGATTTGTTTTTGATTGATCTACACATCGACGATCAATCGAGAGTTCAGGTGGTACTCGACGGTGATAATGGGGTTTCTTTGGAGCAATGCATCAAAGTGAGCCGTCACATCGAACATCAACTCGACAGGGAAGCACATGACTTTTCGTTGGAGGTGAGCTCGGCAGGCGCGACCCATCCGTTGCAAATGGTACGTCAATACAAAAAAAATATCGGCAGAAAACTGGCGGTATACACCACAGACAATGACAATTTCAAGGCCACACTCACGCAGGTAGATGATGAGCAAATCACTTTGGAGTGGAAAGCTCGTGAACCCAAACCAATCGGCAAAGGAAAGCACACTGTAGTTAAACAATTGCAAGTCCCCTATAATCAAATTGAAAAGGCAACCGTTCAAATCCAATTTAAGTAATACACAATGGAAAATCTCGCATTAATCGAATCGTTCTCGCAGTTTAAAGATGACAAACTGATCGACCGAGTTACTCTCATGTCCATTTTGGAAGAGGTGTTTCGCAATACGCTCAAGCGTAAGTTTGGCACCGATGATAACTTTGACATTATCATCAACCCTGACAAAGGGGATTTGGAAATCTGGCGCAATCGCGTCGTGGTCGAAGATGGACAAGTTGAAGACGAAAATGAAGAAATCGAACTGACAGAAGCGAGAAAAATCGAGCCCGACTTTGAAGTTGGTGAAGATGTTTCTGAAGAGGTAAAACTTTCGGATTTGGGTCGTCGATCGATCCTTTCCCTTCGTCAAAACCTCATCGCACGAATCCATGAGCATGATAATACGATCATTTACAAACAATTTATCGAACTCGTCGGGGAGATTTATACCGCTGAGGTGCACCACGTGCGCAGCCGTGTTGTGATTTTAATCGATGATGATGGAAACGAAATTATCTTGCCAAAAGACCGTCAAATTCCTTCAGACTTTTTCCGCAAGGGCGATAGCGTTCGGGGCGTGATTGAAAGTGTAGAGCTCAAGGGCGCCAAGCCGAGTATTATTTTGTCTCGCACTGCACCAAAATTTTTGGAAAAACTATTTGAACAAGAAATCCCAGAGGTATTTGACGGCTTGATTACCGTCAAAAAAGTGGTTCGCGTCCCTGGAGAAAAAGCAAAAGTTGCCGTGGATTCTTACGACGATCGTATCGATCCTGTCGGAGCTTGTGTAGGGATGAAAGGCTCTCGAATTCATGGAATTGTACGTGAACTAGGCAACGAGAATATCGATGTGATCAATTTTACCAACAACAACCAGTTGATGATTACGCGTGCATTGAGTCCCGCTAAAATCACCAATATGAAAATCGACGAAGAAAAGAAGGCCGTGGAAGTGTATATGGATCCTTCAGAAGTTTCAAAAGCGATTGGTCGAGGTGGATTCAATATTCGTTTAGCAGGTCAACTCACGGGTTATGAAATCGATGTGTACCGTGAAGGGGCAGAGGAAGATGTTGAGCTTACGGAGTTTTCCGATGAAATCGAAGGATGGATTATTGAAGAGTTTCGCAAGGTTGGACTGGATACTGCCAAGAGTGTTTTGGAACAAGAGGTGGAGGATTTGGTCAAACGAACGGACTTGGAAGAGGAAACAGTTGTCGAAGTTCGCAATATATTAAACGCAGAATTTTCGAGTTAACGGATTGAAATCCCTATTTTTGAACACCAATATAATATATGTCTGAAGTTAAAACCATACGAATCAATAAGGTTCTCCGCGAGTTAAACATTTCCTTAGACCGCGCAGTAGAGCAGTTGGGAGAACATGGTTTTGAGATAGAGGCACGTCCTACGTCCAAAATTTCACAGGCGGAATACCAACTCTTGCTTGATGCTTTTCAGACTGATCGAAACAAAAAGGAAGCTTCAGAAGAGGTCAGCGAAGTAAAGCGCAAAGAAAAAGAAGCAATACGCCAACGAATCGAGGAAGAACAAGAGGCAAAAACCCAAGTCGTTCAGGCGCGTACTGAGCTCAAGGGTCTCCGCCAAGTTGGTAAAATCGATTTAGAGCCAAAAGCAAAATCCAAAGAGGAAGTCAAGGATGAAAAAAGCACAGAAGCTCCAGAAAAAGCGGAACCGATAAAAACGGAACAACCAGTAGCAAAGCCTGCAGCAAAACCTAATCTAGAAAACCCAACTGAGCAAAAGCAAGCTGAGCCAGAAAAAACAGCTACAGCCGATACAGAAAAGGTCACTACGCAGTACAAAAAGCTGACGGGACTAAAAATTGCAGGTGACAAAATTGATCTCAAAAAGTTTGAGAAAAAAGAAACAAAGCCGAGTGCCGACAACAACGATCGCAAACGACGCCGCAAACGAATCACAAAGAATACGGGCTCTGGTGGAGGACAACAAAACAAACCCAAACCAAAACGACAAAACCAGCCCACGCACCAAGAGCCAAGCGATGAAGAAATCCAAAAGCAGATTCGTGAAACCTTAGAAAAGTTACAAGGGAAAACCACCAAGTCAAAAGGCGCAAAATATCGTCGCGAAAAGAGAGATTCACACCGTCAAAAATTTGAGGAAGATGCGGCCCAAGTTGAGGCGGATAGCAAGTTGATCAAGGTTACCGAGTTTGTGACTGTCGGTGAGATTGCAACGATGATGGATATCAGCTCAACAGAAATTATTTCTGCTTGTATGACGCTGGGCATCATGGTCACGATGAACCAAAGACTAGACGCAGAAACCTTGTCAATCGTGGCGGAGGAGTTCGGATATGCCGTTGAGTTTGTCACCGCAGATATCGAAGAAACAATAGACGAGCCAGAGGATAACCCCGATGATTTGGTGTCTCGTGCACCAATTGTGACTGTGATGGGTCATGTCGATCATGGAAAAACCTCTTTACTTGACTACATCCGAAAAACAAATGTAACCGCTGATGAATCTGGAGGGATTACCCAGCACATTGGCGCATATAGTGTAAATTTGGAAAGCGGGCAAAAGATTACCTTTTTGGATACCCCAGGTCACGAGGCATTTACCGCAATGCGTGCACGGGGAACACAAGTGACCGATTTGGTCATCATCGTTATTGCCGCTGATGATAATATCATGCCACAGACCAAAGAAGCCATTAGCCATGCGCAAGCGGCCTCTGTACCGATTGTATTTGCGATCAATAAAATCGATAGCCCAAACGCAAACCCAGACAAAATCAAAGAGGGTCTATCAGCGATGAATCTGCTCGTTGAAGATTGGGGTGGTAAAATCCAATCACATGACATTTCCGCAAAACAAGGAAAAGGAATTCCTGAACTTCTCGAAAAAGTAATGCTTGAGTCAGAACTTTTAGAACTTAAGGCAAACCCTTCAAAAGCTGCGCAAGGAACAGTCCTCGAGGCCTTTCTGGACAAGGGTCGTGGATATGTGTCGACCATACTCGTGCAAGCGGGTACGCTGCGAATTGGAGACTACATTCTTGCGGGTCAACACAGTGGTAAAGTACGTGCTATGCAAGACGAGCGCGGTAAAGAAATGTCTGAAGCAGGACCATCAACACCTGTATCCCTTCTTGGGTTAGACGGAGCACCCACTGCAGGCGACCGTTTCAATGTATTTGTTGAAGAAAAAGAAGCCAAACAAATTGCAGCCAAGCGCACCCAATTGGTGCGAGAGCAATCGGTTCGTACACAACGGCATATCACTTTGGATGAAATTGGTAGACGAATTGCCTTGGGCGACTTTAAAGAACTCAATATCATTTTAAAAGGAGACGTTGATGGCTCAGTTGAGGCATTGACAGATTCCTTCCAAAAATTATCTACCGAAGAAATTCAAGTCAACATTATTCATAAAGGAGTTGGTGCCATCACGGAGTCGGATGTGCTTTTGGCTTCCGCTTCCGACGCCATTATCGTTGGCTTTAATGTGCGACCTGTTGGTACCGCCAGACAATTGGCAGATAAAGAAGAAATTGATGTGCGGAGTTACTCCATCATCTACGACGCGATCAATGATCTCAAAGACGCCATGGAGGGACTCTTGTCACCAGACATGAAAGAAGAGGTTCAAGGAAATGTTGAAATTCGTGAAACCTATAAAATTTCTCGTGTTGGCACCATCGCTGGTTGTATGGTTATGGATGGCAAAATCACTCGCAATTCATTGGTGCGCATTGTGCGCGAGGGAGTTGTCGTTTACACGGGTGCCCTTGCATCCCTCAAGCGATTTAAGGATGATGTGAAAGAGGCCACAAAAGGATACGATTGTGGGTTGCAGATCAAAGACTACAACGACATCAAAATCGGAGATACTATCGAGGCCTATATCGAAGTTGCTGTCAAGAAAAAACTCAAGTAAACTTAGGGCTTTAGCAAAAAGGCTTCAGGAAATTTTATCCGCAATGTATCAAGCGTTTGGATTCCTTCCAGACGTGTCGAGAACTTACCAACACGGATTTTGTAATTTGGAGTTTCAAAAGAGAGCTTGGCATAATAATGACTTGGAAAGGCACGCGAAAAAGAGTCCAAATAGACTTTTGCGGCCTCGTAATTTCCAGAAAAAATTTGAATGGTGTACTGGTTTTTCGCCAATCGCTTTTTGTCCAAGGACAACTTGCGTTGGAGTACATCGTCAAGACTCTGGGGGGTTTTAACAACTAATGCGTTGTCTTGTGCGTGAAGTGAAGACGCAAAAACAAACAAAATCACAAAACAAACGGGCTTTAAATACAACATAGTTTGCAAATTAAAGATTGCTATTAAATTCCTGCAATTTTTTATTAAATTTTGTTTAACTACCACAAAACAAAAAGTTCTTAAATATATGACAATGAAGTATTTAGATAAATAATTTAGAATAAATATAAATTTATGATTCAAGCTGTTCTAAAGTTTTTAAAATGGGGTTTGTGATGTAATTTTGTTACCTTAAAAAACAAGGTATTTTCCTTGAACACCAAAACCAAAACATGATCAGGTTTTTTCGCCTAAATGTTCCCCAAGTTAGCGTTCTACTTTTCCTCGTGTTGGCTGTTGCCTTCACCCTTCCATCTTACGCACAAGAGCCAGATATTGATAAAGGGAAATCCCTTTTCAATATGAATTGTGCCGCCTGTCACAAGCTCAACAAGCGTGCTGTCGGCCCTGCCTTAGCAGGTGTTTCTCAGAAATACGAAAAAGAATGGCTGTATTCTTGGATCAAGAATTCAATGGCCATGGTCAAGTCTGGCGATGCCCAAGCCGTTGCGATTTACGAGGAGTACAACAAGTCTGTGATGACTTCCTTCCCACAGTTGAGCAACGAAGACATTGACAATATCCTCGCCTACACTGACTACACACCACCAGCACCTGCCGTACCAATTGCGGCAGCAACCACAGCCGCTAGTGGTGGAGACAATACCACCTCAACCTTGCTTTTTGGGGTTTTGGTGTTGGTGCTTGTCATCCTTGTGGTAATGCTCTTTTTGGTAACGAAAACACTGCGAAAAATTGCGATTGCAAACGGGGTGGAAGTCGAAAAAACCAGACCAAAACGCAAACCACTTTGGGAAGTGTACATCAACAACTCTTTTTTGGTGTTTAGCACAGTGATTATATTGCTCTTTTCGAGTGCTTTCTTTGCCTATGGATATCTGATGCAAGTGGGTATCGATCAAGGATATATGCCTGTACAACCCATCCATTATTCTCACAAAATCCACTCTGGAGACAACGAAATCGAGTGTAAGTATTGCCACTCCTCTGCTCGTGTTTCTAAACACTCAGGAATTCCTTCTCTCAATGTGTGTATGAACTGTCACATGAATATTGCAGAGTACAATGGAGAAGAAGATTTGGAAAAAGGATATACAAAAGAATTCTACACAAACGAAATCAAAAAGTTGTACAAAGCCGTTGGTTGGGATGAAGAAAATCAACGCTATACAGGTGAAACTCAACCCGTAAAATGGGTACGTATCCACAACCTACCCGACTTTGTGTACTTCAACCACGCACAGCACGTCGATGTTGCGGGCATTGACTGTCAAAAATGTCATGGGCCAGTGGAAGAAATGGAAATCATGTATCAGCACTCCCCACTCACAATGGGATGGTGTATCGACTGCCATAGAGAGTCGAATGTCGATTTGGAAAACAATGAGTACTATGAGAAGATCCATGCGGAACTCTCAAAAAAATATGGTGTCGAAAAGCTCACAATCGCCCAAATGGGTGGTTTGGAGTGTGGAAAGTGTCACTACTAATCTAAAGCAACCATGGCAAACCAAAAGAATTATTGGAAAAGTACAGCGGAGTTAGACAACAACAATGCGTTTGTCGAGGATCTCAAGGGGCGTGAGTTTGTTGAAAAACTTCCCGAAGATGCTTTTTTGGGTGATGATCAGGTGATGAACGATTCCAAAACCAACAGACGAGATTTTCTCAAATATGTTGGTTTTAGCACTGCCGCTGCCTCGTTAGCTGCTTGTGAGGGTCCTGTTCACAAGTCCATTCCTTATGTGGTGCAACCTGAAGAGATTCGCCCAGGGATTTCAAATTTTTACGCAACCACCTTTACGGATGGTTTTGATATGGCAAGCATCCTCGTAAAAACACGTGAAGGAAGACCAATCAAAGTTGAAAATAACACAGATGCTCCTGCCAGCTACCGTGCGAATGCTCGTGTACAAGCTTCTGTACTCTCACTATATGATACTTTCCGATTACAAGGCCCTACCCAGTCGGGGAGTCCTGTCAGTTGGGCAACACTCCTTGGACAAAGCCGTCAACAACTCGACAATTTACATGCCGGAGGCGCACAAGTGGTGTTACTGACCCAGTCGTTTGCCAGCCCTTCGACTCAGGTGTTGATCGACCAACTTACCGCCAAGTACAACAACATCAAGCATATTGCCTATGATGCGGTTTCATCATCGCATGCACTAGATGCCTTTGAAAAGGCTTATGGCCAACGGGCACTTCCCACCTATGACTTTTCAAAAGCAGAAACTATTGTTTCCTTTGACGCAGATCTCATTGGAGACTGGCAAGGTGGAGGACATGCACCAGGGTATGTCAAAACCCGTGTTCCTGTCAAAAAGAACGGAAAGGCAAAAATGTCAACCCACTTCCAGTTTGAAGCAAACATGACGCTTTCTGGAGCCGCTGCTGACAAGCGCATGCCCATGTCTGCTACACAACAGAAACAAGTACTTGCAGCACTTTATTCCGAGTTGACAAACGGACAAGCAAGTGGAGAGCAAGCCATTCAAGATATGGTAAAAGTGACCGCTAAGCATTTGCGTAAAGCAGGTAAAAAAGCAGTTGTAATCACGGGTTTACCAAGTGTGGAAGCCCAACGCATTGCACTTGCAATCAATCAAAAATTAGGGTCTGTTGTGATCGACACCCAACACACAACGACCGTCCGCCAAGGTAGTGCAGACCAACTCACTCAGCTTGTTGACGACCTCAACAGCGGAGCGGTTCAAGGGATTATCACTGCTGGTGTGAATCCTGTTTATACTCTAGCCAATGGCGAGCAGTTTGCTGCGGGTCTAGATAAAGCCAAATTCTCCTTGTCTTTATCTAGACCC
>Ga0233438_10000595_pt1 | contig 44764 bp, 16 predicted proteins | sample SI_123_September_FD_182720 | JGI IMG/M metagenome (GOLD analysis project Ga0233438, IMG submission 182720) | Seawater microbial communities from Saanich Inlet, British Columbia, Canada - SI_123_September2016_10_MG | ecosystem: Environmental > Aquatic > Marine > Inlet | place: Canada: British...
CCGAGACTGATAGTGATAAGTATCTAAACATGTCAGCGAAACGTAATCGCAACAAAGCAAAGAACGAAGAGGTTTTTGATTCTCAAGAATGGGCGGATGGATTCGTTGGTAAGTGATAAATAGTAACAGCCTATTGCTGTGCCTAAATGCCAACCTTTGAGACATTCAAAGATTTGAGTGTTACCTTTAAGAAGCATCCTGTAAGTGATGATTTAGTAACGGTAAAAGATAAGGCATCTATCGTTCAATCGATTACTGCCTTACTTCTTACTAGGAAGGGAGAAAGACCATTTCAACCCCAATTAGGATGTAATATTCAGAATGTATTGTTCGAACCATTAGATTATGGTAGTGCGGGCATGATCCGAGCAGAAGTCGGAGATGTATTGAATCGTTACGAACCACGAATTGAAGTGGACGATATTATCTGTAGACCAGATTTTTTAAATAATGGTTATGAAGTTGAGATGTCGTTTACAATTGTAGGTAGAGACGACACACCAATAGCAGTAGAATTCTTCCTAGAGCGTACACGATAATGCCTTATACTCAGGTTGCCAACCTAGACTTTGAAGATATCAAAGTTGCTCTGAAGGATTACCTCAGAGCGCAGTCAGATTTTACCGATTATGATTTTGACGGTAGTGTGTTATCGACGATAATCGATACACTTGCCTACAACACTTACTATACGGCGTTTAACGCTAATATGGTAGTCAATGAACTATTCATTGATTCCGCTACGTTGAGAGACAATGTAGTGGCAATTGCGAAGCAGTTAGGATATAGACCCAAGAGCGCAACGTCACCAACTGCCTACGTATCATTTAATGTAACTTATAGCAATCCAACTACAGATACAGAACTTCTTTTAAAGAAAGGAACAGGATTTATTGCTTCATATGATAATAATATCTACCAATATGTTACACTAAATGATGCGAAGGGACAAGTATCGAATGGTGTTGCTACTTTTCAAGATATAGAAGTAAGAGAAGGAACACGGTTAGTCAATACGTTTACTGTTAGCACAGCACTTAAGTCGCAACGTTTCATTCTTGATAACGAAAAAATTGATACTAATACTATTAGAGTAAAAGTATTTTCAACTGGTGGATCATTTAGTGAGGCATGGTTAGTATCAGATAATATTATTGATATCAACAGCGAATCAAAAGTTTTCTTTCTAGAAGAGATTGAGGACTCAAGATATGAATTGCTGTTTGGTGACGGTATTTTGGGTAAGGCACTAGAGAATGGTGCGAGAGTAGAAGTGTCTTATTTAACTACTGCTGGTCCAGAGAGCAATGGTGTGAAGACATTCGTCTTCTCTGGTGTTTTAGAGAACCCACAAGGCATTTCTCCTAGCTCTTTTGATGTTTCTATTGTATCGGCAATTGCGTCTGCTGGAGGCGAAGAGATTGAAAGCACAGAGAAGATTCGTTATACTGCGCCAAAAGCATATGGCACCCAAGATCGTGCTGTTACTGCCGATGATTACTCCGCTATTGTTAGACAAGTTTATCCAGCAACCAGCGATATCATTATTTTTGGAGGAGAGGACCAAGAACCACCCGACTACGGCAAAGTTTTTATTGTACTAAAACCAAAAAATGCTGCTTACTTAACATCACTTACTAAAAACAATATTATAGAAGAACTTAAGAAGTATGCTGTTGCTTCTATTGAACCAGTCATTGTTGATCCATCTATCACTTATGTTGAGATGAGTAGTAAGATCTACTACAACAGAAACACAACAGATCACACACCAGCACAAATTAGAGATAAAGTAATTGGTGCGGTACAATCTTATCTTGATACTTCCGACATTGAAAAGTTCAATGGTAAGTTTAGACATAGTAAAATGGTTGGTGTAATTGATGATGCGGATCGTTCTATCAATTCCAATCTTACTGAGATTACATTAAGAAAAGATTTCTATCCTCAGTTAAATTCCACATTCTATTACGAAATATGTTATCAGAACACCTTTGACAAGGATTGTGACGGTCCAGTCCTTGCTAGTACTGGTTTTAGAGTTACTGAGTATCCCAATTTTGATGTATATCTTGAAGATATGGATGGCAAAATTGTCCTATATAGACTAGATACTGCAACTGGCGAAAAGGTTGTCCTCGACAAAGAAGTTGGTGACATTGACTATGTAAACGGCGAATTGAAAATATATGCTTTGACTATCATCAAAGGTACATATTTTGATAACCGTATCTCTGTTCGAGTAAAACCCCTTTCAAATGATATTAAGGCACTCCGTGAGGTTTACCTTGATGTTGACGTAGCGAATTCAAGTTTCACCGCATACAAAGAGTAAGTAAATGGCTGCTGTTAAGACTAAAAGAATTTCTACTCTAATTGAGTCACAGCTTCCTGAATTCATTTCTACCGAATATGAACTTTTTGCTAAGTTTGTACAAAAGTATTATGAATCACAGGAAGTCCAAGGTGGTCCCTTGGACGTTCTTAGCAACTTACAAAAGTATGCTGATATTGATTTTTACGAAAAAAATCTTCTTAAGCAGAATAATAGTCTTGCCACACCCGTCAGCATTTCTGATGAGACTATTACATTAGTAGATGCTTCTTCATTTCCAAAGAAGAATGGTTATGTTCGCATTGGCAGCGAAATCATTTTTTATGCCACAAGAACTGACACCGAGTTACAAGAATGCTCCCGTGGTGTTAGTGGGAATACAACTTTAGGTGATCTTTATAGTGCATCAGATTTTCAGAGCACTGATGCTGCTTCTCATGGTATCGGTGAGACAGTATACAACGTTAGCAATCTATTCTTGTATGCTCTAGTCAAGAATTTCGAATCACAGTATCTTGGTGCTTTCCCCGAGAAATATTTGAACGGAGACATTGATAAGCGTACTCTTATCAAAAATATTCAAAAATTTTATAAGACGAAAGGAACTAGTAGTTCAATTAAGTTTATTTTTACAACTCTTGTTGGCAGAGAAACTAAACCAGAGGTATATAACCCCAAAGATTTTACGTATAAAGCATCCAAATCAGATTGGATCAATGTATATGCTCTAAAAGTAAAAATTGTTTCTGGTGATCCTAAAAATCTTATTGGAAATAAGATTATTCAATCAGAAACTAATGAGTATGGTTTTGTCTCTGCTACGGTTGACAATGTGTATCCAGATGGTACAGCAGATGACGAAAAAATCTGGAACATTGTATTATCACCAGAAACTGTCACTGGTGAGTTTGCTATCTCAACCAAGACTCGATTAGAGAAAAATTTACCACAAACTTCTGGTGTTGGTAAGCGTGTAAACGCATTCTCAACTATTGGTTGGGGTAAGACTGGAGAGATTTTGATTGGCGAAGAAACAATCAAATTTGAAGAAAAAAATATTACTCAGTTTGTTATCAAGCAAAGGGGTGACATCACCTATAATCACAGTAAAGGTGACTTCATTTACAAACCTGTTATTATCGAAGGTTCTGGGGTTAGACTACTGACTCTTGGTGTTGTATACAACTTCGAAACAGATGTATTACATCCATATGCTTATCCTGGTGATAAGATTCAAGTATCAAACCCAGGATTTGAAACATCCAACCCTAAGATTGTAAAAACAGGAACAAATGAGACTAGATGGATTCTTAACAACAATCTACCTGTCAATTCTCCAACTGTCCCTGCTGTACAAACAGAATTAAATGAAATTTCTACGGATGTTTCTGCTATCTTTGAAGATGATCAGTACTATTATATCACATCTTCTGGTTTCCCTTCATATAAAATCCTAGATGGTTCTATAGTAACTCAATCTGTACAAGATCAGAAATTGCTTCGTATTATTAGAAAACAAGCAACTAGAACTACAGAAAGATATAGTACACCCAAAAATGATGTTGGCATTTTACTTAATGGTGTTCGTCTGTATGGATATCGTGATCCAGAAAGTATTCGTTTTGGTAAATTAGAATCTATTGAGGTCAACATCCGAGGTGGTGGATACACTAAACCGCCTTTTGTTTTGTTGGATGGAGTTCCCAATAAAGCGAGAGCAATTCTCATTGGTTCTGTTGTTGAAAGATATATTGTTGACACAGACACAGTATTCCCAAGAGTTCCTGTAGTAGAAGTAACCTCTGGTAGAAATGCTAAAGTTCGTGCTGTGGTTACTGGTGATGAGATTACTAGTCTTGTCATTGAAAACGCAGGAGAATATTATTCATCTCCTCCACTTGTTAGAATTACTGATAGAAATGGAAAAGGAAGATTTGCTGACTATACCTCTATTGTAGATACTGACGGTACAATCACTGGATTTACAAAGAATGCTGGTGGTAGTTTCTACAATCAAAATACGGTTCGTGTCGATATTATCCCAGTAGGCAGCGGTGCTACAGCAATTCCACTTCTAACTGAATGGAACTATAACAGATTCGAAAAATTAAAAACTGAATTAGACACCGAGAATGGTTATTTGTTTGAGAACTATAATATCGTTCTTGAATATGGATATGGTCATGTTGGCAACCCCAAAGCACTTAGGGTTGCTTTGAATGATAATATCAATAGTCTTGGAGCAGAACCAACAAATAAAGTTCACTCTCCAATTATTGGTTTTGCTTATGATGGAAACCCAATCTACGGACCATTCGGTCATGAAGATCCATTAAACTCATCTTCTTCTATTGTGAGGATGACATCTAGTTATGTGAAAAATGGATCTCGCCTAGGTGGACCCTCTACTACAGAGTATCCATTGGGAACATTTAATAATGACTATGCTTATACACACAAAACAGGTTCATTAGACGAAAACAATGGAAGATTTTGTATCACTCCCGATTACCCAGAAGGATCGTATGCTTATTTCCTTACTATTGATAGCAATCAAGTACCGCAATATCCATACATTATAGGAGAAAATTTCTACTCACTTCCAGTAGATAGCAACTATAATTCTAACATCAACCAGAATGATGTTCCCAAAAAATCGAAGAGATTCTTCCAACCTGGTATGCCAAGAAATGGCGAAGGTGTGGTAGCACAAATTGAAGAAGTAAAATCTGGAACTATTGATTTTGTTTCTATTGATAGATCATCTCTTAACTTCTCTCCTAACAGTAAAGTATATTTTAATAACAGAGGATCTGAGGGATCAGAAGCAAAAGCACTAGTTGAGTCAGTAAAAGGAAAATCTGTAAATTACCTAGAAAGTTTTGAAGATAAGGTTGTCAAGTTAACAACAATTCAGAATGCGTATTTGTTTGCTGATGATACACTACGTCAACCTTCATCGAACGCATCTGGAACTATTGTAGGTAACATTAGAAATGATAACTTAATTGTTCTTAAGAATGTTATTGGTACATTTGACAATACAGGAACATTCTCTGCTGACATCAAAACATTCTTCATTCTACTAGATCAAAGAAGTTCTTATACCAAAGGAGCAAAGTTAAGTCTAACTGATGGTATCAACCCTCGTATTGCGAGAGGCGAAGTATTAAACGGAACTTCCTCTCAAAATACTGTTGAAATTAAAGTCATTCCTGTTCAAGATGACTTTGAAGATTTACCCCAAGCAAATTGGGATTATGGTGATTGGTTCGCATTTGACACCGCAGATTATTTCCTCCAATCAGATGATTTTTTCAACACTTCAGGAACTAAACCAGTTACACTTACTTCTTTGAGTGATGGTCTAGAACCATTTGATGTTAATCAAAGTGTTGCTCTTATTGAAACTGATAGTAATCATGGTCTAGGAATTGGCGACATTGTAGATATTAGTATCTTCCCAGATGATGCTCTTAAGACTAAAAATTATTTTGTAAAGAAGAGACTATATCAAGAAATTGTACTACAATCTCCTGAGTTCTCCTCTACTATTAATGACACTGGTATTGGCAGGTTCCAAATCTTAAATGGTGGCGCTGACTATGCTCCTGGTACTTACGTAAGTGTACCATTGACAGGTGGAACTGGTACTGGAGCAACTGCCAATATTACTGTTTCTGACGCTGGTATTGTATCAAATATTACTATCCAGGCAAAAGGATCTGGATATAGAAAAGCAGATTACATTGGTATTGACGATGAATCCCTAGAAAGATCTGTTGCTTCTCTTAGTACTGCTAGATTGACTTTATATGTCGATCATATTGGATTTGCTGCCGAATCTACAACCCTAACCTTAGATAGCACTACAGGATTTTCTAATGGCGACTTGATTACAGTAGGATCAGAAATTATGGAGATTGTCTCTGTAAATGGAAAAAATCTCACTGTTAACACTGGTAGTGAAAATACTTCTGCTATTGATCATTATGATGAGCAGGTAGTTTCTTTATACAAATCAAGATATAATTTCAATGCCAATTTTCAAGTAGGAAACACAGTTGGATCTGGTTACATCAAATCATATGACCTTGATACTCAGAAAGCAGTAGTTGTATTTGATTATGGCATTGATAAAGATACTTCTTCAAATATTGCTGTAGGCACAACTTTCTTTGACTCAAGTTCACCTCAGAGATTAGTATTGGTTGAGCGTACAAGTTCTATTGATTACAAATATGAATTCTCTACAGATAACGTATCTTACACTGAAAACCCAATTATAGATGTACAAGAGTTTTACAAGTACAAATTTGATACATCAGACTCATCTCTTTCAGGAACTCACTTTGATTTAAGTCCAAGCGGCAATTACAATATTGTTACTGTGGAAAAACAAGAGTCTACTATTCTCCATGGTAATCCTGGAGCATTTGTAGATGTCAAGTTTGGTTTCGGTTCTAGACTTGCTTCCAATACTTACGATGAAAAAGTTGGAACCGATTTTACAAACTTCTACTATTTTGACAGAAATGGTATTGTAAACTCGGATGGAAAGTATCTCAGAATTATTACTGATCCTTTACAGGGAGTAAAGACTGTAAATTATGTAACTCCTACTAGATTTACTTATAATGTAACCAGTGTACCGCTATGGGATGGATCAGGAACAATCAAATATACAACTACTGGAAATTTTGCTGTTGGCGAAATCAATAGTTTTAAGATTACTAACTTAGGTCTGAATTATAAAAAGACTCCAGTAATTAGTGGTGTTGATCCAAGTGCTTCTTTCAAAGGAGCAGCAGATGTTCTTTTTGATACAGTTACAAATACTGTTACTGGTGTCAATATTACTAATGAGGGATCCAATTATATAAAACCAAAAGCAATTGTTGTTGATGGAGATGGTGTTGATCTAGAGTTTTCTATTATCACAAAAGATCAAAAACTTTTCTCGGTTCAAATTACTAATCCTGGTAGAGGATATACATATCCCCCCAAGATTGAAATTGTTGAAAGTGATGTAGAGGCATACGTTGACAGTAGTACTATTGGTGTTCCACAGAGTATTAGCATTACTAGAAATGGTGGTGCTTTCCACTTAGATAAGACAGTTTCTTCTACTTTCTCTACACAGTATGTTGTAGCATTGAAAGATTATGCGGGTGACTTCCAGAAAGGTGAAACTGTTGTTCAAACGATTGGATCTACAGAAGTTGCTAGAGCAAGAGTATCTGAGTGGAGACTTGGTTCCAATCTACTTAAACTAGAAGATATCAAAGGAACTCTAAGAAACAACGTTGATGTAATTGGTCTAATTTCCAGAGCAGCTGGAAATGTAAAGGCAATCTACGTTAGCACTTTCAAAGAAAACATTTCTTCCTTCTTTGATAATATCGGTTATTATAAGTCAGACAGAGGAAAAATTGGCGTTTCTAACCAAAAGATTCTCGATAGTTATTTCTATCAAGACTATTCTTATGTTGTTAAGTCAAAGAAACCAATTGATCAGTGGCGTGAACTAATCAAGTCTACCACACATCCTGCTGGTTTTCAACTATTTGGTCAAGTAGACATTGAAGCGACTGCCAAAACAGAAATGCCAGTTGAAGTGCCTAAGGCATCTCACTTTTCTGTTATTCAGTTATGGGATCCAGATAAAAATAAGATTACAGTTGAAAATACTAGAAGAACAGTTACGCAAACTATTCAGAAGGTAGAAAATCAAAGAATTAGAAAGGGTGTTGGTTCTGCTGCTACATCTGAGTTTAATTTTAATGAGTCTCGTGCGTTTACTTTCAGGATTTACAACATGACTCCTGGTTATTATGATGCGGTCACGAATCCACCAAATATAGCTGATGCTAAACCATGGTGGACAAAGAATTCATTTGATGGTTATTTGGATAGTAATGGCAGATTACAAGGTACTACAATGTTCCAATTAAGGAACGATAATGATACCGCATTTACACCATCAGATGTTAAAAATTTAATTGTTTCTCTTGATGGTGTTTTACAAGAACCAGGAGTAGCATATACTACTACATCTGATAAGATTGTATTTTCTCAACCACCTCTCGGTCCTGGAGAAAAATTAACAGGTGCTAACTTAACAGAACTATCTCCATATAAAGGTGTTACTTTTTATGGTAGATATTTCTCGTTTAAGGATTCGCAGTATAATACAAGGTATTTTAAGAAATTGAGAAATATCTTCCAAAGAAATGGAAGATGGATAGATGCGGCAAACCAAGTAGAGTTAAACAAAGATTTTATTGTTGGGGAATCTATTGGATATGGTAAAGAGCTTTACTCATCATTAGATTGGAGTACAAAGACTGATGATTACCAGAGAGACATCAGATATATTCTTGATGCTTATGAACATGATCTACGTTTTGGTGGAAACGTTAAAACTGTAGATTACACATCTATTTTCAATCAAGATGATGACTATGATTATATCACAAAGAAAAAAACAGAGTCTTTAGGAATTTTTAATTATGCTACAAGACTAGCAAAACTTGCTGTTAGAAATTGGGACATTGTAGAATCTGGAGTTTCATACATCCAAGGTTCAAATAGAATGGTAGTTTCCAGTACTGATAGACTTGCTATCGGTATGCATGTAAGTTCTGGCAGGGCATATCCAGTAGGAACAAAAGTTACATCTATCGATAGTGATATTCAAATCACTTTATCAAATGCTGCACTATCAAACTCTGGTGGTGCTGGTGGTGCTGCTAGTGGAATTACTGATCTTGATGGATCAACTGGCGGAAATGATTTTATTATGCCTACAAATACTGGTTCTGTACAACCAGGAAATACATTTAGTGTTGACCCAGGAGATGTTCTTCAGGCACCAATTTCATTCTCAGCATCAGATGATGCTACATTCTTCTTCAGTGGTATTAATAACGGAACATTCTATGATGCTTCTAATTTAATTGCTGCTAACAAATTATACTTACAAGAAGAAGTTAGCGGATACACTTATGCTAACTATGCTTTGCCTGCTGGTGATGAAGAGAAATGTAAGAGAGATCTTGGTTTTTTAATTGATGCTATTGTTTATCATCTCAGACTTGGTGGCAACCAAAAGGTAGTTGAGTTTGCTAGACTTTATTATACCAATGCTGGTTATCCAGATGGAGAAAATTTAACTTATATTAATAGATCAGTAGAAGAAACTGCTGCTGCTATCGACGCTTGGAATAATTTAGGCGAGAAGATGACTCTTGCCATGAGAAATAATCTTGGATCAGGAACTTACACTAGTGTTAATCCAGTTGTAGATAATTCTGTTGCTACAGATACTCAGTTCCCGTACTGTGTTGAAGTAGAATCTGCTATTGATAGCATGATTCAAATTGTACAAGATATTCTAGAAAATGGAACTGGTGCTGTTGATCCAGTTTCTATCAATGCTAGCAAACCAGGCAATTGGGATCCTTCAACTCCTTACAGCAACTATAATATTATTGGTGATCCTTTACTGCCTTATGGAGAATGTGATGATGTTGTATCATCTCTTAGTTCACTATATGATAACATTGTAGATGTTCTTGATGAGCAACTAGTTGCTAAGACATTGCCTGATTACGTTGACGGAGAAAATAAAACCTTTGAAATGTATTGGGATGATGGAAGCGAGGTTAGCACCGAAGAAGATGAAGACTTGTTCTTGACTCTAAATGCTGTACTACAGAGACCCAAGTATACTGAAGAGTATCCTGGAGAATCGGCATACTTTATTGATAGAACTACAGTTCCAAACAAACTAGTATTTGATGTAGCACCTATATGGGATCAAGATTTTGGTGCCAAAAGCATTGGCGAACCAACAGCTGTTGAGAAAGTTGTTGGTATTGGTGTTGGTAATTATAAGCGTCTGACTATTGACTTTAATTTGGTTGATGGAACTAAAACGGGACCATTCTTGATTTTAGATGTAGAAGACAATACTGTTCAATCTATTGAAGAAAAAGAATACTTATATGTCTTCTTGGATGGTGTTCTTCAAAGAGAAGGATATAGTTATCAAGTATCTGGACCTAATATCTTTTTCAAGGATTCTATCAAAAAAGAAATGAAGGTTGATATGCGCTACCTCTATGGTAGAGATGTCGGACAAATCTTAAACATTTTTGACTTCGCACCAGATACTTATTTTTCCAGAGCATTATTTACTCTTAGTGGAGTAAATATGTCTACTGCTTCAAATTACAGTAGATATGATTGGATGGGTGACAAAATTGGATCATCTATTCATTGCTGGCAAACACTAGCAGATGGTTCTAGATCAGTAATTGGTGAAGTAACAAATTACTATTTGGTTGGTAATACTATTACTTGGTCTCTAAAATCACAAAATGCTGTCATTGATCCTTCTCTAGATATCATATTTGCTACTTTTGGAGCATATGATAGACATTTCGCATTCCCAAGTAATGATTTTACTGGAGCAAATCTTGACTACAATGTAGACGAATTTGGTAGAAAAGTACTGACAGATGACAATGGTATCTGGTCAGGAACAGTTCTTAGAAAAACATATAGCAAGCAATTTGTAAGTCTTTCTAGTGGTGATCTAATTAGAGTTGAAGGTGAAGACAAATTCAGAAAGATTAAAGTTCTTCCATCCTCTGTAACTAGTAAGGATGGCAGAAATGGTAGACCAGTATCAAATGATGTTTATGCTTCGGTCTCAGTTGAGACTTATGCTGGTATCACTAGAGGTGAAGGTCTTAGTGTTATCGCAACTGTTGAAAATGGATCTGTTACTTCTTTAACTTGGAACCAGAGAAGTTACAATCCAATTACACAACCGACTGCTTATCAGTATTATACTCCACCTGTTTTAGAATTCGTTCCTGTAAATGGTGAAGGTGGTGGTGCTAGAGCAGAAGTTATTGTAAGCAAGGGTCAAGTAATTAGTGTTGAACTTATTGAAGGTGGATCTGGTTACACAACAGCACCAAAAGTTGCTGTTGCTAGAAGATATGACATTTTAAATAATAGAGACATTGGTGTATCACTGATCAATTTAGGAATCAATCCTATAATTGAACAAGCTGGAATGAATGTGGTATCTAGTATTGATATCATCAATCTTCCACCCCCACTGGCGTTTACAACTTCTTCTATTATCGCAGATAGTCCACGTCGAGTGGACATGGAACTTGAAGCAGAGATTCAACTAGTTGAAGAAGTTAATGAGAATCTCACAGCATCAATATCAGAAATTCGTACTGATAGACCTCAACCAACAGGTGCGGTTATTATTGATGTGTTTACCGAAACTAATCAATATGTCTCTCAAGTTTCTGGTCGCGTTGCTGATATTATTAGCAATTCTATTGTAACAGCAAGTAGACAGATTACTAGCACTGTACACAATATTATTCAAAATACTGCTCTCAGTAACATCAATTACTATGAGGTTGCTGCATATACCGATGTTGATACCCCCGCCAACTCTACTATTATCTACATCCCAGATACTAGTAAGTTTAATACTAATGGTTACTTGATGATCGGTAATGAGATGGTACGCTACATGCGTAAACTCTCTGATAGATTCTTGATGGTCGAGAGAGGTCAGAAGGGAACAACTCCTCAGTTCTGGACTGCTGGAACATACCTCAGACAAGTACCAGATCCAGTATCTCTAACACCTGTAGGCATCACTGAAGTATACAGTGAAGCATCTATTGTTACGGTTGGATTAGATGATAGAAGAAGCACTGAGTCTATTCGTTATAATGAATTTGTAACACCTGATGTAAAACAATCTGCTGTTGCTTCTAGAGTTCTAATTGCTGAGGTTCAACCACAAATCAATGTTGAATCTATTAGTAACGTTACTTCTCAAGTAAGATATAAACTAGAAGTATCCGCTGCAAATATAAGATCATTTACAACCTCACACAATCAAACTGAAGTAACTAGCGAACTTCAAACTGTTCAGAGTGAATTTGTAGTTCAGAGGAATGCCACTGAGGTTCTCCTGTATACTCCACCATCTGGTGTTGTTGATGGATACCAAGAGAGTATATTCATCAGTGATCCAATTAGTACAAGACTCAATGGTTTTATCGATCTTCTAGAACCATATACAGTTACAAGACGCGACTTAACTATAGTTGATGTTAATAACAGTGTATTTGGTAGAGGAAATGAATATATTGGAAGTTATGAAAGAACAAATGCTGGACACACTATCGGACACTTTGAAGGAATTTTTGATGATGGTGTTGCTGGTGTATCTGGATTAAGTATTCAAGAACTTTCTACTTACTATCCAGCACTAACCTTGAAAGACTTTATTGAGAGAAGTTCTTCTTCTTACACTCTTTCTGGTGCTAAGTTTACTCTCATGCCACCATCAATCCAAAACCCAGTTGCTATCACATCATCAACTGGTACTATAGGCGGACCGATTATAGTATTAGATACAACATATTTCCCATCTGCTGGGTATCTGTTTACTTCTGGCGGAACTGTCATCCAATATACAGGAAAGACAGACACATCTTTCACGGGATGTACTCTGTATAGCGGAACTAATGCCATCAATAGTGGTGAAGAGTTGGTTCCATTTACAATTTCATAAATATCCGTATAAATATAAATAACTCAGGCACAAACACTACGTCGGAACAGAAAACCAATGGCTGCTATTATCTCTGATAAGTTTAGAATTTTTAATGCGAATCAATTCCTTGAATCGTTAACTGAAGGTGCTACCGAAACTAGTGCCGAGCGTTCACGAATGTATTTTTTCGTTGGACGACCACAACCCTGGAAGGCATACTTAGAAGTATATTCTAAGTCGGCAACTAACTTTACGGTTGGTAATGAAGTATACGTAGGAAACTATAATACTTTCCGTGCCACCGTTTCCGCAGTTTATGATAGTGCCCTCCTTCTTACCGACGTATTTGGTGCCAGCGGTGTTAATTCCGCACCACCTCTTGGCAGCTCCCTATTAGAAACCGCTGATGGCGGTTCTACAACAACTTCAGCTTCAGCAACTACTGGCGTATATCGTTACGGTACAGAAGACATTCCGCCCCTTCCTCTAGATAACCAAAGAGAAAAGATTGGTCTCTACGACGAAATTATTGCTGCTAAGCGTATCACAGATTCTTTCGCAAGAACTGTTATTCGTCGTTATAACTGGGATGTATCTATCAACCCAATCTACGATATGTGGAATCCTGACTACTCTGCTACTCCTGGTGGCGGTGGTCAAATCGGAAAATCCGCAGCATCTGGTGCTACCAGCATCTCTGATGCTAAGTTTTACGTAATGAACTCTAATTACGAAGTATTTAAGTGCCTCTACAATGGTGAGGATCTCACCGTTGGTGGTGCTACTGCTCAGGAAGAACCTTTAACTACAGGTGCTAACTACGACGCAGCAACTGGTCTCTATACTGAAACCACTGGTGCTGGTTACATTTGGAAGCATATGTACACCATCCCAACTGATGATGTTCTGAAGTTTCTTTCTTCAGACTTCATGCCTGTTGTTCTTTCCACTAATCCTTCCCGTGTTGCTGTCGCAGGTTTAGCAGTCGCTGGTGCTATTGATGTTGCTCTAATCGAAGACGGTGGTAATAACCTCCCTGCTTCACAAACCCTTTACACTGGTATTAAGGGTGATGGTACAGGTGGTATTGTAAAATTTGTGACAGATGGTACTGGAACAATTACAGAAGCATCCATCGAAGCTCGTGGATCAGGTTACACCTATGCTAACGTTCTCTTAGGAAACGGTAACCTCTTCTCTGATGCTGGTTTGTCTTCTGCTGTAGTAACTGCTTCTGGTGCTACTGGTGCTATTGAAATCGTTCTTGCTCCTCAAGGTGGTCATGGTTCAGACCATGAAACGGAACTTAACGGTAAGCGTGTAATGACAAATATTCGCCTTACCTACTCTGAGGGTGGCGGTGACTTCCCTGTTGATAACGATTTCCGTCGTATTGGTATTATCAAAGACCCATACAACAACGGTACAACTACATTTGCTACAGACGATACTCTTTCTGGTCTAAAAGCACTCAAGATTGAAGGCGCTACTGCCGACTTCATTCCTGATGAGAAAATCAGTCAAACTGTAACAGATGGTACTGCTTATGGTTCAGTTGTTTCTTGGACACTCGATAGCGGTTCAACCGTTAATGGTGTTCTTAAGTATCTACAAACCAATGACGCTCATACGGATCAAGGTGTTGTAAGAGCATTCGAAAGCAACGCTGGTAATGCTGTAACAGGTGCCTCATCTGCTTCTTCTGGTACAGTTGATGTTGATTACACTGGTCCACTACTAGGTTCTACTTTCGTTCTTGATGATCCTGGTAATGCTAACTCAGGTGGCAAGGCATATGCCGAGATCGAGAATAACTCTGGTGACGTTATCTATATCGAGAACCGTCGTCTCATCACTCGTGCTCCCGACCAAATTGAAGATATCAAACTTGTTATTGAATTCTGATCAAAATTAAATAAATTAAGTCCCCCGAGAGATCGGGGGATTTTTTTTATCTCTACTAAATACTAAGGACTAGATACTAGTATTTGGCGAAGCAAGATGCCCCAGAAGACTAACCTAAATGTAAATCCTTACTACGAGGACTTTGACGCGAGTAAGAATTTTTATAAGATTCTATTCCGTCCTGGGTACTCCATTCAAGGTAGAGAATTAACACAGCTACAATCGATTCTACAGAATCAGGTTGAGAGTTTTGGTAAATACGCTTTTAAGCAGGGGGAATTAGTTATCCCTGGCGAAGTTGGTCTCAATACAAAACTAGACTACGTTAAGTTGTCTTCTGTTTCGGAAGTTGCTATTTCTGAAGGAGATGACATCGTATACAGAAAGTATGATATCACACAATTAATTGATCTACAATTACGTGGTTTAACTTCTGGCGTCATTGGAAATGTTTTATCCGCAAATCTAGCAACTGAAAATTCTTCAGATACCTTATATGTTAGTTACCAAAATAGTGGTAATTCTAACACAGAATCTACTTTCCGCCAAGGTGAAACTCTAGAAGTTATTAATGGCGTCAATACTCCATTGATGGTTGTTGGTACTGATGGTAGTGTTCTGCCCACCAGTATTAGTGTAACAAATCCAGATACTGGATTGACAACCTCTCTTAATAGTCCTGCTATGGGTCTTGCTTCTGCTGTTAAGGTAGAAGAGGGTATTTATTTTGTCAATGGTTACTTTGTAAGAAATCAAGAACAACTTTTAGTTATTGATGAGTATTACAACAAACCATCCGCTAAAATTGGTTTTACAATCAAAGAAGAAATTGTAACACCAGAAGAAGACGGATCACTATATGACAACGCTATTGGTTCTTCTAACTACACGGCACCTGGCGCACACAGACTAAGAATTAGTTTAGATTTAAAAGAGTTTGCTCTAAACGCAATTACGGATAAGAATTTTATTCAACTTCTTACTGTAAGTCGTGGAGTTGTACAAAGAAAAGTATCTGCTGCAGATTATAGTATTTTAGAGCAGACTCTTGCTAGAAGAACATTTGACGAAAGTGGAGATTATGTAGTAAAAGATTTCTCTGTTGATATTAGAGAGTATGCTCAGCAAGATGGAAACAAAGGTCTCTATGCTGCTGATGAATTTGGACTATTCAATGGTCTAACTGCCACAGAAGCTGGCAGGAAGATGATTACTAGCATTGGTCCTGGTAAAGCATACATCAGAGGATACGAGATTGTTAATAAAGAAACAAAGTATCTTGAAATCAATAAAGCAAGAGAAAGTCTCTCTAGTGACAATGTAACTCTCAAAACAAAAGGTCTTCCAACATATACTATTACTAATGTATATGGCAGCGTTCCACTAAACAAAGAGGGATCACAACTTACCGCATATCCAACTGTCTTCTTATCGTCTCTATTCAATGATGGTTATGTAGGACTGTCTAACACAGAGTCTGATACAAACTATCGTCAAACTATTGACAGAAGAGGTAAGTTTTTTGACTCCAATATTGGAATTAAGACAGTAGCATTAGAAATTGTTGATGTTAATATTCCCATTACAAGTATTGTTCCAAGTGATTTAGAAAATACCTTTAGTAAGTTATGGTATGTAAAAACCAGAGCAGGAACAAACATTGTCGGTTATGTCGATGTTCTTTCATACTCAAAAGTATTCAAACCACTTAAGAACCCAGGAACTACAGAAGAATCTAGATTCTTGGAAGTTACTGTTGCTGGATTGAAGAGTGACCTAGAAAATATCTTCAAAGAATATGACGAAAGTTCTCAAGGTAAGAACAGAAAAGTCTTTTTGACACAAGCTGATGCCGTTGGTGATGAAAAACAAAATCTAGCATCAACTACTTTTGCTAACATTGTTGATTATAGTGACACCATCACTCCAATTATTGGAACTGTTAAACCAAGTAACTTCTATCTACAGGAAAGAGGTGAGGGATTTAATTCCGATTCTGATATTGTAATTTCCAAAGGCACCTTGGCAGAAGGTGGTGAGGCATACAATGCTAAGTTTGCCTTATCATATTTTGATCCACAATTCTTTACTAAAATTACTCTAGAAACAGTAGTTCCATCAAATACTTATGGCGTTGGTCAGTATATAACTGGTTTGACTAGTGGCGCTTACGGTGTTGTAGAAGGAATCTCCAATGGCGTCTTTTCTACTGGAAAGTACTTGTTTATTAAAACTCTATCTGGAAAATTTGTTCCTGGAGAAACTTTAACAGATGAAGCAGGCACTCTAGTTAAGATTGCTAACGAAAATACAATTTCCCACTTTGTTGTCCAAGAGAGAGGTTTAGGATACCCGTCCACATCTACCATTGTTATCAATGGTGTTGGATATGACGCATCACAAGTAGAACTTGCATTTAATGGTCAAGGAATTTATAAAGTAGATATTCTAGACAGAATTTCTTTAGACATCGAGTTCTCTAAACCTCCAGTAATTTCGATTGATTCTGGTAGCACAACTCCAACAACTACTGCTGTAATTATTCCTGTACTTAACAGAAATACTGTTACTACATACACACCACAAAACGTTAAATCTTTTGGAACTTCTTATGGTTCTGGTGGAATTAATTCGTTTACAGCAGACGTTGTTGTAGATGACAGGTCATTTGCTAGTGTTAGTGATGTAACTGATTTCACTTTCTTTGGATCTAAAGGAACTAAGTTCCTTGAGTCTACAAGTTTCAGTGCTGATGCTAGTAGCATCGTTCAGCAAGGAGATCTAATTCAGTTCTCTGATGATGATAATAATGTCATTAGAGCAGTTGTTCAATATGCTACAATCCAAAAAGGATCTTCTAAAACAAGAATTTATATTGACGAAACTCTTTATGATGATGTAAGCAACACCAGTGTTGTTTTACTTCGTCCTCGAATCAAAAATCCAAATTCTGGAACACTTTTATTCCCAACAGGAAGTAAGCAAGTACAGAAAATTTCAGCTGGATCTGATGATACTAAAATTAAGTATTACTTCAGAAGAGATTTTGTTACTGCTGGTTCTACTGGTGGTGGCATTATCTCATTTGCTGCTCAGTTACCATTTGGCACACAAAGATTCACGACATTTAACGAGAAGAACTACATTGTTACTGTTCTGAATAAGAATAGTGCCGACTTGGTTGAAGATGGTGATATTGTTTACATTGACGTTGACAATGTAGAAGTTACTTCAGCAACTGACACCGCAAGTGGACTAACTTCTGGTAGTATCACCTTCCAACTGCCAACTTCGTATTTTAATAGTAACTTTACTGGTGCAAACTATGTTGCTCCTGAGTTAAAACTCACAGCAACTTTGGAAGTGGAGAATGCAAAACCAAGACTCAAAACTTCTATTGAGAACAAGCGTATTGTTGTTGATTCTGCTGGTGATAAAGTAATTCCTTTCAGGGGAACTGATTATGATAGCGACGTTGTAGAAATTCTATCATTCTCCGACGCATACAAATTACGTTATGTATATGAAGGAACTAGCACACAACCCCCCGAAATTGATAGCGCAGGTAATCTAGTTTCTGGTACAGATATAACAAATAGATTTACTTTCGATAATGGTCAAAGAGATACAATCTATGATGTTTCTAGAATTGTTCTAAAACCAGGATTTGACTCAACTGTCGGACAAATTGTAATTGCTTTTGATTACTTCGAGCATTCACAAGGAGATTTTACAACTATTGATAGTTATCTTCATGAAGCAGGTGTAACAGAAGCAGAAATCCCAACATTCAATTCATCTGCTCTTGGAAATGTAGAACTCAAAAATGTTATTGACTTCCGTCCTAAAGTAAATACTAACACCATTGTCGCTGGTTATCAGGATACTTCTACATTAGAAGTAACGACTAGCAACTTCACTGGCACTGGTTCTGTTGTAGCAGCAACTCCTGCTCCAGACGAAGGATTGGAGTATACTTTCTCATTCAGTCAGGTTCAATACTTAGATCGCATTGATGGTATCTTCCTTAATAAGAGGGGAGAGTTTATTGTCAAGGAAGGTAATTCTTCACTTGATCCAACAAAACCAGATTCTGTCGAAGATGCTGTTGCTCTATTCTATGCTTATATCCCAGCATACACAACATCTAGTAAGGATGTAAGAATTACTCCTGTTGAGCATAAGCGTTACACGATGAAAGACATCGGTAAACTACAGAAACGTGTAGAACGCCTTGAGTATTATACTACACTTAGCATCCTTGAGCAACAGGCATTGAATATGCAGGTCAAGGATCAAATTGGTTTGGACAGATTTAAGTCTGGTTTCTTTGTAGACAATTTTGAGACTCATGGTATTGGAAACCTAGTTTCTGCTGACTACAAGTGTGCTATCGATAGTAGACAGTCTGTATTAAGACCACAGTCTAACGAAGATTCTATTCTCCTCAGAGAAGTTAACACCAGAGAAGACCAAAGATCAGTTGCTGGATATCAAAAATCTGGTGATATTGTAACTCTACCATATAGTAGTCTTTCTCTAATAGGCAACGATTTTGCTTCTAGCACAATCAATCCAAATCCATTTGTTGTATTTCAATATGTTGGTGAAGGATCTTTACATCCTCAAATTGATCAATGGTACGATCAAAATGTAGAACCATTAGTAGTAGATACTAACACAAGTCTATATGATATTTTTATTTCAACAAATACTATTAGAGAGAGTTTCTCTAGTCTCCATGATTCATTTATTGTAAACTGGGTCGGAACATCCCCATCATTTACATCTATTAATTCTCTTGGCGAAACTAATACCTCCATTGCTAAGTCTTCAGTTAAGTCTGCTTCTGTTGGAAGTACCTCCAATATTAGTCCACAAAATAATGAACTTGGTAAAGGAGTTCAAACTAAGACTGTTGGTGAAAGTGTTGTTGCTACATCACTACAGTTTTTTGCCAGAAGCAGAGAAATTAAGTTTGTAATTGGAAGACTCAAGCCCCTAACTAAAATTTCTGTATTCTTGGAAGGTAGAAATGTCAATCGCTGGGTAAATCCTGACCTAAGATTTACTGGTATTGCTGGAAACTCACTATCAGCATTTAATGGTCAGGTTGTTGCTGATGCAAACGGAAATGCTAGTGGTCTAATTTTATTACCTGCTGGGTTTGCTCCTAAAGAGAATGCTACTTGGACTGGTGATATCGACACAGTAGAATATGACGATTCTTCAGAAGAACTACGTTTTACAACTGGAGAACTAACGTTTAGATTTACTTCAAGTGAAACTGATGAAGATAAGACAGATGTTGATACATATGCCGAACTTAAGTACTATGCTACTGGTTTACTTCCAGAGAATCCATCTAGTATTGTTTCTACAAAACCATCATACTTTAAGTCAAATGAAGGTGTACAGTTTGTAGAGAGTAATACTGATGATCCGTTAAGACCTAATCCTTTAGCTCAAGTAATCAAAGTTGAGAACTTTGATGGTGGAGTATTTGTAACTGGTGCTGATCTTTACTTCAAGACTAAGAGTGAAGAAATTCCTGTCAGAGTTTACATGACTAATGTGGACTTTAACAAACCCGCCAAGAACATTATTCCTGGTACCGAGAAGTCATTGACACCAGAGACATACCTTAAGTGTTTTACTTCAGGAAATATTGAAGTGACTCAAGGAGAGGTTGTTGTAGGTTCGAGTTCTGCTGCTTCTGGTCCTATTTCTAAAATTATTGATAAGAATGGTGTTGATTTGACCCCATCATCTACTGGAGTCTATGCTTTAACAAATGAACAGGTTTATACACTTGTTCTAAGTAATCACAATGGAAGATCTTTCCTACAGAATGAACTAATTGAAGTTCCATCTCTAACTACAGCAAATGCTACTGGTGGAACTGATCTTACTCTGACTATCGCTAAGAATAGTGGTAAACTTTCAGAAATTAGAATCACAAACACTGGTGCTAATTACGACAGTGCTGTTCTTAACATCGAGAGTCCACAACTTCCTGGTGGATCTGTAGCAACTGCCAAGATCAATGTTTCTGATGGCAAGATCTATAATTCGGAAGTGTCTATTCCTGGTTTTGGATATACCGAAGCACCATCAGTCGTTATCAAGGGAGTCGGTAATGGTGCTGGGGGATGTACTGTAGATACATTTATTGAGATTGATACCCCCGCAGTTAGAATGGGTGTAGCAATCGATTTTGAGGGTCTTACAGAGTCTACAACACCTACACACTTTACTTTCGATTACCCTGTATATCTAGAGAATGACTCTGAATATGCTTTGGTAGTCGAGACCGATTCAACTGACTATGAACTGTGGTCTTCTTCCCTAGGAGAAACTGATCTTGCTACCAGTACTGTAATTACCACACAACCATCTCTTGGATCTCTTTATAAGTCTCAAAACACAGACTCTTGGACTGAGGATCTAGATCAAGATCTTAAGTTTACATTATACCGTGCTGAATTTGATAATTCAAGACCTTGTGAGTTACTACTCAGAAATGTAAGTCTTGGTTATGAACTTCTTGAGAAAGATCCAATTGAAACTGATGCTACTTCAGCATCTATTGCTACATCACAGTTGTTTAAAAATAACAATAGTATTATTAAAATTAATCATCGAGATAATGGTTTTGAAGACAGTGGCAATTCCTATGTATTCTTTAGAGGTGCTGATGAAGCGGGCGGCATTCCATCCGAAACATATAATACAAACTTATTCCGAGTTGCTAATTCTGGTGTAGATTCTTACACAATTAGAACAGTAACTAATGCTTCTAGAAGTTCGGTTTCTGGTGGACATGTTTATGCTACCTACAACAGAAAGTTTGAGGTTCTATATCCACAAGTACATTATCTATCTGTTACTGGCACAAAACTAGAAACATCAGTTAAGACAACTAATATTATTCCTATTGATTCTTCAACAACAAATTATACTTCTTATTCACAGTCCAAATTTGAAAAGACATTCCTTAATGAATCACATTACTTTGAAAATCAAAAAGTAATTGCTTCAGAAATTAATGAAACTCTAAATGATCTTGACAGATCTATCACATATAAAATTGATCTTTCGTCTCAAGTCACTCACTTATCTCCTGTGATTGATCTTTCTAGTGCTTCACTCAAGACAGTATCCAACAGAATTGAAAATTCTAGTGGACAAGAAAACAGATACGGCAGAAGAAATCAGTTGGTTGAGTTTTATCCTGTCTTCTCATTCACACTATCTACTACAACACCTGGAGTCACATACCAGAATAATCAGAGTGTCAAAGGAAATACTTCTGCCGCTAATGGTACTATTGCTAAGGTTGATGGAAACCAAGTTTGGGTTAAGGTCAAGACTAAGCAAGGATTTGTTATTGGGGAGGAAGTAGAACTAACTCAATTTGCCAGTGATCAATCAGCACCAACAGTCAATGTTGGATCTAGTCCATCACAAGTAACACCAATTATCAATAGCTCTACGCAATCTGCTGCTGGAGAATCTATTTCAATTATTGCCAGAAATCCAGTTGAATCTAAAATTTTAGAAACTTATGATAATAAAATTACTGGTAAGTCTATCATATGGAATAGAACAACTAGAGTGCTGACATTGAGAACAGATGTTCAACCAATAAATGATAATTATACTGCCAGAATTATTGACAATATCCTATATTCTAGAAGGAACGAAATTACTGATCAAATTGCTGACATCTTCCGTGTAGGTGACATTATTTCATATCCAGATCAACCTGATGACGAAGCGTTCTTTATGGAAATTGCTAAGGTATCCTATAGTAGTGGTGTTGATTTTGTTGCTGAAGATACGTCTAAGAATAGTTCTTCTATTGCTAAGTATGTAACTAAAGAGATTACTATTACAAATCCAGCAACATCAGTAGATGTACATCTGCTTGCTAATGTCAAGAATATTGAGAATATCGAAGTTCTCTACAAGTACAAGAGAGCATCTAGTCAAGAAAACTTCGAAGATGCTGAATGGTTCTACTTTAATGATACTGGTATGCCAGATACTCTAGAGATTGCTGTTGCTGAGAATACTATTTCTAGTATTACAGAAAAGCAATCTTCATATCAAGATCTGAAGTATAGTGTATCCAATCTTCCTGAGTTCTCTTCATTCGCAATCAAAATTGTAATGAAGGGAGTAGATCCAGCATATGTTCCTAAGATTCAGGATATCAGAGCAGTCGCCGCTTTCTAATTTCCGCGTATGGGTTACATTAAAGTTGAAGGACATGATGGTCTCGTTAGGGACGAGACCTCAGGTGCCATCTTAAATCACGACAGTTCTGCTATTGAAGCTAGACGTAGGATAAAACACTTGAATTCCGCGTTGGACGACATAAATATGTTGAAGGATGAAGTTTCTGAAATTAAATCCCTACTCAGAGAGCTAATAAGAAATGCCAGCAATTAACGTCGCAAGAACCGACACCTTTGAAATTCAAAGGACTAAGATTAACGAAATTGGTGATCAAATTTTTAATGTCACTGCTGGAGGTAGTGACTTATCTACTGGTCTTTTAAAACTAGGTGATGGAACTAGATTTAATCCATCTCTGGCATTTACATCTGACGCAGAGCTTGGTATCTACAAACCATCACAAGATACTATTGGTTTTGTAGCAAATACAAAAAAATTATTTGATATCTCTGATATCAATTTAAAATCTTACAAAAATCTTCTTTTACAGAAGAATATTATTACCACAGAAAGTCTTGTTATTACCAGCAGTGGTTCTGGATATGACGAAGGAACTTATTCAGACATTTCTCTCCTTGGAGGAACTGGTGATGGTGCCAAAGTAGAATTTGAAGTTGTAGGTTTCAGTGGCACAACTACAAATATTGGTGCTAACTATAACGATGGTCAGTTTACTGGCATTGATCTTATTGGTGGTACTGGTACAGGTGCGGTATGTGCATTTGATGTTGAGCTCCTCGATGGTGCTATCACAAACGGAGGTACTGGATATCCACCAGGATCATGGACAGGGGTTCCTGTTACTGGAGGAAGTGGTACAAACGCATCTCTAAATGTTACCGTTACTGGTACTACAGATATTACTGGCAACATTTCAAATGCTGGTAGTGGATATACACAGGGTGTATATGCTCAGACTGATGTTTATAACGTTCCTAGGCAGACATATGTAGTAGGAACAACTAATAATGCTAGTCCTCCCCCAAATGAACTTTACACTATTGATGGCAATACACAGCAAGCATTAACATTAGAGATTGGTAATACTTACAGATTTGATGTATCAGATCCATTATTATCAACTCACCCATTGTATTTTCATGGTCCTGGAGTTCTAGATGCTCTACCCCCAGAAGATTTTACTGTTTTAAGAAATGGATTAGAAGGAAATGCTGGTGCTTTTGCTGACCTAGTTATTCATGACACAGCATCTGTACAGCAAATTGGATACGGTTGTTCTGCCCACGCTGGAATGGGATCTACCATTTCCGTTGTTTCTGGTTCTCCATCAAATTCTGGTAGAGGTGCTACAGCTAATGTTACTGTAGATGCTAATGGTAATGTAACAGACGTTATTTTTACTCAGACTGGTGAAGGATATACAGCAGGAGATGTTCTTGAGTTTATCAACGCACAAATTGGTGGAGGTAGTGGAGCAACATATAGCATCACTGGAATATCATACAACAGTACTGTTTCTTCTGTTTCTATTGATACAGTGGGACAAAATTATGTTGTAAATGATGTCATAGGAATTGATAATACTTTCTTTGGTGGATTTGGTAGTGGATTTGAATTCACTGTAACTACAAACCCAGGAAAAATTTCCAATCTTGATATCACATTATATGGTTCTGGATATACAACAGGAGATTTATTAAATCTACCAGTAGGTGTAGCAGGATTAACTACAGTTTTGCCAGGTGAAGTTACTGGAATTTCTACTACACTAACTGCTGGTCAATCACAGATCACTGTTGCTGACACTTCCAATCTCCAAATTGGAATGAATGTATTCAATGGTCCTGGTGATGTTGGATTTGTTGCTCAGGGTTGTGTAATTCAAAGTATTGACAGTGGTACTACTTTAACAATGTCATTCCCAGCAGATATCTCTGGTGCGGCAAACTTAACATTCTCATCTCCGAATACAACTTTAATTAATGTAACATCAGTTGTTGGCATTGCTATTGGCGACTCGGTTTCGCAAACTGCTGGTAACGGCGCATTGACAGCAGGCACTACTGTTAGTAGCATCGATGCTGTAGCTCTGACAATTGTACTAAGTACCGCTCCATCCTCTCCTGGTAGTGCTACGTTGTCATTCTCACCATCGTTTGGTGTTGGCACTACTCCATTTGAGTATAGAGTCGATGTTTTAGGAGCAGTAAAAACAGTTGAAGTTTCTGATGGCGGTAATGGATATTCTGTAACTGACTTGCTAAGTGTAAGTCCATCAGATCTTATTCAACCAATTACAAAAGTAGTTAAATTTTATAGCACACAAACACTGACATTCAGTGGCACTGTTCCTAACAGTGCTATGTCTGCTGGTGATACTATCAAACAAAGAGATGGTGCTGTAGTACAGGTTACATTGACAGCTGGTGCTGCTGTGCTAGCAGAAGCAAATAATACATATAATGGTGTCTCTGCTACTGGAGGTAGTGGAAGCGGACTTACTGTAGATGTTGTTCGTGGTGGGGATGGATCACCATCAGCTATTGTAAATGCTACTGGTTTTGATTATGTCCAAGGAGAAACCGTAACAGTTTCTGGTAGTTTACTTGGTGGTGTAAGTCCAGGTGACGACTTAACATTAGAAATTTCCAGTATTACAACATTCGATAATCAAGATATTATTGCCGTACAATCCTCGGGTAGCAATATTCAAAGTATTGTTGTTGCTAATTTAACACAAGCTATTAATACTACTTTTGGCGCTGGTGATGTCTGTGTTGTAAATAGCGGAAATACATCATACACTATCGCTACTGCTTCTGCGGAAGGTGGAGACTACAAAATTTTAATCGATGATGTCTTTGTTCCCAATCTCACCCTCTATGTTGGCAGCACATATGAGTTTGATCTAACAGATGCTTCTAACGCTACACACAATTTTTCAATATCCTCATTTGAAGGTGGCGACAAAGCACCATCATTCTATAGCGGAATTGCTTGTACTCTAGAAGATACCTCAACTACACTAACAGTAGCTACAACAAATAACCTTGCTGTTGGCATGATTGTATCATCCCAAGGTGATGGAAGTTTATCAACAGGAACAAAAGTTGTCAGCATCGATAGTTTAACAACTCTAACTATTGACAGAGTTCCAACTAGTGGTGGAGCATCTATTCTAACCTTTACTGGTTCTGAGTATACCGATGGTGTTACTAGAGAAAATGATATTCTTAAAATTAAAGTAATTTCATCAACGCCAACTCTATACTACTACGATTCTGGAGATACTGGAGATGATGATGCTGGATTTAACTTTGGTACAGCAGCAACTTTAACAGTTGATCCAAACAATCCCAAAACTTTTGGTAGTGGATTCCAAGCAGAAGTTATAAGTGTAGAAAGTACAGATATTGTTGTATCTAATGTAGATACAGGTAATGTTTCTGCTGTATCTTTCACTGCTACCGAGCTAGTTACTACTCTTGATGCTTCTGTATCTGGCACATTAACTGCCCCAGATATCAATGGAACAGATTTAGAAATTTCTACCATTACCAGCACTGCTGGAATTGTATTAACTACAGCATCTACATTCTTTATTCAGTCAAATATTGATGTATACAATCCAGATACAAGCACATCTACATTATCTATAAGTCTGATTGATGGCAATTTAACTACTCAGGGTCAATTAAAAACCTTTAGTGATATTAATGTCAACGATCAAATTGAAATCGAGACAAACGAGATTCGTAGTTTGGGAAGTAACGATCTTAAGTTTGTTCCAGCATCAGGAAGAATTGCCAACTTTGCTACTGACAGTGCTCTACAAATTCCAGTTGGAGATACAAGTGCTAGACCACCATCAAATTTACTAGCAAATGGTCAAATCAGATTCAATATTGATACACAGCAGTATGAAGGATACAATGCTCTAAACACAGCATGGTCTTCTCTTGGCGGTGTTAGAGACCTAGATGGAAATACTTTCATTAAAGCAGAAGAAACTGTAGGTGCTAACGATAACACACTATGGTTTATTAATGATAGTATTAATACGATCAAGATTACAAATGAGTTTCTTGAGTTTGTAAATTGTAAGAAAATTTCTTCTAGTAATACAAACGCTCCATCATACATCGAATGGAATGCGAATACACCTGTAAATCTTGGGGAATACTTAAAGTACAAGAACAATCTTTATGAAGTAACTGTTGCTGGTACTACTTCTACTTCTGGTAGTGAACCAACACATACCACTGGAGCACAACTAAACAATACCGCAGAACTTACATTCTGGGGTCCTGCAGTTGCTTCTCTTAGATTTGAAGAAATTCTGGATATTGAAATTGATCCAACTGGTTCTTCTCCACTACTGATTAATGGTGATTTAAGACTTACTGAGAATGCTATTAAAACTGACATTAGCGACCTTATCCTACAACCAAATAGTGGTAAAAAATTAGTAATTGATGCTAATACTTCTTTAGTATTACCATCTGGTGCTGATGGAGATAGGGGAGCAGCAGTAGTAGGTTCTGTTCGTTTCAACACATCATCCATCCAATATGAGGGTTATGATGGAAATAACTGGGGATCTCTTGGTGGTGTTAAGGACGTTGATCAAAATACATTTATCATTCCAGAAACTGCTCCTGGTGCTAATGAAAATATTTTATACTTCTACAATGATGGTAACAATACTCTCCAGTTAACAACTACAAGACTTGACTTCCTTGCTATTGATACTATCAGATCGGTAACAACTGACGAACTTGAAGTTACCGCATCTCTAGTAACATTTGATGCTGCTACTACAACATTAGATAATACATCATTAACGACAACATTCTTACATACCAATAAGCAATACTTTGATATTGGTCTTTCTAGTGGTTTAACTGTAGATCCTGTTTTACGATTAGATAATGTAGGAGATGTATATTTTAATACAAATTTTGGTACTGGTAATTTCCAGGGAGTTAAAGTATTTGACAGTGATCTAAAAGAGTTTGAACTAGCAGATATCAAATTACTAACAGACAAGATTACCCTTGTTAAGGGAACTTCCAACAATGGAAGCACTCTTCTTTATAACAATGCTAGCGAAGAAGCAGCAAGGACAACTGTAGTTGCTCACGATCCAACTACAAATGAGAAAGAGTTTATCGAGTTTGGTATTGTTGATGATGGCACAGATGTATATGCTACCGAGTATGGTAACGTTAGAACTGGAACTCAACTAATCATTGCGACTTTTGAAGTTACCGCTTCTAACAACATCAGACTAAATATTGAATTGGGGTCTGGTGTCGCACCAACAAACAATGTCAACATCACATTCTCATCAAACGTAATTAAGAAGTAATATGGCAACCACAAAGGAAAAATTTGATTCTATAAGTGGATTTTCTGTTGATAAAACAGTTGTTGTTGATGAATTTAGAAATGGTAAAGATCTGAATACGTTAGAGATTAAAAACTCTTTCTTTTCTGACAGTAGTACCACCAACTATATTCTTCGTGGAATTAATACCACAATTCTCCAATTAGATGATGTTGGTACACAAATACCAATTGGCAACAGCACATTGAATTTTGTCACAGGTCACATTATTGCTGCGAATCCACAGGGTTCTGTTTATTCAGCAAAACTGGAGACAGTAGTATCCAGTGACTCTGCAGGTAATACAACTGTTCTATCAAGTTTTAGAACGGTTATTAAAGATGATATATCATCTGGACAAACTTGGAATATTGAACCATTGGGATCTACCAATCGTTTTAGTTATACAACAACAAGAGCAGGTACAACAAATTTAATTAAATGGTGTGTTTCAACTCAGGTTGTTAGTGTTCAGTGGAGTTGATGCTAAATATATATTAGGAAAATAGGCGCAGGTAGTCAGCACCATGAGTTTTAATATCAATTCCGATAAAGAGTTTATTAGGGGTTCAAAACCACAACTCATCGGTGATAATGAACTTACTGTTAGAGGTGGAACAGGATCCCTAGAAAGGGAAATCCTGCGAACACAACTCGATAGTGACACTGGTCTACCTCGTGTAGGTATTAACCGAACTGGACAGAGAGTCAACAATATTGAAATCGTTGAAGGGGGTGTTGGATACACTAGTATTCCTACTATTACAGTAGATCCACCAACTACTGCTGGTGGTATCCAAGCACTTGCTTCTGCGTTTATTTTTAACGGTCAAGTTGTTAACATCGCTATCAATAACCCTGGTAGTGGATATACAGAAGCACCAAATGTTACTATTACTGGTGGTTTTGGTGCTGGTTGCGAACTTAATGCAGTTCTTGACACCGTTGATTTTGAACTTGATATCAATGGTGCTATTAGAACCTCAACATCTATCATCTCTGACACAGCAAGAGTTTTAAACCTTGACATTGATAACTTTGTTACTCCTGACTTAGCTTTAAGAGGTCCACACCTTAAAACATACATAAACGGTACGGGTAACTTATACCCAACCCAACCAAAGATTTTCCAAAAGAACGAGTATGTATACTTTGGTGCTAATGTATACCAGGCATTAAATAGTGGAGAGGCAACTGTTATCGCTCCCGTCCACACCACTGGTATCGAACTTAACGGAGAAGTTAACTTCCAACACATTGGTTTCCGTGTTGATGATGCCAATTCTCTTGGATTTGGAGAAACAGGAGAAGCTGGATTATTCCCAAGATCTATTACTCCTTTGCTTGGAGATAGATCAGACAAGATTGCTACTACAGAATACGTCCTCAACCTAGCAACGAATGACGTTGGTGGTCGTATCTATGTTTCGGAACAGATTGGTTCTGACTTAAATGATGGACGTTCCGCTGTTGCTCCTGTCAGAACTATTAAGAAAGCAGCGCAATTAGCGTGGGCAACTCCTGGTGTTAAAGAGACACTTATTGTTTCGGGTGGAGATTATGTAGAAGATAACCCAATCTCTTTACCTCCTGATGCGTCAGTTGTTGGTGATAACCTTCGTCTTGTTATCATCAGACCAGGAAATCCTGGTAAGCACATTTTCAAGTTTGGTGATAAAAACTATGTTATTGGCGTAACATATAGAGACAGAGTTGATGCTAATGGAGATGCTGTCTCTACATGGGACTTCGCAATGGTCTTTGACGACAAACAGAGAGTTGTCTTAGATTACGAAGTTAATGGAGACTTTGGAGTTTCGTTCCCAATTGGTCATCAAATCTTTGGTCCTGATCAGTTTAGATTAGGATTCCAGCAGAATGGTGGTGGGTCATCACTACAAGTAGGAACACAAGTTGTTGGTGTTAACCAAGGTGCTGTTGCTGACGTTATTGGTATTGATTATACCACTACAATTGGTCCGAGCGCATTCCTTTCTGGTAACGTAGATGTAAGAGCAGTTAGTGGTTCTATTGTTGAAGGTGAACAATTTAGATACATCACATCAATTACTACAGGATCTGCTTTAGGACTAACAATTACTGAGACTATTGGAAATAATGGTTTTAGAACAACTACTGATCCTACTGGTATTATTGCTGCTGGGGATTATATCTACCTGGATGACACCGATGATTCCAGTTTTACAAATGGATATTTTCAAGTATTCACTGTTATTGCTGATCCTAACGGCGCGACTTTCTACGATGTTACGGTAATTCCTGTTTTTGGATCTACTGGTTGGGGCACAACACAAGCAGAAACAATTAATATCAATGCTGCTTCAGCAACATTTTTTACCTTTGATACAATTTCTCTAAAATCAATTAGAGCAGAAGGTGAGGTTGTTTCCGTTGGGGAGGATTTAACCGCAACTTTACCTATTCAGAGAATTGACTTCTCTCAGCAAGGTTCATTTACAGATGGTCTACAAAGCGATCAGTTTGGTACCTCAGAGGACTTAGGTGGTATTGTATTCTACACCAATGAACTAGTTGGCAGAAGCAATATCCACGATTTTAGGGAAGGTGAAGAGATTACTATCGCTGGTCTTCCAACAACAACTCCCGACTTGTCGTTCCTTAACGGCAAACAGAGAATTTATAAAGTTCTGGAAGATGCTGACGGTAGAGCAAGAAGATTTGTAATTCCAAAAAAAGCACCAGCAATTAATGACTCAAACTTTGACCCAGGTCAATTTGCTACGGTAAGCACATATTCTAGAAGCGTAACTCTATCGCTACTAAACAGTCCAAACACATTCCCACTATCAACTCCAGTAGAGAGAAGATATCAGGATGCTTGTAATTTAATTAGAAATAACAGAGATTTTATTGCTGAAGAAGTTGTTGGTAGAATCAACAACGAATTTAAGAAAGAGTACTACTCAGTATATGATATCTCAGGAAATGACTTTAAGATATATCTTGGTCCTTCTAGATTTGGACATACGTATGATTCTCTCAATCCAACAGGAACTGTAACAGTTGGTGGAGTAAATTATACTATTACAGATTTTGTTTATGACCACTCACTTACTGGTGTAGCTACAATTACAACAACTGTTGTTATTCCAGCATTAGCAGAAGATGATATTGTACAACTTGCTGGTATTCAGGTAACATGTAGCAATGGAACTAAAATATACCCAAGTTTCAATATTCCAACTAGTGACGATGAGTGTAAGCAAGATATCAATCACTTCCTTAATGCTCTAGTTAGAGACTTAGAATTTGGATCTAACCATAATATTCTTGAAGCTGCTCAGAAGTATATTGTTAATGGCAAAATTGCATACATCGAAGATGAAATTATTCAAAATGTTCGTGCTATTGAGTATACTAAAGAACTAGTAATCTATGCGATGTGTAACTGGAGAACTGGCAACAGAACTCCAAGTGATCCTATTTACACTCCACAATATTCATCAATTGTTAGATACTTTGACGATAGTGTAATCACAACCACTGCTTTGTTGAACGCTGATGGTACAACAAACAACAGTGGATTCGCTTGTGATGATGTAAGATCTGCTATTGATACTTTAGCATATCTCTGGGTAGATGTTATTGGCAACAATGCTTCTGGTACATACCTAGACGCCGCTTACTTGATTGCTAGAAACAGAGATCTAATTGCTGACCAGGCACTACTTGATACAGAAACAACATATCCATCCCTAGGACTATCTGATATACATCAGAGAAAATGCCGTCGTGACATCAGTTTGATGCTTGATGGTCTGATTAGAGACTTGGTGTTAGGTGGTAATAGTGGAATCGTAACAAATGGTGAGCGTTACTTTACTGGAACTGTACTAACTGGTATTGATGCGAATCAATTAGATGAGACTATCTACGCATACCAGAGAGTCACTGTTTATGCAACTCAGGCAATGCGTAATTGGACTGATGGAAATTCCATTGGAACAACTCCAGTTGGCGCAACGTACACTGCTTCGTCTGGACAAGTCACCACTACTATTAATGGGTTAACTACTCTACCAACAACTTCAGATAGAATTGCTTTTGCTGAAGGAGCATTAACCTTCAGTTGTTCATTAAATGGTGGTGGCAATCATGCTTCACCAGAAAAATATGATTCCAATTTTGGCGATAGTTACGCTATTACAAATGTATCTGGAACTGTTGGTGGTCCAATTACAATTACATGTTCTGTTCCTGCCGCACCTGGAGCACAAGTCGCACATGCGTTTGTAAGTGCTAAAGCAGGTGCTACTATCATCATTTATGATCCTGTAACTCTAACATCTCCAATTCCCAAGTTTGAAGATTGGAACATTCTCCTGTACCCGACACAACCACTCTGTGCAAATGTTGCTGCTACTATTAGCACTTCAATGGGTCTTTTTGAAGATCTTCTAGATGGTACAATTCTTCCTGGCGAGACTGCTATAAACACAGGAACTTTATACGATACAGCATCCATTATTACATATCCTGATTCTTTTGTAACTGATCAGAATAATGTACGGATGTCTATTCGTGGTATTTACAATGACAATCCAATTATTGAGGCATCTCCGTACACCCAGAACGCATCTGTTATCTCCTTCCTAGGTGGTGGCGGTGCTCTGGTTGATGGTTCTAAAGTTAAGCAACCCAACTGCCCTTTCCCTGGTCTAGAACTAGATGGTTCGGCAACATTCCCGAACCAAGGTAAATCGATGGTTGCCTCGGCATTCACGATTGTTTCGTTTGGTGGTACAGGATACAAGGTTATTGAAGATGGTTATACTCAGTTAGTTTCAGTCTTCGTTATTTTCTGTGCTGATGGTGTCCTTGCTGAGACTGGTGGTTACTGCTCTATCACTAACTCTGCTACTAACTTTGGTATCTACGCTCTCCGTGGTATTGGATTTAGAAAAGAAGCATACGATTTTGACGTTGCTACTATCACAAATGTATCTGCTACACCAACTGGCAGAACAATCTTTAATGTTGACAATCTAGGTAGAGAACCACTAGAGCATTATATCGTTAAGATTGATGGTGTTGAGAATACAAACCCAGATATTGAATACTTCATCGATTCTGTTGGGGCAGTTGGTGCTGGTCCTCCATTTGCCGCTGAACTAACCATTGATGATGGTCAAGGTCAACCCATGAATTTGACCGATAGTGCAACTGGAAACCCAATCTCTGCTGGTTCCTTAATTGGATACACCATTAGACTACACAGACCATCTATTGTTAACTCTTCCTCACATACTTGGGAATTTGCTGGTTCTGGTACTAACTACCTAGCATTACCTGAGAACGGTGGTACTAAAGTCGAAGCAAACGAACAAGTATCTGAAAATTATGGACGTGTATATGTCTCTGGTACTGATGAACTTGGTGACTTTAAAGTTGGTACGTTCGCTAGAATTGAAAACAGAACTGGTAACATTACCTTTACGGGCACAGTTACGATCTCGGAAGTTGAGTTCTTAAAACTAAAAGGTGGCGACGTTGTTGTTACTGGATTCTCTGCTGACAATACTCTTGGTGGAGCAACTACAAGTGACTCCGTTCTACCTACCCAGAAAGCAGTTAGAGATTACATCACTAACAACCTCGGTCCATACATCAACAAACCATATTCAACTAATGCTGTTCCTAGAGCACTGGTTGAACTCACAGACTCTGGTAAAATCTCTATTGACCAGATTCCAGCACTAAGACCATTTGAAGTTTATACTGTTGCTGACCAAAATGAAAGACTCGCTATTGAAGGAGCACTTGCTGGCGATATCGCTATCCAACAGGATACCACAACATCGTTCATTCTTAATAATGATCTAGACAGTGTATTCGCTGGATTTGTACCTGATCCAACAGTTCAATTTACTCTCGGTGATATTTTTACTGGAAGTATATCAAACGGTCGTCTTCAGGCAACCGAGTATAGACAAGGTGTTGTCTATAGAATTAACCTTACCAATGGTGGTACTGGATATACACAACCACCAACAGTTACCGTTTCTGGAACGGTACAACAGGGTGGTGTAGAAGCAGCTGCTGTCACAACTATCGCAAATGGTGAAGTTGTAACAATTGACCTCGTAGTATTCAATGGATTCTTAGGTGGTAAAGGATACACCGCTGCTCCTACTGTTACTATTTCTGCTCCTCCAGGATCTGGAACTCAAGCACAAGCAATTGCTCTAATTGAAAGTAGACTCTATGGTGATGTTGTTAATAGAATCCTTATTGAGGATACTGATACTATCGATAGTAGTGATATCCCAGCAGTAACAATTGACATCACTAGAGTTGTTAACACTTCTGCTAATAATGCCAACAACTGGGTATCTCTATCATCTAATCAGATTGCTGCCTCTGATATTACATCAGGTGTTATTGAAACTGATAGATTGGCATCTGGTGGTGTTGCTAACTCTTTCACCTTCTTACGTGGCGACCAAAACTTTGCTCTAGCAGTTCAGTCACTCAAGGGAGCAGAGAGAAGATACTTTGACAAACTTTATAGTACTGCATCTTCTGGATCAAGTCAACTAATTTTTACTACCAATGCCAATGTTCTCATTGGTCATGAGATTATCAACAGTGTAGTTGGTATTCAAGCAAATACCAATATTACTGGTATCATAACCGCTGCTGGATTGACAACTATTTCGTTGAATAATCCACTAACACAAACCATCAACGCTGGAACAATTATTGAATTCCAACGTGGTTCTTCACCAATGGTATTTGAGTCAACATTTACTCAAGGTAACTTTGTTGATGACATCATCATTTCTGGTGGTGGTCTCGGATTTACAGATGGTCAATACTTTGATGTTAATTTGATTGGTGGAACTGGTACAGGACTATCAGCAAACATCGTTGTTTCGGGAAATAGTGTAACTGATGTCGTAGTTACTGCTGGTGGATCTGGATACAATAGTGACTTTACAATTACCTCACCTCCTATAGAAATTGGTGCTGGATCTGGTATTGTACTAGAAGCAAAAATCTCTACTGTTAACAGACAGTATGCCAATGTTTCTGTTGATGTTCAACGTGTAACAGATCTCACAATTTCTTCTGACCTATATGGAACAATTGGTGTTTCTAGATATAAGAAAGATCAGTTTAATCTCGGTACTTCTGGCAATGGTTCTGTTGAACTCAAGACTGGTCCTGGATCAGGTCTTGACTCTGACCTTCTCGACACACGTCAAGGTTCATTCTATCTAAATTCTGGTAATCAGAATGCTGGTACTCTACCAACAGATAGACTTGCTGGTACATATAACATCAGTACTTCTGGTACTTCTGGTAACACTATTAGACTACTAACTGGTACCAACAACCCAACTTCAAATCCAGCTCCAAACAACTTTGTTGAGGGTCTAGTTGCTAATACCATTAACAATAGTGCTGACCAACTTAATGATGGTGGATCTCAACACCTTGTTCTAACAATTAGAAACAAAGGTGAAGGTCTTACCGCTGAAGGTGGTGTCCGTCAAATGGCATTTACCGACAACAATAATATTTACTTGCGTGGTTCTGGAACTGCTGTTACTACATTTGGTTCTTGGGCAAAGATGTGGACATCATTGAATGATGGTCCTGGTTCTGATCTTGATGCCGACAAACTTGACAACAAACAAGGAACTTGGTATCAAAACGCTCTTAACATTAACTTCGGTACTTTATCTGATAATAGACTACCAAGGTTTATCAGTTCTACCAAGGTAAGAGATCTTCTAACAGTACAGTCATTTAATGGCGATCCTAAGTATAGAATTTACATTTCTGGTCGTATTCTAAACACGACACCATTTGTTCCAGGATCAAATGTAAACCTCTATAATGCTCAGGCACAAGGTACAGGAACTATCTCTATTGATAACTTGATCATCAATGATGATTTGGGTGATAACTTTAATGATTTTACTATTATTGTTGGTAGATTAACCACTGGTAATTTTGTTGGTGCTGAGACCATTGGTACTGCTACTATCAGAGAACCGTTCCAAGACTTCGCTATCGATGACAACAATGTTGTAGAGGTAGCAAAACTTGAGAGTGATGGTGGTACCGCTAACCTAAGACTTGGTAGAGCAGATGGTCAGGCAACATCACCTGGTGTTTACTTTAGAAGCGCACAGTTAGCACCATCTAACTACAACGCCGCTATTATTGCTACTGGCGGTAATGCTACCGATGGTTCAGGTACTCTAAACGTTCTTGTACAAAATGCTAATGGTTTGAATGTAAATGGTAACGTTGTTTGGAACTCTGGAAACATCGAGTTCCAATCAGCAAACATTGCTAATACTGCTGTTCTTCGTGATGCTAATGGCGACTTTGCTGGTGGAACATTCACTGGTAATGTAACTGGTGCTTCTTCACTGAACGTCTTAAAAGCAGGCGATACCATGACTGGATCGCTAACTATCACAGGTACTAACTCCAACCTCAGCGTTAGTGGAGCAACAAGTCTACTGTCTACTGTTGGTATTACTGGAGACCTAACAGTAGACACGGATACACTATTTGTTGATGTATCGAATGATGCTGTTGGTATTAACGTTGGCACAACACTAACTGCTGGTATTGGTCTTGACGTTCTTGGTGGAGCAATTGCTGCTCTAAGATTAAGTGGTCCTGCTAATCCAACTGGACATCAACTTCTGCTTGATGGTTCTAGAGACACATATTATGATGACGCTAACCATGCGATGATGTTCATCACGTCTGGAAGTGCGTCTGCAGTATATGGTCCTGGTGAGGGAGCACATTGGGTATTCAACGGTAGAGCACAAGATAGAGACTTTATTTTCCGCAACAACTCAAACAACAAACTAACTATCCAAGGTGATGGTGGTCTCCTGATTGAAAACAGTGGAACAAATAATGCCATCGATGCAGACAATCAAATTCTTGGTAGAGAAGGTCTACAACTTGGTACTGGTGCTGATAACGCTGGTCAAGCAATCACTTTCTATGGTGCCAATTCTTACAGAAATGCTAAAGTCTCTCAAAACCAACTTGCTAATAACCTATTCACATTACAAGGTTCAACCGCAAATGGTGGAACTACTTGGAATGGTACACCAGCAATTTCGGTTGACCTAAGCAATAACAGAATTGGTGTTAACACCACTTCAACTAGCGGCACCGATCCAGACAACGGAACTAACAGAAACTATATTCTCAATGTCGAAGGAGACATGAACCTCAACGGTCAGTTCTTCCAGAACAATGCTGAGTTTGTTACTTCCAGATGGACTGAAGCATCTAACAGTTTAGACATCTATAGATTGTCGAAAGTTGGTGTCAACCAAGCAGATCCAGATTACACTCTAGATGTTAATGGTGATGCTAACGTAAGAGGAATCTTTAGAATTAATGGAGCAGCACAACACCTAGATACATACGGTATTGTTAAGAGTAATCCTAACGTACTTGACGAGGACATTACTGTTCCAGCAAACACAAACGCATTCATGTGCGGTGACATTACTGTTGCTAACGGAAGAACAATTACAGTTGGATCATCCAGCACTTTCGTTGTTATCTAAATATATAAAGGAAAACCACCAGAAAAGAAATGGCATCGAAAATTAGAGTTGATAATATCACTAACTTAGCTGGTAGTGGTGCAGTAGACGTTGAGGTTGGTATCGACATTAGTGGTGATATTAACTTCACTGGTTCACTGTTGAGAAACGGACAACCGTTTGCTTCTTTGCCTGATCAGGGTCCTGAAACTGCTGGTTCTGCGCTGATCTCTGATGGTCAGACTGCTTTCTGGGCATCACCTACTAGTGGTGCTGGACTCAGTAACACACCAAATACGGATGATATGCCAGCTGGTGGTGGTAGAACTGGTGGTACTAACCTACAAAACCCATCAGTTCCCGCTAGTGGATATTTACCATTCAGTGGTCAAGCACAGTGGTTTGATAATACTGGTGCTACTTACAGTTTTACTATAGGTTCTGAATTTAAATATAGAAGTTTATTCACTCATGGTTTTCTGTGTGGTGGATATCGTGGTGCTAACCCATGGAGAACTGTTAACCAAACATTCCATGCTACAGACGTTACTATATGTCGTGGAGATCAATTAGACAGAGCAGCAACTTATGTTGATGGAAACTTTGGAGACTATAATGGATATGTTTATGGAGGTAGCAATACTTGGGGTAGTAACTCTCCACATACTTCATCTATTAACTTACACACAGGAACAGGTAGAACTGCTGGTTCGTCTCCTGACTACAACCACACTGATAACTATGGTACTACTCCAGATAGCGTCGGTGCGACCTGGGACCTTTATGCATCATGTGACGACCCTGGCGCAGTATCTGGTCAGAGCACACAAAGAGGATACGTTACTGGTGGTGGTGATCTAGGTTCCCAGTCTTGGAACAGATTAAACTTTATGTCTGAGTTGATGTCAAGAGTTGGTGGTGGTCATGGTGATAACCACGTATCTGCTACCGAAGGAGAAATAAGAGGTTATTCTTATGGATCTACTGGCAACTCAAAGTATATTGAATTCTCTACTGAGTCTACTGGTAACTGGTCTACTTCCAATATCGCTGGTGATGGATGGAAGAAGTCGCTATCCACTAAATGGAACTTTGGATATCATGGAAATGGTAACAACGTAACCCAACAGTGGATGAAGTTTACCCACAACTCTGGTGCCTACATCTCAACGTTCAATCAAATTGACGTTGCTTCAGGCGAAGAAAATATGGAGATGGGTCAGGACTGGGGTTATATGGTTGGTAACTACTCTGGTACTGGTGGTTCTGGTAACGCACGTCAGAACAATAGAACAATGAAAATTTACCATGCTACTGATAGTATGGCAATGTGTGGATTCAAAACGGAACCAAAAGGACACCAGGGACAATCCTCTGGAACATGCCACAGCGCAGCATTTACTGTAACCGCTACTAGATATCAGTGATCCAATGAAGAAATCAAATTTTATCGAAGAAAAAGAGTTCGAACTTCAGTGGAAGGAGTCTACTCCATTCAATCTTCCTTCCCAGATGATCGAAGATGGAGAGTTCATCAGACCAAAATATGAACCACAACATCCATTAGAACTAGAAGTAAAAAAATATATTAAAGACAAGAGCGAAATTCAAAAGGGTGACGTTCTTATGGGTCTGTGTGAGGAGGATATTCGTTCTATGGAATTGAAGCAACACGAATCAACTTTCTTAAATTGCTTTAATTTTTTTAATATTTCTGTTATCAGAATGAAGAGAGATGCGTTTGATACTCTTAAGTCTGGTCTAAAAAGATATATTGAATTTACCGAAAAAGAACTACATGATGGTATCAACTACCAAGGTGAAATCAGATCACACTCCAAAGATTATGAAGGTGTAATGAATGATGACGGAACTATTTCTCATCAGAAAGTAAAAAATCCGATGACTCAAGCAAAGATTGACAATGCGTTGATCTTTATGAAGAAGATGGGAGTTTTAGTTATCGAAAGAGAATTCGAACTTCGCTTCAAGAACTTTAAGAACTGCCATGATGTAGAACAAGAATCGTGGGCATATCAAGTTCCTGAAGCAAGATCACTTCTTAAAAATTCAGAAGCATCTACACCATTCTTAAATATTTTAGCAATTACTAGAGGTATTGATAAGACGGTTCTTGCGAAAAAGGTAATTAAGAACCATGATAAATATATATTAGAATACGCCGCATTGCTCGGTAAGTATCACGCTATTAAATCTCAATTCAAACATTGTGATAACATGTGGGATATGAATATCCTCTATGAGGATTACTTGAACGTTGGTATGCCCTTCGGTCAAGCAGAAAAAATGGGACGTTGTAATGAAAACTACATTCGAAATGGAGATGAAGTAAAGTATGGAACCTTTGGATTCTAATGACAAACAAGGTATTCTTGCTAGAAGAGAAGATCTAGATTTGGTAACAAAAGATGATGTAACGGATGAACAAATTATTGACGCTGCAATTCATTTACAGCAGGGTCAAACTAGGTATCAAAATAATACTTTTGTTGTTGGATCCCAAATTACACCATACAAAAAAGTTCAACAAGCTCTTCTAGAGTTAGAAACAAGACAACACGGTTTTACTGAGTTGGAGTATAAACAAAAACTTTGTACTAACAATAGAAAAAAGATTGAACGTTCTCTTAAACTAGAACATGAGAGAAAAATTCTAGATGAACTAGAAATAGAAAGATTGGAAATTGAACTTTCAAAAGCTCAATATGATGAAAGAATTTACGAAAGAAAGTATATAACATATGACAGAGAAATTCGTGAATTCTGTGACATGGTTCGCGAACACATGGAAGATGGAAAATCTGTTGAGCACTATCGTGTAACAAACGAAACAGAGGACCGCAGGTATTGGATTAGTCGTATGGCAAAACAAGCAGCGGTTGATGTCCATGCCATTGGTCGCTTGGGCAGTGGCAATCTAGATGCCATTCTTAACATGCCTAAAGAAGATCAGTTAATTACTATCAAAGGTGCGGTAGAACATGCTACACTGTTGACTGCTGGTGTTGAAAGAATGCAGCAGCAACTCCTCCCAGAAGTGAGAACCATTATGGAGCAGGAGTATAGTAAACTAAACTTGCCCAAACTTCTGGGGCAAGAACTTGCAAATGAACCTATTATGTTACCCGAGGTGATTCAAAACAATGAGACAATCCCAACCAAACTCCGTATTCAGTCTTCCCGTAAACCCGAAGCTTGACAAAATTTTTGTTGACACAATATTGATCCCATGGTTAACGAAGTACAAATCATATATTAGGGATTTATATTTTACCTGTAGGATGCCGCCATTCACCCAAGATGCTATGGGTGATGTATTCAATGGTGATACTCGTCAACTAGTTTTCAATTCTTTAGTTATTACCAGAGAAGCAGAGATTCCTCTCTCTGCTACATTCAATAACATCTATGTGAGACCAGATCAAGAAAATCTAGATCTGTTTATTCATAACTTTCGTCCTCTATATGAGATGGGAGTTAATATTGCTACTATTCCACATACTAGTTGGGTTGCTACTGGATTGATTCAAGATCAATTTCCAGAATTGTTAATCAAAAATACTATTCTTAGGAACGTATCCAAAGCAAATGAGATTGTATCTCTTGCTAAAGCAGGATTTAACTACATCAATCTTGACAGAGATTTGATGAGAGATCGTGATGCTATTCTTAGAATAAAAGACGCAAAAGAATATTGTGCTTCTATCGGCAAACCAGTAGAACTTTCAATCCTTGCTAATGAAGGATGTTGGGGCGGTTGCTCTATGATGGATGAGCATTATCATTTCAATAATACCAGAAATGACGAGACTCCTCAGTATTTTATGGATCCTATTAGTACTAACTCATGTTCTAAATGGGACATTGAGGATAGTTCTTCTGCTCTTAAGGCAGCAAATCTACCACCTTGGCGCGAAGATTGGGTAGAGTTTTTTGATCTAGGTATAGATGTTTTCAAGATGCATGGCAGAGAAAATGCTATGCGATTGAAAGAAACTATGGATATTGTTGAACGTTGGGTCAAAAAAGAAGAACTTCTTTTTCCAGAGTTTAATGATTACATAGAAGATCTAGGAGTCAAAGATAATCCTATAAATCTTTGGAGAGAAAAGATCAAAACTTGTCAGTTTGACTGCTGGGATTGTAACTACTGTGAAGCAGTTGTTGATGCACATCTCAAGAAGAAAGGAGAAAATTCTGATGTTGAAGAGTATACACAAAGATCTCTCGATGCTATCGATAATGCTATCCTTCGTAAATCAAACTTTATCGAAGAAGGTTATGCTGCTAGAGGACTCAGTTCTCCAAGAGTAAGACATCTACTAAACAATTTATGTTCTCATGAAGATGCCGTCTATCTGGAGATGGGAACATTTATGGGAAGCACATTCTTTGCTGCCATGATGGGCAATAACATTCCTTGCTTTGGAGTTGATAACTTCTCAGATCCAGAATGTAAACCAATGACAAACAATGTCTATTGGACAGAATGCGGCAATTCTTTTGAAGAATTTAAAGTAAATTTTGAGAAGTATGAAAATGATCAAACTACTTTCATTGGAACTAGCGTTACCGATTTAGTCGAAGAAGACTTTGAAGGTAAGAAACCAAATGTTATTTTCTATGATGCTGGTCACGATTATGTTGAGCAGTTGAACAACCTCAATCACATCACCCCATTCTTGGCAGATAAGTTTATCCTTGTCTTAGATGATGCTAACTTCGATGGTGTAATTGATTCTGCTATTCAGTACATCAAAGAAAATAAATTTGATGTTTGGTTTGAAAGAAAAATCTTAAGTGGTATTCCCGAAAATCCACACCACTGGTGGAATGGTCTCTATGTTATGGTTCTAGAAAAAACAAATGAAAGTTAAGTCTCAGATTATTGATCTCTTTGTAATTCCAGTTGGATTATATAAGTACCCATTTCACGAAGAATGGAAAAAAGTTGTTTACGAAATTATAAACAAATACGCAGATACTAAGTTTGAGATGCCATCCGACAAAGGTGGCATTCAACACTTTTTTAATTCTTCAAACCAGGATGTATTTCGAGATATAAAAGAACCAGAATTTCAAGAAGCTCTTAGAGATTTTGAATCATTTACAAAAATGTGTTTAAACACATTTTACAATGAAACATTTGGGGAAGCAGAATACAATGAAATGTTGATCACTAATAGTTGGATTAATTTATCAAGGAATGAAAACTGGTTAGAACCTCACTATCATGGAAATTGTATTTTGGCATGTAATTACTTGGTAAATTTTAAGGAAGATCACACACCACTATCTTTCTGTAATCCATTTAAAGGACCTGGAACTTACCCAGGATTTTCTATAGAGACAAAATCATATACTCCGTATTCAGTTCCAACTACAGCAGTTGACGCTAAGGAGGGAGACTTGATTGTTTGGCAAGCAGGTCTCTATCATGGTTTCGACAAGATTACAAATTCTCCAAAAGATGATAGAATTACATTAGCGATGAACGCATGTCCAGATATTATTTCTACTGGACCATATAAAATTAAAGTTGGAGTATATGATGAAAGTAATTAACCCTCAGTTGTTTGATGTAAATCATCCCTCTCACTGGGAAGTAGAAGAGAAGCACATTGGTAAACTAAAAAACAAACTAATAATTGTAAAGAACTGGTTTACCAATCCACAGGAACTTAAACTATTCTCTAAATCAGTTGATTATGTGGATACACTGGACGGACAAGTTACAAACCTTCCTGGTTATCTCCATTTAATTGGAAACTACAGAAAAGTATTGTACTCCCCTGTACAATATGTCTGTAAACAGTTTTTTAATTCAAGCGCAGAGGTGATGAGATATCCTGAAGAGACTAAATTTTCTTTTCAGATATATGATGTATCGCAAAAAATACGATTTATGAGTTTGTATCCTCATTCAGATTATACACGATACGCATCAGTGCTTTCATTTAATGAAGATAATGATTACACTAGCGAAACTCCAAATGGTACAGCATTCTGGAGATATAAAGAAACGGGTGAGGAGTATGTAACTTCAGAAAGAAATTACAGAACGGAAAGAATTTCCAACAAAGTAAATTCTAAAACTCCATTTAACCCAGCAAATGTTAAACTAAAAGAATGGGACAGATATCATGTCGAACCACATAGTTTCAACACTATTCTTTTCTACGAAGGAGCACTATGGCATAGTCCTTACTTTGCTATGGAAGGTTGGAACACAAACAGACTGACATTCAACGCATTCATCAGATAATAAATAGTCGTACACACCATTTACAGTGATTACTTATGGACCCCACAGCACTTAAGGCAAATTTTGAAGAGCAAATTGCCAAGACCGATCAACAAATTAGAGAATTGGAAGAGAATCTAGTTAAGGCAAAAGAGTATAAGATTAAACTACAAGGTGGTCTAGAAACTCTGGGACTACTAGAAGGAGAAGAAGGAGCAACACCAGACGATGAACCTGTCGCACCAGTAGAATAAATACTAAATCCCTTCTTCCTAAATAGGTAAGAAGGGATTTTTTGTGTGTAATGGCGTCTCCAAATTCAAGAGCTGATCTTATCACATATTGTAAGAGGCAACTTGGTGAGCCTGTCCTACAAGTTAACATCGATGACGAGCAAGTAAATAATGTTATTGATGACACGTATCAGTTCTTCCAAGAGAACTGCTACAACGGCATGGAAAGATGTTTCATGAGG
>Ga0233438_10000600_pt1 | contig 44611 bp, 41 predicted proteins | sample SI_123_September_FD_182720 | JGI IMG/M metagenome (GOLD analysis project Ga0233438, IMG submission 182720) | Seawater microbial communities from Saanich Inlet, British Columbia, Canada - SI_123_September2016_10_MG | ecosystem: Environmental > Aquatic > Marine > Inlet | place: Canada: British...
AGAAGATTTAATTTTAAACCCTATGCCTATAGAACAGTTAATTACGGTAAAACTTGGAAGCAGATTGTTGATCAATCAGACACAAAGAGTTATGCATTAAGTATTATTGAAGATCCTGTAAATCCAAGTTTAATGTTTTTAGGAACCGATGACGGACTTTATATTTCTTTAAACGCTGGAGAAAAATGGGACAAGTTTGATTCAGAGGTTTTTCCAACTGTATCCGTTAAGGACCTAGTAATTCAATCACGAGAACAAGATTTAATTATCGGGACTTTTGGAAGAGCTGCATGGGTCTTAGACGACATTAGACCTTTAAGAGCTTTAGCTTCAAAACCAGATTTAGTTTCAAAAACGATACACCTCTTTGAGCCGCCCACAGCATATTTGGCAGCATACCAACAACCCACCGGGAGTCGTTTTGGAGCTGATGCAATGTATCATGGGACAAACCGAAAATACGGCGCAATGATAACCTATTATGTAGATCCATCTTCTGAAGAAAATTTAGGTCAAGAAAATAATAAATTAGAAGAAGAGAAAGAAGAAGATAGTGAAAACAGTGTAAAAAAGGATTCTCTTATTCTTACAATTTATGATGGAGAACGTTTAATTCGGACTCTAAAGAAAGAATTACCTGAGAAAAAAGGATTTTATCGTTGGTATTGGTATTTAGATGAAAAAGGGATTCCAAGACCTAGAAGAGAACCTAGAAAATCAAAAACAGAGCCTTCAGGTGTTTCCGTTAAACCAGGTAGTTACCGAATCGTGTTGGCTTATGGGAAAGATAAAAACGAACAACAAATTGTTGTAAAATCAGACCCTAGAATTCTAGATAACCCTGAAAATATAGAATCTGTCTATAATGCTTCAAAAAAGCTTGAAAGCTTTATGGCTAAGACATCTGAATCTGTGAAGCAGCTCACCCAAAGTAAAAATATCCTTCTTGATTACCAAAAACTTTTTAAAGAAAACAAAACAGAGTCTGTAAAGGAGTTAACTAAAGAAATAAAAATCCAAACTAAAGCATTAGATTCTTTGATATCTCTTTATATTGGTAAAGTGGATAAGCGTCAAGGAATTGTTAGAAACTCAGAGAGTAATGTTATGACCAGAATAGGAACTGCATCTCGTTACATTAGAACTCGTAAGAAAGGGATTACCACAACCGAGGATAAATTACTTCAGCATGCAAAGGATGAACTAGAGGCAGCACTTGAAAAAACAAATAAGTATTACAAAGAAGTTTGGCCCTATTTAAGAACTCAAATTGAAGGTATAGATTCTTCTCGCTTCAAAGAAATAAAACAGATTGATTTAGAATAGATTATAAGTGCTGACTGAGGACTTCCAATGCAATTCCACGAGATCCTTTGATTAAGATCGTTTTGTTTTGGTAATTTATTTTTTGGAGATAAGCTATTACTTCATCAGTGGTCTGAAACTTTTTGAAGTTTAAAGCTGTAGATTTTGTTTTTTTAAACTCAGGTCCTACCAAAAGGATCTGATCAATTTCTTTTGATTCAATAAAATCAACAATTTCTTGATGCTCTTGTTGAGCATAATTTCCCAACTCTAGCATATCTCCTAAAATTAATACACGATCTTTTTTTTCGATTGCTAAAAAAGATTCAAGAGCAGCTCTCATACTACTGGGATTTGCATTATATGCATCAAGAACCAAAGTATTGGAATTTGTCTCATGCCATTGTGATCGATTGTTACTGGGTATATAATTTTCGATTCCCTTTTTTATTTTTTCTAAAGAAATTTTAAAATAAGAACCAAGGGCAGCAGCAGCAGCTATGTTACTAAAGTTGTAATTTCCTTTTAAACCGCTTTTTATTTTTATTCCATCAATCTCAACGCATACACTTTGATTGTTTCCTAGAGTTTTATTTTTGATGTGTATGTCAACATTATTTGATTCTCCAAATGAAAATCTTCTCTGTTCTTCTGTAAGTTTCAATTGTTTGGGATCTTCCTGATTAATTAGAGCAATACCTTTATTTTTTTTAAGAAATTGATAAAGTTCTGATTTACCTTTGATGACTCCATCAACATTGCCAAATCCTTCTAAATGAGCTTTTCCAAAGTTAGTAATGTAACCCAACGAGGGTTGTGACAATTCACACAAAAAAGCTATTTCTTTTATGTGATTGGCTCCCATTTCAACCAGTGTAATTTGCGTCTTAGAGTTGATGTTTAATAAAGTTAGGGGTACACCAATATGATTATTTAAATTACCTTCTGTTGCAGTTGTTATAAATTGTTGAGATAAAACCGAACATATAAGCTCTTTGGTTGTGGTTTTTCCATTAGATCCAGTAAGGCCTATTACGGGTATTGAAAACTGGTTTCGATGGTGATGAGCCAATTCTTGAAGGCTTCCAAGACTTTCTTTAACCAATAAATACGAATGGTTGTTTTTTTGATGTTTTGGATTATCAACTACTACAAACTTGGCACCTTTTGCAAGAGCTTCTTCCGCAAATGTATTTCCATCAAATTTTTCTCCTTTTAAGCAAAAGAAAAGACACCCTTTTTTGATTTTACGGGTATCCGTAGCTACACCGGTAGAGCGAAGGAAATAAGCATAAAGTTCTTTTACTTGCATAAATAAAAAAAGGCATTTGTAAAAATGCCTTTTAAATGAATTAACCTTTTCGTTTGTGTCGAGCTGTTTTTTTGACTTTGCTTTTTGAACCTAATCTGGTCATGGCGCATCGAAAGCCAATGTAATCCGTTGCAATATACTGTGGCAAATATCTTCTTTGGGCAGGATCAAGCCAGTATGCTCTATCTTTCCAAGAACCTCCTTTATACACTCTTACTTCGTCAGTAATCAGTGAAGTTCTTTTGGAAGATTTATCTTTTGTTCTAACCAAGGCGCCCTCTTCATCAATTCTAATTTGGGGGTGGGTAGGTGCATCGTACATTGCGCTGGACTCTGGGCGAGCATCTGAATCTTCTTCATCGTCACCTCCAAAGCGTGCGAACAATCTTGTAGATTCAATATCACCATCTCTAAAGTTTCTGTTATCACTCTCAGTAAAGTTTTGTCTAAGAAAAGTTTCTTCTTCGTCAACACCAATTTTTTCTAATTGACCTGGAAGCCTTTTCAGAAGTACTTTACCATTGGGTAGCGTGTCATATACCAATTGATCTGGAGAAATAACTTGCGCTTTTCCGTCCTCATCAATAACATCTTTGAGATATACATTACCTCTGTAGTAGTTAAAATCACTTGCTTCATCATCAACTATTGGTCGATATACATCTCCAACCCACTCAGCAACATTTCCTGCCATGTCATAAATTCCAAAGTCATTTGGAGGATATGCTTTTACTTGTATTGTAATATCTGCTCCATCATCTGACCACCCTGCTATACCACCGTAATCTCCTTTACCGAGTTTAAAATTAGCTAATTGATCGCCTTCAGATCTTCGTTCTTCTGAACGAGTGTATTCCCCTGACCAAGGATATTTTTTCTTTCCTCTGTAAGCATTGTATTCACGATCTCCAACCAACGCTAGGGCAGCATATTCCCATTCGGCTTCAGTCGGAAGCCTGTATGAAGGGAGGAGTATTCCTTTGTCTACTCCGGCATATACATTGACTTCTGTTGTATCTTTTTGTACTCTTCCATTTTTCCCTGTTAAACTATCAATTTTACCTCCATAGGTTGTTTCAGGTCTTTTTAAATAAGCTCCTGTGCTGAATGTACTGTTTGCGTCAACTTCTGTGTAACGAACATCATCTTGGATGTAAGCTTCACGTTCTAAAATAAATTCGTTAACACGGTCGGTTCTCCACTCTGCAAATTGTACAGCCTGAAGCCAATTAACTCCTACTACTGGATATTCAGCATAAGCTGGATGGCGTAAATAGTTTGAAGTTAATTCTTCAACATAACCCAACTGGTTTCTCCAAACTAAAGTATCTGGAAGAGCACCATTATATAACTGTTTGAATTGTCTTTGATCTTGAGGGAAAACAAGAGTAATCCAATCTAAGTATTCCAAATACATTAAGTTGGTAACTTCTGTTTCGTCTATGTAAAAAGACATAACATGCTGTTTGTTTGGGGTATTGTTCCAATCGTGCATTACGTCGTCCTGAACTTGTCCTTTAGTAAAGGTACCTCCTTCAATAAAAACAAGGCCTGGACCAGTTTCTTGATCTTCAAATTCTACGTTGTATTGAAAACCTCCTTTTTTGGAATTGATACTCCAACCCGTCGCTCTGGATTGGTTATTCTTGCCACACGCAGTGAGAATCAAAGCCGTGAAAGCTAGAAGGATGAATTTTTTGGTTAATAAGTTAATTCTCATAATATTTTTAAGTAATGTTTTACTTATCAGTTGCAATATACAAAATCTAATGCTTTGCTTCGTTTTGAGCTAAAAATAGAGTTAGATTCTAAGTTATTAACGTACATTTTTTTAGATTATTATTCACAACCCATTTCTAGTTTAAATTTGTAGTAAACAAGCACATAAGATTTTTTAATTTAATACGTTATATAAATACCATGTACAACTTCAAACATAGTATCGGCGTATTTGTTGCAGTGTTTTTTTTATTCTTTTCAGGGAAATTAGTTGCTCAAGAAAGAATCATCACAACAGGTGTACCTTTTTTGTTGATAACACCTGACGCTAGAGCTGCAGGAATGGGAGAACAGGGAGTAGCAACCTCTGTAGATGCCTTTTCTCAGCAATGGAATCCTTCGAAATATGTTTTTTCAGAACACAAATCAGGATTTGGTATCAGTTACACCCCATATTTAAGCAAATTGGTTGATGATATTTTTTTAGCAAACATTACCTATTTTAACAAAAACTCAAACAGAAGCGCATGGGCAATGAGTTTGAAGTATTTTAGTTTGGGTGATATTGTTTTAAATGATTTAGTGGCAGGAACAATTATTGAACAAGGAATAGAGCGTCCTAACGAACTTACTCTAGACTTTTCGTATTCTCTTTTACTAAATTCAAAATTTTCAATGGCCGTAGCAGCTCGATTTATTCGATCAGATTTAAAAATTTCCTCAGATTTAGATGCATCTTCTGCAAACACCATGGGTGTTGACATTGCTGGTTTTTACAAAAGTGATTTATTTGATTTTGCAAAAAAGAAAGCACGTTTAAGACTAGGATTTAACATTTCAAATATTGGTCCACGATTAAAGTATGATGAAGGAGGACAAAAAAATTTCATCCCAACAAACCTAAAAGTCGGCTCGGGTTTGAGCCTAAATTTGGATTCAAATAACAAAATATCACTCAACATAGAATTCAATAAGTTGTTGGTCCCCACACCAGTTCCTGTCATAAATAAAAATACAGGAAAATTTGATCGATATGAGCAGCCGGATATTAGCTTTTTATCGGGGATATTTGAGTCGTTTAGTGATGCACCAGACGGTTACAGTGAAGAATTGAAAGAAATAACATGGGGTATTGGGTCTGAATATAATTTTCAGGATGCTTTCGCTCTAAGAGCAGGATATTTCAATGAAAGTTTAGAAAAAGGATCTCGACGATATTTTACTTTAGGTACAGGCTTTTCCTTAAATTTTGCTGATATAGATATTTCTTACCTTTTCTCAACCTCTAGAGTTAGGAATCCATTAGAAAACACACTTCGTTTCTCTATAACCTTCAATTTGGATAATCCACAACTAACCGATGAGGGTGGCTAAGGTTTTATTACTTTTTTGATTATCCCATTGTTTTCATTTGTTTATTGAGATTTCATCAAAAATTTAAATTAATAAGCGTGTTTTTCTTAAAAAAAAAATCAATTAAATATTGTAGTTTTACATCCAAATTTAAATATCCAGTAAAGCCAGTACTAATGAAGAAAATAACGAAACAGACTTATATAGATTGGTATTCAAACATGCTCTTTTGGAGAAAGTTTGAAGATAAATTAGCTGCAGTTTATATTCAACAAAAGGTCAGAGGTTTCCTACATTTATATAATGGGCAAGAGGCAATTTTGGCGGGTTCACTTCATGCGATGCAACTCGGGAAAGACCGCATGATTACCGCTTACAGAAATCATGTTCAACCGATTGGTATGGGAGTAGATCCTAAGCGAGTAATGGCGGAATTATATGGAAAATCTACAGGTACATCAGGAGGTTTGGGTGGTTCTATGCATATTTTTTCAAAAGAATTTAATTTCCATGGAGGACATGGAATTGTAGGAGGCCAGATTCCCCTGGGAGCAGGTATGGCATTTGGAGATAAGTACAACAATACGGGTGCAGTTACTTTGTGTTGCATGGGAGACGGAGCCGTACGTCAAGGATCACTTCATGAAACTCTTAACCTCGCTACTCTTTGGAAACTCCCTGTGGTATTTGTAGTAGAAAATAATGGCTATGCAATGGGGACCTCTGTTTCTAGGACTGCTAGTCACGAAGACATTTGGAAATTAGGACTTGGATATGAAATGCCATGTGGTCCAGTTGATGGAATGGATCCTGTTGCAGTAGCAAAAGCTATGGATGAAGCGATTAAGTTCGCTAGGGATGGAAAAGGGCCTTCATTTTTAGAAATGAAAACTTACAGGTATCGAGGACATTCCATGTCGGATGCACAACAATATCGCACCAAAAAAGAAGTTGAAGAATACAAAAAGATTGATCCAATTACCCAAATTAAAGACATCATACTTGAAAAAAAATATGCTTCTCAGTCTGATTTAGAAGCAATCGAAAAAGATGTTAAAGAACGAGTATTCGAATGTGAAAAATTTGCGGAAGAGTCTCCTTACCCTGAAAAATCACTCATGTACGATGCAGTTTACGAGCAAACAGATTATCCATTTATAAAACATAAATTAAGTTAGATATGGCAGAAATTATAAACATGCCTCGATTAAGCGACACCATGGAAGAAGGGACTGTCGCAACTTGGTTTAAAAAAGTAGGAGATACCGTCAAGGAAGGTGATATTCTTGCAGAAATTGAAACAGATAAAGCGACAATGGAATTCGAAGCATTTTATGCTGGTGAATTGCTACACATTGGAATTCAAGAAGGGGATACTGCTCCTGTGGATACTTTGTTGGCTATTATAGGAGAAAAAGGAGAAGATGTCTCAGCTCATTTAAAGGGGTCCATTCAAGAAAAAGAAGAATCGACAGGGGTTGAAACAGCCAAAATTGAAACTTCAAAAACAGCAACTATGCCCGAAAACGTAGAAATCATTACTATGCCTCGATTGAGTGATACTATGGAAGAAGGAACAGTTGCTTCCTGGCTCAAGAAAGTTGGCGATACAGTTTCAGAAGGTGATATTCTTGCGGAAATAGAAACCGATAAGGCAACCATGGAGTTTGAATCTTTCTATAATGGTACACTTCTGCACATTGGAATTCAAGAAGGAGAATCTGCAGCAGTTGATAGTGTTCTGGCCATTATTGGAGACACAGAAGCTGATTTAGATGCTGCAATAATAGCGTCTTCAAAAACCACGTCACCTGATAGTAATGATGCTACTTCACCCAAAAAAGAAGAAATTATTTTCCCCGAAACTAAGGTTGAAAAGACAACCCAAGAAATTTCAACACCTCAAGCTGTCATCCCTAATAACGGAAGAATAATCGCCTCTCCTTTAGCAAAAAAACTAGCTATTGAAAAAGGAATTGACATTACCATTGTTTCCGGATCAGGTGATGGTGGAAGAATTGTTAAACGCGATATTGAAAATCACCAGCCCACTCAAGGTGGAGGAGTAAAACCTTTTGTTCCCTCTGGTTTAGAATCTGTTGAAGAGATGGCTAACAGTCAAATGCGTAAAACCATTGCCAAACGTTTGGCGGCTTCAAAATTTACTGCCCCTCACTATTATTTAGGAGTAGAATTTGACATGGATAACGCTATTGCTTTTAGGAATCAATTCAATTCGATTCCAGACACCAAGATATCTTTCAATGACATTATAGTGAAGGCAACTGCCTTGGCATTAAAGCAGCACCCACAAGTAAACTCAAGATGGTATGACGATAAAATTGTAAAACACAATCACGTTCATATGGGTGTTGCAGTAGCAGTCGAAGATGGATTGGTTGTCCCAGTTGTCAAGTTCGCTGACGAACAATCCTTACCTCAATTAGGTGCTCAAGTAAAAGATTATGCTATTCGAGCTAGAGATAAGAAATTAACTCCTGCCGAAATAGAAGGAAGTACGTTTACGATTTCTAATTTAGGGATGTTTGGCATTCAAGAATTTACATCAATAATTAACCAACCCAATTCATCTATTTTATCTGTAGGAGCCATAATACAAAAGCCCGTAGTGAAAGAAGGTCAGATCGTTGTTGGTAATACAATGAAACTTACCTTAGCTTGTGATCATAGATCAGTTGATGGAGCAACAGGTTCCAAATTCTTGCAAACTTTACAACAGTACATTGAGAACCCAATTACGATGTTGTTGTAACACAAAATCAAATTATTTTAAACCCGCGATTAAGCGGGTTTATTTATATTTAACATTATTTAAAAGCATAATTTAAAAAATCTTGAAAAAAAACATCATCATAACAGGAGCTGGAAGAGGGATTGGTAAGGCAACTGCTGTACTTGCAGCTTCACGTGGAATTCAAGTATATGCAATTTCCAGGAACATTGAAAATTTAAAAGGGATTGAAAACATACATGCGTTCTCGGTAGATCTTGCCGATCAGAACGCGATAACCTCTTTTTGTAATCAATTATCTGCCAAAAATATAAGTTTTGATGTTTTGATTAATAATGCAGGAAAACTTGAAAACATTCCTTTTAAAAATTCCGCAGTTGAGGTTTTTGAATCCGTTTATAAAGTAAATGTTTTTGGATTAGCTGAACTCACTCGACAACTTTTACCACAGATAGATACCAAAGGGCATGTGGTTAATATTAGTAGTATGGGGGGGATTCAAGGAAGCTCAAAATTTCCTGGATTAGCAGCTTACAGCAGTAGTAAAGCAGCCGTCATCACTCTTACCGAATTATTAGCAGAAGAATATAAAGATAAAGGTCCTTCTTTTAATGCACTTGCTTTTGGAGCAGTTCAAACAGAAATGCTGGAGAAAGCTTTTCCGGGATATCAAGCTCCTTTGAGTGTAGATCAAATGGGAGATTATTTATTGAATTTCGCTTTAAATGGTCATCAGTTTTACAATGGAAAAGTCTTACCCGTTTCTTCAGGAACACCATAGTAATCATAATAAAATAATGGAAGTCCTTTCATACATTCCTTCGAAAGCAAAAACTCAGGTAGAAGAATACTTATCTCTTTGGAAAATTGATATTAAAATTGTTTCTAAAAGAAAAACTAAACATGGGGATTACCGTAAAACTAAATTTGGTATTCATCAAATAACCATAAATGAAGGCTCAAACCCATATCGTTTTTTAATTACCTTGATTCACGAATTAGCCCATTTTATTGCTTTTCAAGAATTTGGATATCGCATCAAACCGCACGGGAAAGAATGGAAAATAACCTTTCAGAGATCAATGTTACCCTTAATACATCCAGAAATTTTTCCAGAAAACTTATTAAAAGCAGTTGCCTATCACTTTAAAAACCCTAAAGCAAGTAGTGATACTGATTTTAATTTGGTGATGGCACTAAGTGAATTTGATCCGATTAGCAATAAAACTCATATCTTTGAATTAGAAAAAGGCACTTTTTTTTCAATAGCAGACGGTAGGAAATTTAGATTAGGAAAGAGACTTGTCAAGCGTTTTGAGTGTTACGAAATCTCAACACAAAAGAAATATATTTTTAGTCCCCATGCTGAGGTAAAAGTGATTAATGAATTAAACGAACATGAAATCTAATAATTTTGCAGTTGTAATGGCGGGAGGAGTTGGCTCTCGATTCTGGCCTAAGAGCAGAAAAAACTTTCCCAAGCAATTTCAAGATTTCATGGGTAGCGAAAAATCATTACTTCAACATACAGTAGATCGATTATTGCTATCAATTCCTTTGGATCAGATACTTATCTTAACAAATGTTAATTATAAAAGTTTAGTTCAAGTTCAATTACCAAATTTTAAAGAAAGTCAGATTGTTCTCGAACCGCACATGCGAAATACAGCACCATGTCTACTTTTCGCGTCTTTAAAAATTCAAAAAATGAATCCTAAGGCTCAAATTTTGGCAACACCCAGTGATCACTGGATTAGTGACCCTAAGGTTTTTACAAAGGACTTAATTAAAGCTTTTAATCATTCTTCTAAAGAGGAAGAGTTGATGACTTTTGGAATTCATCCAACTCAACCAAATACAGGTTATGGTTATCTCAAGGTTTCAGATTCTAGTAACCCCATATCTAAAGTATTAGAGTTTACGGAAAAACCTTCTATCTCATTGGCTCAAAAGTTTTTGAGTTCCGGAAATTTTTTATGGAATTCAGGTATTTTTGTTTTTGGAGCAAAAACCATTGTCAAAGCATTTCAAGCTAAACAAGCTAAAATGTATGATGTTTTTAGCCAGGGAATTAATGTTCTTAACACCACTATGGAGCAGGAATTCATGAATAATAGTTTCCAAAAAGTAGATAGTATTTCTATAGATTACGCAATAATGGAACAGTCAGATAATGTGTCAGTAGTTATAGCTAATTTCAATTGGAATGATCTGGGAAGCTGGAGTGCTCTTCATGATCAGCTAGAGAAAGATAATAATAATAATGCAGCCATAAATGTAATTCCACATTTTGAAAATGCAAAAGGGAATATGATTTTTTCAAGCAAAAAAAAACTAGTTGTAATGGATGGATTAGAAGATTTTGTAGTGGTTGACAATAATGATGTTCTGATGATTTATCCCAAAAAAAAGCATCAGAATATCAAGCAGGTATTAGATGACATAAAGTCCAAATATGGGAATCAATTTGATTGATCATTCAGATTCCTCAATATATATTTTTCTAATTTTCTTAAACATTTCAGAAGAGTAAACAAATTTAGTTATTGCTTCATTATCTGTTTTGAAAATTTCTTGATTGTTTCCTTCCCATTGTTTTAAACCGTCTTCAAGAAAAACAATTTTTTCTCCGATCTCCATAACCGAATTCATATCGTGGGTATTGATTACTGTTGTGATTTTATATTCTTGAGTGATTTCTTGAACAAGATTGTCTATTAAAATAGCTGTCTTTGGATCGAGTCCAGAATTAGGTTCATCACAAAATAAATATTTAGGATTCATAACAATAGCCCTGGCAATAGCTACTCTTTTCTTCATTCCTCCAGAAATTTCAGAAGGAAGCTTTTCATTTGCATTGATGAGGTTTACCCGGTCAATTACGATATTTGCTCGATCTCTTATTTCTTCATGAGGTGCATTTGTAAACATTTTCATTGGGAACATAATGTTTTCCTCTACTGTCATTGAGTCAAAGAGTGCACTTCCTTGAAAAACCATTCCAATTTCTTGTCTCAAAAGGGCTCGGGTCTCCAGGTTCATACTGCTTAGAGGAGTTCTTTCAAAGATAATATCACCTTGATCAGCCTCAAAAATACCTAAGATACATTTAAGGAATACTGTTTTTCCAGACCCACTTTTTCCTATAATCAAATTGGTCTTACCCTTTTCAAATGTTGCGCTAATCCCTTTTAGAACTTGCGTATCTTCAAATGATTTGAATAAGTTTTTGACTTGAATCATCTAGGTAAGTAAAAGATTAGTGACAATTGTATTTGCAATAATTATAGCTACACTGGTCCAAACAAATGATATAGTGCTGGCTTTACCAACTTCTAATGCACCACCCTTCATGAAGTAGCCGTGGTAAGCAGGTATTGTGGCCAGGAGCATTGCAAATAGAAAAGTTTTTATGAATGCATAAACTATATGAAAAGGTTTAAAATCTAATTGAAGTCCTTCAATAAAATCTGCATGAGAAGAAAATCCACCAGTAATACACGCAATATATCCTCCCAGTATACCAAGAAACATTGAGAATGTAATAAGAAAAGGAAAAAGAGTTAGAGCTATTATTTTTGGGAAGATTAAATAATTGTAAGCATTTACACCCATAACCTCTAGTGCATCTATTTGCTCTGTAACCCTCATGGTTCCCAGGCTAGAGGTGATAAACGAACCTGCCTTTCCAGCCATAATAATTGAAATAAAAGTTGGGGCAAATTCCAGAATTATAGATTGTCTTGTGGCAAAACCAACCAGGTATCCAGGTAATAAAGGATTGTCGGTGTTTATGGCAGTTTGTATTGCTACAACACCTCCAACGAAAAATGATATAAAAGCAACAATTCCAAGGGAACCGATAATTAAATCATCGATTTCTCGGAGAATTAAATTTTTAAGAACACTCCATTTAGTGAATTTCCCAAAAGTTTTGTGGATCATTAGGGTATACTGTCCAATGTGGGTCAAAAGTTTCATTGATATAAAAATACATAAAACTTAAAAATAAAACCCCTAAAAGTAGTTTAGGTTTAATTAATGTCAATTTGATTAAACCTGATAGGTAATTGCATTAATATTCATTCCAGCTCCTACACTTGCAAACAATATAATATCGCCTTCAGTTAAAACATGTCCTTTTTTTTCTCCATTAAGTACTTGATCTAAAAGTGTAGGAATTGTAGCTACAGAGCTGTTTCCATTGAATTCAATATTCATTGGAAGTACAGATGGCGGAACTTTTTCTTTGTACAGCCTGTAAAAACGTTTGATAATGGCTTCATCCATTTTTTCATTAGCTTGATGAATAAAAATTTTCTTCAAATTTTGAATTTTAACACCTGATTGATCTAAACAGGATTTCATAGCCTCTGGAACGTGTGATAGAGCAAATTCGTAAACTTTTCTACCTTTCATTTTGATGAATTGATTTTTATTATCAGGTTCATAAGATTCCCCAAAAAATAAAATATCAACTTCACCATTATCGGTGTAAGTAACAGTTTCATGCGAAAGTATACCTCCTAATTTGTTGGATTCTTCAATAATAGTTGCTCCAGCTCCATCAGCAAAGATCATCGAATCACGATCACGAACATCTACCACACGTGAAAGGGTTTCTGTTCCAATGACTAAACATTTTTTTGCCATGCCTGATTTAATGAAAGATTTTGCTTGGACAACAGCTTCAATCCAGCCTGGACATCCAAAAAGAATGTCATAAGCTACGCATTTAGGATTTTTAATTTCTAGTAAAGATTTTACCTTTGAAGCTACACTTGGTAATGGATTTGATTGCTTTAGACCATAAGGAGTGTCACCAAAATTATGAGCTACAATTATATAGTCAATGGTTTCTTGGTTAGTTCTAGAATTCAAAATGGCTTTCTTTGCTGCTTTAGCCGCTAAATCAGAAGAATTTTCGCTCTTTGCTGCATAGCGTCTTTCTTTGATTCCTGTAATTGAACTGAATTTTTCAATAATTTCTTTATTTTCAATTTCAAAGGGGGTACCATCATTAGTCAAAAATGAATGATTTAAGAAGTCATTATTTTTTAAAACTTTATTAGGGACATAACTCCCTGTACCTGTGATTTTTATATTCATTAGCTTGATTATACAAACAAATTTAATAAAGAGAATAGCTGAGAACCGGAATAACAAAAAATTTAAACGAAATCCAAATTAATTTTTGTTAGATATTGTAGTTATTTTTGTATAATAAATTAATGAAAATCAATTATTTAAATACTCATCCACATGGGTGCAACTACATATTAAATTACGATCTCCAAAGGCTTCATCCACTCTTCTGACCGATGGCCAAAATTTGTTTTCACGTACGAATTTTAAAGGGTACAATGCTTTTTGTCTACTGTAATTAAATTTCCAAGATTCACAGGTAGCCATTTCTAGAGTATGTGGTGCATTTTTTAAAATACTACGTTCGTCGTGAATTTCTTGTTCATGTATTTCATTTGCAATCGATATCATAGCATCACAAAAACGATCTATTTCTGCTATATTTTCACTTTCGGTAGGTTCAATCATCATTGTTCCAGCAACGGGGAAAGAAACTGTTGGAGCATGAAAGCCATAATCCATAAGTCTTTTGGCAATATCTATTACCTCTATCCCTTTTAGCTTGAAAGGTCTCAGGTCAATAATCATTTCATGAGCTGTCCTTCCTTTTTCCCCTAAATACAAAATTGTGTATGCATTTTCAAGTCTTGCTTTTATGTAGTTGGCATTAAGAATTGCGATCTCAGTTGCTCTTTTAAGACCTTTTCCACCGAGCATTTTGATGTATCCATAAGAAATTAGACAAACTAATGATGATCCCCAAGGAGCCCCAGAAATTGAGTTAATTGGATTAGAACCACCAGTCTTTATTATTGGGTTGGAGGGCAAAAAGGGAGCTAAGTGTTCTGCAACACAAATTGGACCGACTCCGGGTCCTCCACCTCCGTGAGGTATTGCGAAAGTTTTGTGTAGGTTTAGATGGCATACATCAGCACCGATATTAGCTGGACTTGTTACCCCAACTTGAGCATTCATATTGGCACCGTCCATATATACTTGTCCTCCATTATCATGAATCAATTTTGTCATTTGCCGGATATTAGATTCAAAAACTCCATGCGTAGAAGGGTAGGTAACCATTAAGGCAGCTAAATTATCTTTATGCTCATTTACTTTAGTTGAAAAATCAAGCCAATCAATATTTCCTATTTCATCTGTAGCTGTAACAATAACTTTCATTCCTGCCATGACTGCAGAAGCAGGGTTTGTTCCGTGAGCAGAAGCCGGAATGATGCATATGTTTCGATGATGATCTCCACTGGAGGCATGATATGCCCTGATAACCATTAGACCAGCATATTCACCTTGAGCCCCAGAATTGGGTTGGAGCGATGTAGCATAAAATCCTGTTACTTGGTTTAATTGTTGTTCCAATTCAAGTAAGATGTGTTGGTATCCACCTGCCTGATCAAGAGGGACAAACGGATGAAGCCCATTCCATTGAGGCCAGCTTAAGGGAAGCATTTCGCTGGCTGCATTCAACTTCATGGTACATGATCCAAGAGAAATCATGGAATGATTAAGTGCCAAATCTTTCCTTTCTAGACGTTTAATATAGCGCATTAAACTTGTTTCAGAACGATAAGAATTGAAAATGGGATGGGTTAAGAAAGAAGTATTTCTGGTCAGGTTTTTTGGAATTTTGAAGGATACTTTTAAAATATTTGAAGAACTTTTTAAGTTGGTATATTTTTCAAAAACTTCCACTAATTTACTGAAATTTTCTTCAGTCATAGCCTCGTTAAATGCGATTGCTACATGTTTGGAGTCAACAACCAATAAGTTAATGGCACTTTCTTCTGCTAAGCTTATCAGTTTTGGTGTATCTACTTTTAAAAGAAGGGTGTCAAAATAGTTTATGTTAATTTGTTCAATAGAAAGTGTTTTTAGGATAGCTTCAAATCGAATGGCATATTTATGAATTTTTTCTGCAATACTTTTTAATCCTTCAGGGCCGTGGTAAACCGCGTACATTCCTGCCATAACAGCAAGTAATACCTGAGCTGTACAAATGTTGGAAGTAGCTTTGTCTCTTTTAATATGTTGTTCTCTTGTTTGGAGTGCCATTCTTAGGGCTGGAGCCCCATCAAGATCTCGAGTTTGACCGATTATTCTTCCCGGAATATTTCTTTTGTAAGCCTCGCGTGTCGCAAAATATGCAGCATGAGGCCCCCCATAACCTAAAGGTATTCCAAATCGTTGGGTAGTCCCTACCACCACATCAACACCGTAATTACCTGGAGCCTCCAAAAGAGTTAAACTTAATAGGTCGGCTGCTACCACTGTTTTAATTTCTAAAGCTTTAACTTTCTCAACTAATTCCGGAAGATTGCACAAAGCACCAAATTTTCCGGGATATTGAAAAAATGCCCCAAAAATTTCTGAAGTAAAATTAAATGTAGAAGCGTTGCCCACAATAAGTTTTATTCCAATTGGTTCTGATCTTGTTTCTAAGAGGGCTAAAGTTTGTGGTAATACATCTTCCGAAACAAAAAAGGAATTGCTGTTGTTCTTTTTTTGATCTCTTGATCTTGCAGCATAAAGTAGTGACATGGCTTCAGCAGCTGCAGTACTTTCATCAAGTAAAGAAGCATTGGCTAACTCCATGCCAGTTAGTTCAGTAACTACTGTTTGAAAGTTGAAAAGAGCTTCAAGTCTTCCTTGAGCAATTTCAGCTTGATAAGGAGTATAAGCGGTATACCATCCCGGGTTTTCCAAGATGTTTCTTTGGATGACAGCTGGAGTAATCGTTGGATGATATCCTAATCCAATGTAGGTGTCAAACAATTTGTTTTTTTGGGAAAGACGTTGGAGTTCAGTCAAAAATTCATGTTCACTGATTCCATCAGGGAGGTTTAGATTTTCTTTTAAAGCAATGTCTTCGGGTATGGTTTCATTCAGCAAGGATGAAATAGAATCAACTCCAATTGTTTCAAGCATTTTTTCGATTTCGTATTCATTTGGCCCTAAGTGCCTTGATTCAAAATTACCGTTCATTCTCATTAAATATTTTGCCAAATGTAATTAAAATTCAACTCATTTTTTTAATATTTATGCTGCTTCTATAACAAGTTTTCAACCAAATAAATAACATATAATCATCGTTTTGATACTTTTACCCTATGGAAAAGTTTCAATCTTATTTTGAGTTTTATGTAAAATCGAGTATTCATGTAGCTTTAATGGTACTTTGCATGTATCAAATTTCCATTATTGAGTTAAAATTATCGTCTTCAATTGAGCTCAGTTTATTTGTTTTTTTAGGAACTTTATTCGCCTACAATTTTGTTAAATACAACTATTTATTTTTTAATTCCTTTGAAGGTCAAAAGCTCGTCCCAAAACGTATATTTATTCTTAGTTGTTTGAGTTTGATTTTCTCAGTATATTTATTTTTTTCCTTGAATCTTTTGGAAATGTCAATTACAATAATTGCTTCATTTTTACTTTTTTTGTACATAATACCATTTTATAATAAAAAGTATAACCTTAGAACTATTGAGGGTCTAAAAATTCATATTGTTGCTTCATGTTGGACGCTTGTAACCCTGATTTTACCCTTGATAAACACTATTGATTTTTTTAGTTCCTCAACCTGGGTTCTTATAATTCAGCGCTATCTATGGATTATTTTGGCAATTTTACCTTTTGAAATATTTGATTCTCAAATGGATTCAGAAGAATTGTTAACAATCCCTCAGTTTTTAGGAGTATCAAAAACAAAATTATTAGGGATTTTCCTTTCACTAATTATTGTTTTTATTTCATTTTTAGGTTCATCAAATTTTTGGTTTGCATATTTACTGATGGCAATATTGTATGTTTATTTCCTTTGTTCAACTTCTATTGATCAATCTCCTTATCGAAATCTTTTTTGGGTTGAGGCAATTCCTTTTTTAGGTTGGCTTAGTTTATATTTGTATTGATCTGTAATGCAAATGATTCGACTTTTATTTTTTAACCTCCTTTTTCAGAGCTCAATTTTTATAATTTCTGTGGATTTATTCTTTTTAGAATTAAGTTCCGAAAATCTCCTTATTGATTTAAGAACACCAAAAGAATTCAAAGAGGGACACATAGAAGAAGCTTTAAATATATCTGTACTTTCTGTTGATTTTAAAGAAAAAATTAATGAATTACCAAAAGAGGCTCCAGTATACATTTATTGCCGGTCAGGGAAATGAAGCAAAAAAGCTGCTGTTCAAATGGATTCTTTAGGTTTTAAAAAAATTCGTGATCTTGAAGGAGGATATAATGCTTGGAAAAAGTTTAATATTATTGAATAAGCCCCGCTCTTCTTAATAAAGCTTTTGGATCGGGTTCAGAGCCTCTAAAGCGTTTGTAAAGATCCATAGGATGTTGTGTTCCTCCTTTGGAAAGTATATTATCATGAAAGGCTTTCGCGGTTTTTTTATCAAAAATTCCTTTTTCTAAAAATAACTCAAAAGCATCAGCATCCAAAACTTCTGCCCATTTATAGCTGTAATAGCCAGCTGCATAGCCACCCTGAAAAATATGAGAAAAAGAAGTACTCAAACAATTTTCCTTAATTCTTGGAGTGAATTGTAGTTTTGCAATTTGTTTTTCTTCATGGGAATGAACACAATCAATATTCATTGCGTTTTCATTATGATAAGAAAGGTCTAAATATCCAAAACTTAACTGTCTTAGAGTTTGCATTCCTTGTTGGAATTGAGCTGCATCTTTTATTTTTTGGACATAGTGCATGGGAAGAGGTTCTTTGGTTAGATAATGATTTGCAAATAAAGAAAGTGCTTCTTCTTGATAGCACCAATTTTCTAAAATTTGACTCGGCAATTCAACAAAATCCCAAGACACATTAGTTCCACTTAATCCGCTGTATTTGGTATTGGCAAGCATCCCGTGTAAGGCATGTCCAAATTCATGAAAAAGGGTTGTTACTTCATTGAAGGTCAGTTGAGAAGGAGCATTTTCTGTTGGAGGTGAAAAATTACAAACAATTGAGACATGGGGCCTATTATTTTGATTTTGGGATCGATAAGAAGTCATCCAAGCTCCACTTCTTTTTCCTGTACGAGGATGAAAGTCTGCATATAATATCGCGTAGTAATCTCCAGCTTCATTCAAAACTTCATAGCAATCAACATCTTTGTGATATCCCTTTATCTTATTTGATTTTTTAAAACGGAGTCCATAAAGCCGTTGGACAATTTCAAATATACCGATCAATACCTTGGGAAGAGGAAAGTATGGCTTCAAAACTTGATCATCAAAATCAAAAAGTTCTTGTTTCAGTTTTTCTGAAACATAGGCAGTGTCCCATTTTTGTAATTCTGTTAAATTGAGCTTGTTTTTAGCAAATTCTTCCAGTTGTCCCCATTCTTTTTGTGCAAATGGAAGCGCACTTTGATAAAGATCATCTAAAAATTTATTTACAACTTTTTCAGACTTTGCCATACGCTCTTCTAAAACAAAATCAGCATGAGATTTATATCCCAACAAATTGGCTCGATCCTTTTTTAAATAAATAAGCCTAAGAATGATTTTTTCATTATTGTTATCATTTTCTTGGAATCCTTTTTTCCCAAAAGCATGACTCATTTTTTCTCTAAGTCCTCGATTGTCTGCATAAGTGACAAAAGGGACGTAACTTGGATAGTCAAGGGTAAAAATCCAACCTTTTTTCTTTTTCTTTTGCGCTAATTTTTTTGCCATTGCAATACTGGTTTGAGGTAAACCAGCTAATTGCTCTTCCTGAGTTATATGAAGTTCAAATGCTTGACTGTCTGCCAAAACATGTTCACCAAACGTAAGACTTAGTTGAGCTAATTCTTTGTCGATTGTGCGAAGTTTTTCCTTGTCTTTTAAAGATAAAAGCGCACCGTTTCGAACAAAGCTTTTGTATTCTTTTTCAATAAGGGTATTTTGTTCAGGAGTTAAGTTCAAATCTTCTTTTTGATTGTAAACGGTCTTGATTCGTAAAAATAAAACCTCATTTAGTCGGATATCATTCTGAAAATTAGTTAATAATGGTGCTGCTTTTTGTACTACTTCTTGAAGTTCAGTATTAGTTTCTGCACTGTTTAAGTTGAAAAGTATGCTGGTAATTATCCCCAATTGCTCACCACTTTGATCCAAAGCTTCGAGTGTGTTTTCAAAAGAAGGCAGTTCTGTTTGGGTACAAACCTGATTGATTTCTTTCAGAGTTTCATCTATTTCTATTTCTAGGGCTGGAATAAAATCAGAAGTTTTAATTTGGTCAAAAGGCGCACTTTGATGTACGCTTTTAAAGGGAGCGTTAAGGATATTTTTCAAAAGAGGAAAGATGTTTTTATTTTATGTTTTTTGAAGAATCCATTACTTTAACTTTCAGTGATTTCTTGTATTCAATGATAGTTTGTTGAATTTCTTTATCTGAGCTTCCTAAAATCTGTGCTGCGAGTATTCCTGCATTTTTTGCCCCATTTAGAGCAACTGTTGCAACAGGAACTCCACTGGGCATTTGTAATATTGATAAAACAGAATCCCAGCCATCAATAGAGTTGCTTGATTTTACAGGAACACCAATTATGGGTAGGGGACTAGTAGCGGCAATCATTCCAGGGAGATGTGCAGCGCCACCTGCACCAGCAATAATTACTTGAATCCCTCTTTCATGAGCCTCTTGACCGTAAGAAATCATTTTCTCAGGTGTGCGGTGAGCTGATACAATATCAACCTCTACTTTGATTTTAAATTCTTTGAGAATGTCAATGGCCTCTTGCATAATGGGAAGATCAGATTTACTTCCCATAATAATTCCAATTTTTGTCATATTATTTCGAGATTACTTGTATTGTTTTTTTTACATCTTCAGCTATTTTCCTTGCTGTTTCAAGATCTTTATTGATAATAGTCACATGACCCATTTTTCTGAAAGGGCGGGTTTCTTTTTTACCATAAATGTGTGGAGTAACTCCAGACATTTCTAAAATGGTATTCATATGTTGATAATAAACTGCCCCATTGTGTTTTTCTGCACCAACTAAATTAACCATAACTCCTGACACTTTATTTTCTGCATTTCCAAGGGGTAGATCGAGAATTGCTCTAATATGTTGTTCGAATTGATCGGTGTAAGAAGTTTCGATTGTTACATGACCGCTGTTATGTGGTCTTGGCGCAACTTCGTTTACTAAAATATCGCCTTTTGGGGTCAAGAATAGTTCAACGGCGAGTAGACCAACATGTTCAAAGGATTCCGAAACTTGAAGCGCAATATTTTTTGCTTTTTCAGTAATTGTTTTATCCAAGCGTGAAGGGCATAATACATATTCTACTTGATTTGCTTCTGGATGAAACTCCATTTCTACAGTTGGGTAAGCGATTACCTCACCCGAAGGATTCCTGCAAATAATTACAGCAAGTTCGTGAGTGAAAGGAACTAATTCTTCTGCTAAACAAGCAACTTTGGGAAGTTGAGCAAGTTTTTCATGATTTTTAACTACGCTCACTCCATTTCCATCATATCCGAGTAAAGCGGATTTCCATACAAAAGGAAAGCTTAGAGCTTTTTTTTCAATAGCATTTTTTAATTGATCAATGTTTTCAAAATTTTGATGTTTTGCTGTAGGAATCTTATGGCCAACATAAAAATCTTTTTGGGTGCTTTTGTTTTGAATAGTTTCTAATGTTGATGCAGATGGATAGACGTTTATTCCTTCTTTTTCAAGTTGTTTTAATGCATCGAGGTTCACATGTTCAATCTCAAAAGTTAAAACATCTACTTTTTTTCCAAAATCATAAACCGTTTGGAAGTCTTTAAAATCTCCAACTTCAAAATAGTCACAAGCCAATTTACAGGGAGCGTCATCACTAGGATCTAGAACATGGGTTTTGATATCCCATTTACGAGTTGTGTAGAGTAACATTTTTCCCAGTTGACCTCCGCCTAAAATGCCTAAGGTTTTGTGAGTTGAAAAAAAAGACATATATTTTTTTTACAAAAATACGCATATATCTTTGATATCTTAAATGGAAACACAAAAAGCACTTTAATTTGGGTATCTTTGCTTTCTCATAAATACTATTTACTATGATAAACATTGTTCTTTTTGGCAAACCTGGAGCTGGTAAAGGTACCCAAGTAGAGTTTTTAAAGAATCAATATAAATTGGTTCATATTTCCACTGGAGATATTTTCCGATTTAATATTAAAAAGGCTACTGATTTAGGAAAACTTGCACAATCCTACATGGATCAAGGGGATTTGGTTCCAGATTCCGTTACAATAAAGATGTTGGAGGCTGAAGTTGAAAAAAATTCAACAGCCAAAGGGTTTATTTTTGATGGTTTCCCTAGAACAACGACTCAGGCTGATGCCTTGGATTCTTTTCTAAGTAAAAAAGGAATGCAAATTACCGCTACAATTGCTTTAGAGGCATCAGATGATCAGTTGGTAGAACGTTTGCTTAAAAGAGGAAAAACCATTGGCCGTACTGATGATCAAGACGGAGCTAAAATTAGAAATCGTTTTGAAGAATACAATAAAAAAACGGCACCTTTACAAGAATTTTATTCAAATCAAGAAAAATTATATAGTGTAAATGGCATAGGTTCAATCGAAGAAATTACAACTCGATTAAAAAATATTATTGATCGTTTTTAAAAATAAATTATGACAGAGGGTAATTTTGTTGATTATGTAAAGCTGTCATTGACTTCTGGAAATGGAGGTAAAGGGTCTGTCCATTTGCATAGGGAAAAATATATTACTAAAGGGGGGCCTGATGGAGGTGATGGAGGAAGAGGTGGTCATGTTATTTTAAGAGCTAATCCAAACCTATGGACTTTGTTCACTTTCAAATTCAAGAAGCACTTTTCAGCAGAACACGGTGGACATGGAAGTAAAAATAGAAGCTCTGGAGCACATGGTGAAGACATTTACATTGATGTTCCTCTGGGGACAGTAATTAAAGACACACAAACTGGAGAAGTAATCTGTGAAATTACAGAAAAAGGTCAGGAAGTAATAGTTGTAAAAGGAGGTCTAGGGGGACGAGGGAATTGGCATTTCAAATCTTCCACAAGACAAACTCCACGTTATGCTCAACCTGGAATCAAAGGAGAAGAACGCTTAGTTACTTTAGAGTTAAAGTTGCTGGCTGATGTTGGTTTAGTTGGATTTCCTAACGCTGGAAAATCAACTCTTTTGGCTGCTTTGACCTCAGCAAAACCCAAGATTGCTGATTATGAGTTTACTACTTTAAAACCAAACCTAGGAATTGTACATTACCGCGACTTTAGATCTTTTGTAATGGCTGATATTCCAGGAATTATCGAAGGAGCAGCTCAAGGGAAAGGATTAGGGCATTATTTTTTACGCCACATAGAACGAAATTCTGTTTTGTTGTATGTGATTCCTGCGGACACAAAGGATGTTAAAAAAGAATTCGAAATTTTAAGACGTGAACTTCAAGAATTTAATCCAGAGCTTTTGGATAAGCAATACATGATTGTACTTACAAAATGTGATTTGCTAGACGAAGAACTTAAAGAAGCATATGCTCTGGAAATGAAGCAAAGCTTCTCTAACATTCCTCACACAATGATTTCATCAGTTAGTCAATTTAACCTTCAAGCTTTGAAGGATGAACTCTGGGAAGTCTTGACATTGGAGAATTCAATAGCCTAAAATCAGCATGCTTCGATTACTCTTCGTTCATCTAATTTTTTTTTCAGTTTGGGTTGGTATTGCTCAAGAGAAAACTCCTTTTGCGACCTATGAATTTTCAGAAGATCAGGCTTATCTTGATACATTAACCATTTTACAAAATAAGGGAGATTCAAGGGAAAATTTATTTGCAATCATCAAATGGTCAACTCGGCACAAAGATTTTGAAACGGTAATAGCTTCTTTCAATAAACTAGTTGACGCAGGTTATGGAACCGCAGATCTTCATTACAAATTAGCCGGAACATATGGGATAAGAATTGATGAATTGAGTAAGATTAAAGCATTACCCTATGTGAATTCAATGAAAATTAATTTTAAAAAAGCACATCAATTAGATTCATTTCATTTACCTACTTTAGAAGCATTGACTCGGATTTATGCCAAATTACCTGGATTTTTAGGAGGAGATTTTGAAAAATCAAATAAATATGCTCAACTTCTTTTTGAAATCAGTCCAGCAGAGGGATTACTGGCGAAGGGTTTCGTTTTAGAGTCTGAGGGTAATCGAGATGAGGCAGCTAAAAAATATCAAAGAGCATTTGAAAAGCTAACTTTTTTGAATCTCTGCGATGGTCAAAAAAATGAAGCTTATTTTAAAAATAAAAGTAAAAATCTCAGTTATCAGATTGCAAGCTTGGGTTTAGAGTTTAATTTGGACACTTCCATAGCCATTTGCGCTCTTGAATATTATCTGGACAGCTTTGATGCTTACAGCAACCTCCCCAAAGAATGGGTTTATTACAAGCTAGCCCTTCTTCATAAAAAACAAAACAACAACGAGAAAGTTAGGATCAATAGATCTTTAGCTCTAAAAATTAACCCTAAATTTAAACCAGCTTTAGATTTAAAATAAATTAGTTTGATGAAAAACTTTCATTTTATAGCAATTGGAGGAAGTGCAATGCATAACCTTGCTCTTGCTCTATATCAAAAAGGATTTGAGATTACGGGAAGTGATGATGCTATTTTTGAGCCTTCAAAATCTCGTCTTGAAAAAGTAGGTATTCTTCCTAAGGAAATGGGCTGGTTTTCTGAAAAAATCACAGAAAAAATCGACGGCATAATTTTAGGGATGCACGCAAAAGCAGACAATCCTGAATTGCTAAGAGCAATTGAATTGGGGATAAAAATATATTCTTACCCTGAGTTTTTATATGAACAAACAAAAGAAAAAACAAGAATTGTAATAGCAGGGAGTCATGGGAAAACTACCATAACTTCTATGGTGCTTCATGTATTAAATTATTGGGAGAAGAGTGTTGACTATATGATTGGAGCACAATTAGAGGGTTTTGATACAATGGTTCATTTGACCAACGATAATGATTTTGTGTTAATAGAGGGGGATGAATATCTTTCTTCACCCATTGATCTCAAGCCCAAATTTTTGTGGTACAAACCACACGTAACTTTGATCTCTGGAATTGCATGGGATCATATTAATGTTTTTCCAACTGAAAAAAATTATATTCAGCAATTTGAAACCTTCATTAATTCGATTGTTCCAGGAGGAATTTTGGTTTATAATGAAGTAGATCCTGTTTTGAAAGAACTAGTACTGACCTCAGAAAATACTATTCGCAAGGAAGGATACCATCTTCCAAGGTATGAAATAAAAAAGGGGGCTGCTTTTTTGAAAACAGATGAGGGAGATTTACCCCTTGAGGTTTTTGGAGAACATAATTTATCCAATATTGCAGGAGCACAGTGGATATGTCAATTGATGGGGGTTGATCAGGCAGAATTTTTAGAAGCCATAGTTAGTTTTAAAGGAGCTTCTGGACGTTTAGAGAAAATAGGAGACAACGGATCATCTTTTTTATTTAAAGATTTCGCACATGCTCCAAGTAAGGTAAAAGCTACCTCACTTGCAGTTGCCCAACAATTTGAAGACCATCGCAAAGTTTTTTGTTTGGAATTACATACCTACAGCAGCTTGAATTCCGAATTTATTGGTCAATACAAGAACTCACTAAAACCCGCAGATGAGGCAATTATTTTTTATGATCCAGAAGCCCTAAAAATCAAAAAAAGCATACCGATTTCTGAGGAAGAAATAAAAAATGCTTTTGGAGATGAAAACATAATTATTTTCTCCGAACCCATAGAGTTTCAAAAATTTCTTCTAAATCAAAATTGGGATAAGAGTGTGCTTTTGATGATGAGCTCTGGAAACTATGGAGGTTTGAATTGGGAAACCCTCAAAAACTCTGTTCTTAATTTTTAGACTGGTGATTCAAGTATAATTGTTCAATATTTTCTTTGACTTGTGATTGAGAATCGACCATTGCTTGTTTAGCTCTTTCTTGATCTTTATTTATTTTATCTTGAGATATTTTATATTTCCCTTCCCAAGAAGTTATTTCTATTCTAAAACCAACAATATAATTTATTGCAGCCTTCATCCTAGGATTACTTTCTTCAAGAATGTATTTAGGCTGACCTCCCTCCATAAATGAAGTCATTTCAATTAAACTTTGTTTTACACTTTGTGAATCTTCAGTTAAAACAATATTCCCTCTTAAGTGGACTTTGAAATAATTCCAAGTCGGAAGTTGAGTAGTACTGTATTTTGATGGAGAAATGTAAGCTTCTGGTCCATGAAAAATAATCTCTAAATCGTGTTTAGAGTCCTTAAAATGTTCAATTTGTGGATTAAATTTATCCAAATGGCCTACCAAAGTACCCAAAGTACCCATGGCATTGTGAACCAAAGGGGTATGAGAACTTAGTACTTTATGATTGCTTGAGGTAATTAGGGTAGCCAGAGGGTACATTTTGATTAGCTCTAACGCATTTTCGAAACGTTTTTCTAGGTGGTGTTTTGGAGGGTATTTCATTACTTTAAAAGTTATATTTTTATAAACAAATTCGATTTGAACTACAAGCCGTAATGATAAACCAAACTAAAAACCTACTTTGCTATGGAACCAAATCTTCCCAAATTTACACTAAAAGACTGGTCTGTTGAAGAACAACCGCGAGAAAAATGGATCTCTAAAGGATCTCAGCATTTAACCAATGCCGAATTGTTAGCCATCTTAATTGGTAGTAGTAATCCAGGAGAAACAGCTATACAATTGATGCAGCAACTAATTGTTTCAATAAATAATGATTTAAGCGAGTTGCATAGAATCAGTCTAGATGAATTATTAAAATGGAAGGGTATAGGACTCGCTTAAGCAGAAAAATTAAAGCCTCTCTTGAACTTGGTAAAAGAATTCAGGAGCTTCCTTTCCAGGAAAAAGCAAGTTGTAATTCAAGTAAAAAAGCTTACAATAATTTATTTTCTGTTTTGAGTTATCAGAACAAGAAGAATTTTGGGTATTATATTTGAATATTCAGAATCATGTTCTTCTAAAAAAATGTTTGAGCAAAAGCGGTATTTTGGAGACTATGGTTGATGTACGTTTACTTTTTAAAAATGCTGTTCGATTAGGGTAACAGCATTAATTGTTGCTCAAAATCACCCTTCAGGAGAATTGAATCCTAGTAAAAGTGATCTGAAATTAACGGCTAAAATCAAAAAGGTTGGAGAGAATCTGGATATTAAACTTTTAGATCATTTGATTATTTCTGAAAAAGGGTATTTTAGCTTTGCAGACGAAAAACTATTATGATTATGGTGTTGGTTTACACCCACAAAATAACATCCCGACTTCGCTACACATTCAAACATTTCTTTGAAAGTGTTTTGGATATTCCAGTTGATTTCACAACAAAGTTAGAGGTTTTTATTGCTCAAAGTGGCCCAAAGATGAGCTACACACAGACTCCTTTGGGAAATGAATTTTTTGTCAATTCAAATTCATTACTGTTCGAACAAGGGGTTAAGGGTTTTGATATCAAAGTTTCCCAGTGGGATGGTGTACCCTGTTTTTTTCAATGTGATCAAAATTCTATGATTCCTTATGATGTGTTCGCTTGCTCTTTCTTTTTGATGACCAGATATGAGGAATATTTACCTCATGTTAAGGATGAATTAGGGAGGTTTTCTAGCGATCAATGTTTGGCGGTTCAAAATAATTTTTTAGAATTACCCGTTATTGATTTATGGGCAAAAAACTTTTATGAATTTTTCATAAAAAAATTCCCTGAACTCAAAACAAACAAAACTCCCTCAAATTCTTTAATCCCCTTGATAGATGTTGTTTCTCCTTACAAGTACAAACACAAATCCTTTTTAAGGAATTTAGCACAAGTCTTTTTGAATATCAGTAAATTTAAACTTTGGATTATTTTGGAGCACATTATGGTTTTGTTGGGTTTTTGGAAAGATCCGTGGAACAATTTTGATGATTTTCTTGGATTTTTTAAGAAAGCCAAATTGAAACCTCGATTTTTCTTTTTGTTCTCCAAAATCTCCTATTACGATCAAGGTATTTCGGTGTTTAACTCGCACTTCCATTCCTTAATAAAATATGTAGCAGATTACCACAAAAGTTCTTTATTGGTTTCCACAGAAGCACGTCAAAAAGCTAGAAGTTTTAAAACAGAGATTGAACGTTTTGAGAAAATAATTCATAGAAACACAAAATTTCTTCGTTTTAACACCGGAGTAACATCGGTTTTCGATACTTATCGCAATGTTTTGGGTATGGAGGAGATGGCCGATTTTAGCTTGGGTTATCATGATAAGATAGGGTATCGAGCCAGTACTGCAGTTCCTTTTCGTTTCTATGACTTAGAAAACGAAGTAGAAACAGCATTAGTCCTTTATGCAGTGGTTGCAACAGAAGATGCCTTACGAAAATTGGACGCACATTCTGCTTTTCAAAAATTAAAGCAACTTCAAAATCAAATTCCAACCCCCACTGGAGTTCATGTTTTCTCAGTGTCTAATGCAATTTTTTCTCCAAATAACAATAATAAATCTTGGAAACAAGCCTACAAGAACTACATTTTGAGCCATGATTGACATTCTGAAAATCCAACATGTTTTTTTTGATTTGGATCATACGCTTTGGGATTTTGAAAAAAACTCTGAAGCTACTTTTGCATCAATATTTGAGGAATTGAAATTTGATTTTTCACTTCAAGATTTTCTACATTTCTACAATCCTATAAATCATTTTTATTGGAAATTATATCGAGAGAATAAAATTTCTGAAACCGAATTGCGTCGACTTCGATTGAAGAAAACATTTGCAAAGATGGGGATTACTCCCTCTGCAAAACTTATCAATAAAATATCAGAATTATATATTGAACGATTATCCAAACACACTCATCTTTTTGAAAACACAGTTGCTGTTTTAGAATATTTATTTCCAAAATACAAACTCCATATCATAACCAATGGATTTGAAAATGTTCAGCAACGTAAGCTTCAAAACTCTGGAATAGCTCGATTCTTTGATGTTGTTCTGACAGCAGAAAAAGCTGGGTACAAAAAGCCACATCCTACCATTTTTATTACTGCTTTAGAAGAGGCAAAAGTACTTCCAGAGAATGCTTTGATGATCGGTGATAGTCTTGAGGCAGATATTCAAGGCGCTCTAAAACTAGGAATGCAAGCCATTCATTTCAATTCTCATTCAGAGGATTTGCATCAAGAATGTTTGATTGTTGATGAACTAGCTGTTTTAATGGATATTTTGTAAAATATTTTTATTGAAACGCCTGACCTTTGTACAGTTTATCTACTTAATGTATTTTTACAAAAAACAATATTATGCAAATTCAAGATGCCCAAAAAGCTGTTGATGAATGGATTCAACATCACGGGGTTCGTTACTTCAATGAACTTACAAATATGGCTCAATTAACTGAGGAGGTAGGTGAAGTTGCCAGAATTATTGCACGTCGATATGGTGAGCAAAGTGAAAAGGAATCTGATAAAAGTAAAGACTTAGGCGAAGAATTAGCTGATGTTATTTTTGTTGTTTTATGTCTTGCCAATCAAACAGGAATCAATTTGCAAGAAGCATTTGACAAAAAACTTGATTTAAAAACAAATCGCGATCACCAAAGGCATCATAATAATCCAAAACTTAAAAAATAAGAATGTCACTAAAGATCAATCATAGTTCTAAGACATGTTCTGGAAATTTAAAAATAACAGGTTCAAAAAGCGAAACCAATAGGCTTTTGTTGTTAAAAGCTTTATATCCTGGTCTTCAAATTCTTAATGGTTCAAATTCAGATGATTCTAAAGCTATGAACCATGCTTTAAGTACAGATTCAAACTTGATAGACATTCATCATGCTGGTACAGCTATGCGTTTTTTAACAGCTTTTTTTGCAACTCAAAGTGGAAGAGAAGTACTATTAACAGGTTCCTCAAGAATGCAAGAAAGACCCATAGGGGTTTTGGTAGATGCACTCAAAAAACTAGGTGCCGATATTGTTTATGAAAATCAAGAAGGATTTCCACCACTTCGAATTAAAGGGAAAACATTATCTGGCGGAAAAGTTACATTGCCCGCAAACATAAGTAGTCAATATATTTCTGCTTTACTGTTGATTTCTCCTCTATTACAAGATGGACTAATTCTCACTCTTGAAGGTGAAATAACCTCCTTACCCTATCTGAAAATGACCTTATCTCTTTTAGAACGTATTGGAATTGATTCTCATTTTGAAAGTGATAAAATAAGAATAAAACCTCAAAAGCAAATTGAACCTCAGATTCAAACTGTAGAGTCTGACTGGAGTTCAGCATCTTATCATTACAGTTGTGCTGCTCTATGCGAAGAAGGTAAAATTGTTTTGAATAGCTACCGTAACGACAGTCTTCAAGGCGATGCTTTATTGATTGATATTTATAAAAAACTAGGAGTTAAAACCAGTTTTAAACCCAATCAAATCATTCTTGAAAAAGTCAAAGATTTTCAATTACCTAATTCAATTGAATTGAATCTAGTAGAGGCACCTGATATTGCTCAGACCATAGCGGTAAGTTGTTTTGGTCTTGGAGTAGGTTGTGATCTTCTTGGGCTTCATACGTTAAAGATTAAAGAAACGGATCGACTTATCGCCTTAGAAAATGAATTAGTTAAATTAGGAGCTCAAATTCGAGTCACTGATGATAGTTTGCATCTGAGTCCATCTCAAAATTTCAAAGCAAATCAAACTGTAGCAACGTATAATGATCATCGAATGGCAATGGCTTTTGCACCTCTTGCATTGAAAATATCCCTTCAAATTGCAGATGCAAATGTAGTAACAAAATCATATCCTGATTTTTGGAATGATCTTCAAGAAATTGATTTTGAGATAGTTGAAAAATAAATTAAGGAAATCACTCAATTTACTTGACAACCCCTATGCCGAGGTAGTATATTTGCCTTTTTAATATTTATTTTAAAATAAATTCAACCAATAAAGTATTTTTATGAAATTATCTGATTTCGGATTTGATTTACCTGAAGAAAGACTAGCAGAATACCCTGCCGAAAATCGTGATGAATCACGATTAATGGTACTTAATCGAGCTGACCGTACAATTGAACACAAACAATTTAAAGATGTCATAGATTACTTCGATGAAGGAGATGTTATGGTGTTGAATAGTACTAAGGTTTTTCCTGCTCGTTTATTTGGGAACAAAGAGAAAACTGGAGCTCGAATTGAAGTTTTCTTATTAAGAGAATTGAATGAAGAGCAACGTTTGTGGGATGTATTGGTAGACCCTGCTCGAAAAATCAGAATAGGAAATAAACTTTATTTTGGTGAGGATGATAGTCTAGTTGCTGAAGTGATAGATAATACAACTTCCCGTGGAAGAACTTTACGTTTTTTATTTGACGGATCTTATTGCGAATTTCGAAAAAAATTAAAGCAATTAGGTCAAACTCCTCTTCCAAAATACATCAAAAGAGACCCTCAACCTTCAGATAAAGAAAGGTATCAAACTATTTATGCAAAAAATGAAGGAGCAGTTGCAGCTCCCACTGCAGGTATGCATTTTTCTAAACACTTATTAAAACGTTTAGAAATCAAAGGAATTGATTTAGCCGAACTAACCTTGCATGTTGGCTTAGGTACTTTTAATCCTGTAGAAGTAGAAGATCTGTCTAAGCACAAAATGGATTCGGAGGAACTTATAATAGAAGAAAAAGCAGTTAGTGTTGTTAATGAAGCTAAATTGAACAAAAAAAAGGTTTGTGCTGTTGGAACAACGGCTATGAGAGGGCTTGAAAGTTCAGTTTCCTCTATTGGAACTTTAAACCCTTATGAAGGTTGGACTCATAAATTTATATTTCCTCCATACGAGTTTTCAATTGCAGATTGTATGATTACTAATTTTCACACCCCCAAATCAACACTTTTAATGATGGCATCTGCTTTTGCTGATCCAGATTTCATAAAAGAAGCATATCAACTAGCAATCAAAGAAAAATACAATTTCTATTCTTATGGAGATGCCATGTTGATAATCTAAATCGATTTTGTAAAGGGGTTTTATGGAGTTAGTCAAAAAAGACATTCGTGCACTATCTAAGGAAGCTCTTCAAGATTTTTTTAAAACTCAGGGGCTGCAAACTTACCGAGCAGCCCAAGTATATCAATGGTTGTGGAGTAAAGGGGTGCATGATTTTGATAAGATGACTAATTTATCAAAAGAAACAAGATCTTTGTTGGACACCTATTTTACAATCAATCATATTGCAGTTGATCAACAACAAAGAAGTAAAGACGGGACATTTAAAAATGCAATTAAATTACATGATAATCGTGTTGTAGAATCAGTTTTAATTCCCGCAAAAAACAGAACAACTGCATGTGTATCATCACAAGTAGGGTGTAGTTTGGATTGTAAATTTTGCGCAACATCTAAGTTGGATAGAATGCGTAACCTAAACGTTGATGAAATTTTTGACCAAGTAGTAGCGATTGATCTGCAAAGTAAAACCTATTTCGACATACCCCTTTCTAATATTGTTTTTATGGGAATGGGAGAGCCTTTAATGAATTACAAAAATGTAATTCAGTCCATTGATAAAATAACCTCTCTAGAAGGTTTAGGCATGTCTCCCAAAAGAATTACACTATCCACCTCAGGAATTCCTAAATTAATACGCAAAATGGCAGATGATAAAGTTAAATTTAATCTTGCCGTATCATTGCATTCAGCGATTCAAGAAACCCGTGAAAAGATCATGCCTTTTTCCAAAAACTTTCCTTTGAGTGAGTTATTGTCATCACTTCAATATTGGTTTGATGCAACACAGAAAATGATAACCTTTGAGTACATAGTGTGGAAGGGAGTAAACGACAATCCAGAGGAGGCAAGAGCACTAGTGAATTTTTGCCGAAAAGTTTCTTCAAAAGTAAATTTAATCGAATACAACCCTATAGGAGATGATGATTTTGAGCAAGCCTCAAACGAAGCTATGGAAATGTATCAAAAAAAATTATCAGCTGCACGAATAACAAATACAATAAGACGTTCAAGAGGAAAGGATATCGATGCTGCATGTGGTCAACTCGCTAATAAAGAATCTAAAAATTAGTTCTTTATGAAATTGTATATTAGTAGTGGAGTATGAAAGTTACCGAACAAATAAAAGAACCGATTTATAACGAAATGGAAATCTTTGAACAAAAGTTCAGCAAATCCATGTCCTCCAAAGTAGCTCTTCTTAATCGGATCACACATTTTATTGTTAACCGAAAAGGCAAGCAAATGCGACCGATGTTTACATTTCTTTCAGCTAAGCTTTTGGGAAACGGAAAGGTCTCTGAACGAACTTACAGAGGAGCTTCTGTAATTGAGTTGATTCATACAGCTACCTTAGTTCATGATGATGTTGTAGATGATAGTAATCAAAGAAGAGGTTTTTTTTCGATAAACGCTCTTTGGAAAAATAAAATTGCCGTTTTAGTTGGTGATTATTTATTGTCAAAGGGTTTACTTTTGTGTATCCATAACGAAGATTTTGATTTGTTAAAAATCATTTCAGTTGCGGTTCAAGAAATGAGTGAAGGAGAGTTGTTGCAAATAGAGAAAGCAAGAAATCTAGATATCACAGAAGATATTTACTTCGAAATTATTCGTCAAAAAACAGCAACACTTCTGTCTGCTTGCTGCGCAATGGGAGCTCAATCGGTATCTCAAGATAAAAATTCAATTGAAAAAATGAGATATTTTGGAGAACTTATCGGCATGGCTTTTCAAATCAAAGATGATCTTTTTGATTATGGTGAGACAAAAATAGGGAAACCCACAGGAATTGATATCAAGGAGCAAAAAATGACACTACCTTTAATTTATTCCCTAAATAACGTTTCTCCAAAAAAAAGAAAATGGTTGATCCATTCAGTAAAAAAATACAATATGGATAAACAAAGAGTAAAAGAGGTGATCCAAACAGTAAAAGAAGCGGGTGGATTAGATTATGCTCAAAAACGCATGGAGTCTTTTCAGAAAGAGGCTTTAGAAATTTTATTGACGTTCCCTAAAAATTCGTATCGAGACTCTTTAGAGTTAATGGTAAATTACGTTATTAAACGAAAACAATAATACAACTTAGTAAAACTAAAATTTTTGATTTCAAAAACTACCATAGATCAAGTGTATGAAACCTCACGAGTTGAGGAGGTGATTGGTGATTTTGTAGGTTTAAAAAAATCAGGATCTAATTTTAAGGGACTGAGTCCTTTTACTCAAGAACGAAGCCCCAGCTTTATGGTTTCTCCAGTGAAACAAATTTGGAAAGATTTCAGTAGCGGTAAAGGAGGAAATGTTGTAGCCTTTTTGATGGAACACGAACATTTTTCTTACCCAGAAGCTATTCGTTATTTAGCAAAAAAGTACAACATTGAAATTGAAGAAACTGAACAAACGGATGCTGAAAAAGAAAAGTTAAACGAGAGAGAAAGCATGTTTTTGGTAGCTGAACATGCCAAAAATTATTTCAAAGATACCCTTTGGAAATTATCAGAAGGTAAAGCAATAGGATTAACTTATTTTAAGGAACGGGGTTTTACTGATGAAACTATTAAAAAATTTGACCTTGGTTATTCCCCCCAAGAAAAAGACATTTTTTCTAAAACGGCACTTAAAAATGGATTTCTAATAGAATACCTAGAAAAAACAGGGTTGACTATTGTAAAAGAAAATTTTCATATTGATCGTTTTCGAGGTAGAGTTATATTTCCAATCAAAAGTCTTTCGGGAAGGGTTGTAGGTTTTGGGGGCCGAATTTTAGGTGAAAACAAGAAAACCGCTAAGTACCTCAATTCACCAGAAAGTGAAATCTATCATAAAAGCAATGTGCTTTATGGGATATATGAAGCAAAACAAAGTATAGCTAAAGAAGATGTTTGTTATTTAGTAGAGGGATACACCGATGTTATTCAGATGGTACAGTCAGGAGTAACCAACGTCGTATCTTCTTCTGGAACAGCCCTTACAGAACCTCAAGTTCGATTAATTCAACGTTTAACTCAAAACATTGTAGTTCTTTTTGATGGAGATGCTGCTGGACTACGCGCAGCTCTTCGGGGTATTGACATTATTCTTACTCAAGGAATGAATGTCAAGGTTTGTACTTTTCCTGAAGGTGAAGATCCCGATAGTTTTGCTAAAAAAACATCTCAAGAGAATATTAAATCTTTTCTTATAGAAAACGCCAAGGATTTTATTCAATTTAAAGCCTCTTTGTTGCTGGATGAAGCAGCTGGGGATCCTGTTAAAAAAGCAGCTACAATCCGAGATATTGTCGAAAGCATTTCAAAAATTCCTGACCCAATCCAACAGGAAGTCTATATTCAAAGCTGTGCACTGCAAATGGAAATTTCGGAGGATGTACTTTTTAGTGCATTAGCACAAGCTAAGACAAAAAAAAGCCAAACAAACCAAAAAAAATCAACTTCAAAAGAAGATCCTTTTAGGATTCTAAAGAGTGAAGTCCCAAAAGTTACGTCAGTTAATCATACTTATGAATTGGAACTTCAAATCATTAAAATTTTAATGTTGTATGGAGATCGAGAAGAGGTATTCAAAGAATCAATCTTGAGTTTTACTGAAGAAGAAGATATTTTGGAGGAGGTAAAAGAGGTTAAAGCAAAAGTATTTGAAAAAATATTTTTGGATCTTCAACAGGATGAAGTGGAATTAGCAAACCCAGATTTCAAGAATTTATTTTATGTATTAATTCAACATTTCCAAGTAGAGGGTTGCTTAGCATTAGAAAAAATAGTTCCAACCCTGAGCGGAGAGATGAGCTCGCTGGTAAGTAATATTCTAATGGGAGAAGAACAACATCATTTACACGACTGGGAGAAGAAGAATATTTTTGTAAAATCACGAGACAGTCAAGTTTCTCAATTAGTAATCGAAACAATCTTGACTTTAAGAAAGTTATTGATCGATAAGAAGATAGAGGAATTACAAAAAAAAGTTAAGGATACAAGCGAACATCATGCTGATATTCTGGAAGATGTAATGAGTTATTATCAACTCAAAAAACTGGTTTCCAACAAGCTGAATAGAGTTGTTTGATTTAACCTAAAGTTGTATTTTATATATCTAAGGGAATTTTACAAACTGGTATTGCTTGCATTTTGTGCTGATTCTGAGTATTCAATTTATTGTAAATAATCAAAACTTCTTTTTCTCTTTTTGAGAGTAGATCACTATTTGCATTTTGGTTATTCATTGCCCATTCCAATTCATCATAGCTAGCTCCCATCTGATCTTCATCGGTTCGATCATCACCCCAAAGACCATCAGTAGGTGCTGCATTTTGTATGACTTTAATAACTCCGAGGGTTTTGGCAAGTAAAAAAACTTCAGACTTCATAAGATCAGCAATTGGGCTGAGGTCAACTCCTCCGTCACCGTATTTGGTATAGAAACCCACTCCAAAGTCTTCTACTTTATTTCCTGTTCCAGCTACAAGGTAACGTTTCAAAGCAGCGAAATAATATAAAGTTGTCATTCGAAGTCGAGCTCGGGTATTTGCCAAACTTAAAAATTGATTTTCTTGCGAACTTACAGGAGGAAGGACTTCTTTAAAAGAATCAAAAACCTCTGTCAGGGAAAGGGAATTGTGACTTACATTTGTGAATTTTTTTTCAAGCCACGCAATGTGTTCTTTTGCTCTTGAAACTTGATTAGGTTCCTGATGAATAGGCATTTCAATACATAAAACAGGTTTTCCTGTAAGTGCACAAAGTGTTGAAGTTAACGCGGAATCAATTCCTCCTGAAACACCTACTACAAAACCATTCATTCCAGTCTTATCAGCATAATTATTTAACCAATTTACAATATGGTCGATTGCTTTTTCTGGTGATTTCATATGTTTTAGCCGTTTTTTGGATGTAACTTTGCATAAAATTAGGAAACTTATTCTTCACAAAAAATTATTCAGACCACATGAATCCATTTTCTAGATTATTTTTTTTAAAAGTGAGCTTTTGGTTAATTTTTATTGCGATTTTTTCATCTTGTTTAGATGAAAATGCACTTGAATCAGAAATTAATGCAATTCCAGTAAGCATATCCATAGATCGATTTGATCTAAAATTTCACAACGCCAGCCCAGATGAATATCTCAATTTAAAAAAGAGATATCCTTATCTATTTCCAAAACAATTCTCAGATAGTATTTGGATAAAAAGACAGCGTGATAGTATTCAAACGCTTTTACATTCGGAGATTAATGCAGTTTTTCCGTCTTTAGATCCAATAAAGACAAAATTGATATCACTTTACAAACACATAAAATATTATTTCCCTCATATTACAAGTCCACATGTGGTAACAGTGGTTAATAATGTAGATTATCAAAGTAAAACTATTTTCACAGACTCTTTATTGATCCTGTCACTAGACACCTATTTGGGTTCCAAAAACCCTCTTTATGAAGGAATTCCAAATTATATTGTACAAGATATGGAGCTGCCTTTTATGACATCACATATTGTAGATGAGTTGGGTACTACAGTCATAAAAAGTCCATCAAATAGAACATTATTGGAACAGATGGTTTACCACGGAAAGAAGTTATATTTAAAAGATATTTTACTTCCCAAAACCCCAGATTACATCAAAATTAGTTATTCAGTAGCTCAACTGGATTGGGTTCAAACTAACGAACGATATATGTGGCAATATTTCATTGAAAATGAATTGTTGTATAAAACACAGTCTTCCTTGAATTTGCGATTTATCGACCCTGCACCTTTTTCTAAATTTTATTTAGAAATTGATAATGAAACACCGGGAAAAGTGGGTCAATGGATTGGTTGGCAAATTGTTCGATCTTATGTCAAAAAAAACCCAAATACAACACTCGATCAACTTATGGAAATTTCAGGAGTAGATCTATTCAACAAATCAAACTATAAACCCTCAAAATAAAAGTAATGGGAAAGAACGCCAATATTTCTATTGAAGTACAATTAGACGAAAATAAAATTCCAGAAAAAATTATTTGGTCAGCTCCAGATGGTGGTGTAAACGAAGAAGAGGCTCAAGCTTTATTGATGTCTATATGGGATGGCAAAAATCAAGAAACGCTTCGAATGGATTTATGGGTAAAAGAAATGCAGATTGATCAAATGAATGTGTTTTTTCATCAATCGTTAGTCACGATGAGTCAGACTTTTTTACGTGCAACCCAAGATGAGAAAATGGCGGCAACTATGAACGATTTTTGTGATTATTTTGCAGAAAAATTAAAAATTGATCGAAAATAAGCTAGCCCTAAAAGGCGAACTCTTTATTTAATAAGTCAATATAATTTAATAGTTGCTCTTTTCCGGTTTTGTGTAAAGAAGACGTAATAAAATGTGGAGGTGCCTCTTCCCAAGCATCGTTTAACATTTTCTGAATATAAGCCTCAGTTTTCCTTTTCAATGCCAAAGGTTTTTCTTTATCGGCTTTTGTAAAAATAATTGCGAATGGCATGTATTTCTTCCCTAGCCATTCCATAAACTCTAAATCAATTGGCTGGGGATCATGTCGAATGTCGATCAAAACAAAAGCAGAGACTAATTGTTTTCTTTTTTCAAAGTAAGTAGTTATTAGTTTTTGAAAAGCTTTTTTTGAAGTTTTAGAAGTACGTGCATATCCATAACCAGGCAAATCTACTAAATACCACGATTTGTTGATTTTAAAATGATTTATGAGTTGAGTTTTCCCTGGCCTCCCCGAGGTTTTAGCCAAACTTTTACGTTCACATAAGGTGTTGATTAAAGACGATTTCCCAACATTTGACCTGCCAATAAAAGCGTATTCCGGGATGTGTTCGTTTGGGCATTTAGAGAGATCAGTATTACTTATTATGAACTCAGACGAAGTGACTTTCATCGGAACTAAAAATTATGTTTGTTAAGCCAGTCGAACAAAATTTCATTAAATTGATCTGGGTGCTCCATCATGGGAGCATGACCACAATTTTTTAGCCAATACAGATCAGAATTTGGAAGTAGTTTATCAAACTCTTCTGCAACATTTGGAGGTGTTACAATGTCATTTTCACCCCATATTATACCCGTGGGAGTAAGCATTTTAGGTAAATCTTTCGCCATATTATGACGAATTGCACTTTTGGCTATTGCCAAAGTTCGGATTAGTTTATTACGGTCGTTTACTACATCAAAAACTTCATCTACAATTTCTTTAGTAGCTACTTTTGGGTCATAAAACACCTCTTGAGCTTTTGTCTTGATATATTCGTAGTTCCCTCTTTTTGGATAACTTCCTCCCATACTGTTTTCATACAAACCAGAGCTTCCAGTCAAAACAAGACCTTTTATAAGATCTGGATGATTTCTGGCAAATACAAGACCAATATGACCTCCAAGTGAATTCCCTAAAAGGATAGCATTTTTAATTTCTTTTACAGTTAAAAAAACTTTAAGAAAGTCCGAAAAGGTTTCAACGTTAGTTTTGATTAAAGATAATTCGTAGATGGGTAGTTCGGGTATGATTACTTTGTAACCTTTTTTAGGGAAAAAGTTAATAACTCCATTGAAATTACTTAAGCCACCCATCAACCCGTGTAGAATGACTATGGGCTGTCCATCTCCGATTTCTAGATACTTGAAATCGTCTTTTGTTTTAAATTTTTTTTCCATACTAACCTAAATCTCCAAGCACTTTAGCCGACAAATATAGTTAATATTATACGATTCGGTCTTATTTTTTTACCCCATATGTACTAAAGTGTTGGTTGAGTGTTTTTTGATAAACTTATCAACAAAGTGGTATTTAGTGGAAAAATGTGGTAAATATATTTTATATTTGATAAATCAATTTGCAAACAATTAAGATGCAGCACTTTATTGGGACATATGAATGTAAGGCAGATTCTAAAGGGCGTATCATGCTCCCAGTGGCATTGAAAAAACAATTAGCTCACAATCTATCCGATCAGTTTGTTTTGAAACGAGCTGTTTTTAATGCCTGTTTAGAGTTGTATCCTATAAAAGAATGGGATGCGATGATGGAAAAGGTTAATCAGCTCAATCGTTTCAATAAAAAAAACAATGACTTCATAAGAAGATTTACTGCGGGTGTTCGTTTGATTGAAGTTGATTCTACAGGTAGGTTATTGATACCAAAAGACCTAATTGTTCATGCAGGTATTTCAAAAGAAACTGTAATTTCTTCGGCTGTAAATATTCTTGAAATCTGGGATAAGGAACGTTATGAAGAGGCTATCAGTGAGGCAACAATGGATTTCGGCGATTTGGCTGAAGAAGTAATGGGAGACAAATATGGAGATCAATTATCATAATCCAGTTCTACTGAATCGCAGTGTAAGAGAACTTATCACTCAAAAAAACGGGGTTTATGTTGATGTTACTTTTGGTGGAGGAGGTCATTCAAAAAAAATATTGAAATCACTTGGTGTAGAAGGGAAACTATATGCTTTTGACCAAGATCAAGATGCCCAACAAAACACACTTTCAGATCCAAGATTTGAATTAATTGAAGCAAACTTCAAAGATCTTAAAAGGTATTTGAAATTTCATGGAGTGAAAGAAGTTGATGGTATTCTAGCAGATTTTGGTGTTTCATCTCATCAATTTGATGATGAAAGAAGAGGATTTTCAACTCGATTCGAAGGTCAGTTGGATATGCGTATGGATCAAACCTCATTGCTTTCTGCATATGAAGTTGTAAATACTTATTCCGAACAACAATTAATTTCAATCCTAAAGTTATATGGGGAAGTAAAGGGCGCTCACAAAATTGCATCTGCAATTTTGGATCGAAGAGAAAAATGTAGCATTGATACCACAACTGATCTTAATGAAGTAATTAAACCGTTAGTTCCGGAACGATTTCTCAATAAAGTACTGGCTCAAGTTTTTCAGGCAATCCGTATTGAAGTTAATCAAGAACTCGAAGTCATCAAATTATTCCTTGAACAAGCTGTTGATATACTAAAACCTGGCGGAAGGCTGGTTTGTATCTCCTATCATTCTTTGGAAGATCGTTTGGTTAAGCGCTTTGTGAGAGAAGGAGTTTTTGAAGGGTATGCTGAACAAGATTTTTTTGGGAATCGATTTGTCCCAATGAAAAAAATTGGAGGATTGGTAACTCCTGATGAAGAAGAAAAAAAATTAAACAGTAGGGCAAGAAGTGCAAAACTTAGAACGGCAGAAAAAATATGAATCAGTTACTATCTCTTTTAAATATTGACTTTTTGATAAAGGATGATGCCTTAAAAAATTGGCGTATGATTTTGTATCTCTCTTTGTTAGCTCTAATAATTATTTCAAGTGGTCATTTGGCTGACAAAAAAATATTTGAAATCGCACAACTCAATAATGAGTTGAAAGAAATGAAAAGTGAATTTGTAGAGAAACGAGCTTATTTAATGGAACTCAAAATGGAGTCTCGTGTGATTAAGTCATTACGAGAAATTGGAATTAAGCCTGCTAAAATACCACCAGTAAAACTAATAGTAGAATCGAACAAAAAATGAGTACTGAGATAAAAAAAATAAACAATCGTTTTTACCTGGTGGTACTGGGCTTATTTGTTTTTGCTTTTACATTAGTTTATAAATTATTTCTAATCCAATTCACTGAAGGAGATTACTATCGCGATTTGGCAAAAAAACGCACGGTTAAAAATTTTGTACTTCAACCCAGTAGAGGGAATATTTATGCTGATGATCAAAGTTTGTTGGCTACAACAGTCCCAAAGTACGAAATACGTTGGGACGCCAAAGTACCTTCAGATCAACTTTTTGAAAAACACAAAGACAGTTTAGCCCTTGCTCTTGGTAATTTATTCAACAAACCAAGCTCTTTTTATTACAAAAAGTTAAAAAAGGCTAGGCTTGAGAGTAATAGGTATTTATTGATAGGTAAAAATTTAAATTATTCAACGTACAAAATAATTAAAAGTTTCCCCTTGTTTAATCGATCTTCTCTCAAAGGAGGTTTAATCGTAGAATCCCGATTGGCAAGAGAAAACCCAATTGGGAAAATTGCCGAGCGTACCATTGGATATGAGCAGAAAGATCCAAGCGGTAATTACCTCAGAGTAGGATTAGAAGGCGCCTTTGGAAAATATTTGAAAGGTGAAAATGGAAGGCGTTTGAAGCAAAAAATTGCAAATGGACAATGGAAGCCCATAAATGATAATAATGAAAAAGAACCCACTGAGGGATTTGATGTTCACACAACACTAAACATCAATATGCAGGACATTGCACATCATTCACTTTTAAGTCAACTTGAGAAATTTGAAGCCGACCATGGAAGTGTTGTTGTCATGGAAACCAAAACTGGTAATATCAAGGCCATATCGAATTTGGGCAGAACATCCAAGGGAAAATATTACGAAAAGTTAAATTATGCAGTCGGTGAGGCTCATGAGCCTGGTTCTACCTTTAAGCTCATGGCTATGATTGCCGCATTAGAAGATGGAGTAATCGATCAAAATGATCTGGTTGATACCACTGGGGGAGAGCTTACATTTTATAAAAAATATAAAGTTAGAGATTCAAAAAAAGGAGGCTATGGAATTCTTACCGCATCAAAAGTTTTTGAAGTTTCATCCAATACAGGGATAGTAAAAATCATTCACGAGAATTACAAAAGAAATCCTTCTAAATTTGTTGATCGTCTTTATAATATGGGATTAAATAAAACTTTGAGTTTACCTTTTAAGGGCGAAGCTTTACCAAAGATCCCATATCCTACAGACTCCGATTGGGATGGATTGGATTTACCTTGGATGGCATTTGGCTATGGTGTTTTGATGACCCCCCTTCAAACTTTAACTTTTTATAATGCAATTGCAAATCAGGGTGAGATGGTTAAGCCAAAGTTTATTGATCGTATCAGTAATTTTGGTGAATTTCCAGTAAAAGTTTTTGAAAAAGAAGTTATAAATCCTTCAATATGTTCTCAAGAAACTCTTGAGAAAGTTAAAAAAATGATGTTCAATGTGGTGGACAAAAAATGGGGAACAGCTCACAAAATTAAAGACAAGAAATTTTCTATTGCGGGCAAAACAGGTACCTGCCAAGTAGATTATACCAAAGAAGAAACGCAGTATGTGGCAAGTTTTGTAGGTTATTTCCCAGCAGATAAACCAAAATATTCGTGTATTGTTGTTATTCACCGCCCCAATAAAGCTCTCGGTTATTATGGTGCAGAAGTTGCAGCCCCTGTTTTCAAAGAAATAGCACTAAAAATATTCAATACAACTCCTATTGAAGTTATTGTTCCTGATTTGAATTTAGCTAATCAACAAATTACCCCAGATAAAATAAAACAAATATTAGCTGATCAAATCATCCCCAATGTCAAAGGGATGCCCGGTATGGACGCTTTAATGGTTTTGGAGCGTTTGGGCCTTGAAGTGAAATTAAAAGGTAAAGGAAAAGTTTTTCGACAATCCTTAAAACATGGATTAAAGGTAAAAAGTAATCAACAAATTTTATTAGAGCTTTCATGAAACAGTTGAAGAACATATTATTTGGTGTTGCTATTGAACAAACCTTTGGATCTTTAGACAAACAAATCAGCACTGTTGTTTATAATTCTAGTAAAGTTGAAACGAATAGTATTTTTGTTGCGATCAAAGGTGACCTAGTAGATGGGCATGACTATATTGATAAGGCATTTGAATTGGGTGCCACGGTTGCAATTATCGAAGATCAAGTGAATTATAATCATACAGAAATCACATTAATAAGGGTTCAAGATACTCGAATTGCATTGGCAGTTTTAGCGGATAATTATTATGGGAATCCTTCTCAAAATCTAGAATTAATTGGAATTACCGGGACCAATGGTAAAACTACTGTAGCCAGTTTATGCTTTGAGTTATTTTCTCAAATGGGTTATGCATCTGGACTTCTATCAACAGTAGCCATTAAATATGGAAATTATGTACTCCAAGCAACACATACAACTCCTAATCCACTTGAAATTAACAAACACTTGAGTGAAATGGTTGTTTTGGGGATAAGTCATTGTTTTATGGAAGTTTCTTCTCATGGGATTCATCAAAAACGAATTTATGGATTGAATTTCAGAGCTGGTGTATTTACCAACCTTACACGAGACCATTTAGACTATCATAAAACTTTTGCGGATTATCGGGACACTAAAAAATTATTTTTTGATATGCTACCAAAATCTGCATTTGCTTTAGTTAATGGAGATGATAAAAACGCAGTTTTTATGCTCCAAAATACCAAAGCAAAGAAAAAATCATTTGCAATTGAAAATTATGCAGATTATCGTGCACAAATTTTAGAACATCAATTTACAGGGATGCAATTAAAGGTAGATAACCAAGAGCTATGGACTCCTATGATCGGGAATTTCAATGCTTCTAACCTATTGGCTGTTTATGCAATTGCTTCACTTTTAGATCAAAATACTCTTGAAGTTTTGGCTGAGCTCAGTAAACTCAAAAATGTAAAGGGTCGTTTCGAAACCATAAAGGGTCCTAAAGGTACTCTGGCAATTGTTGATTATGCTCATACTCCTGATGCACTAAAGAATGTTTTGCAAACTATTAATTCTGTTAGAACTAAAAATGAAAATCTAATTACTGTAGTGGGATGTGGTGGAGAAAGAGATCAGGGTAAAAGGCCAAAAATGGCTGCAATTGCTGCAAGATTAAGTGATCGTGTTGTTTTTACTTCGGATAACCCTAGATCAGAAGATCCCGATCAAATTATTGCAGATATGGAAGCAGGAGTTGCTCCTGAGGATTATAAAAAAACGCTAAAAATTAGTGATCGAAAAGAAGCAATCAAGGCTGCTTGTATGCTCTTGTCGGACAAAGATATTTTACTCATTGCGGGAAAAGGTCACGAAACTTATCAAGAAATAAAAGGAGTAAAAACACAATTTGACGATTATCAAGTAACAGAAGAAATATTATTGAAATTATCTTAGTATGTTGTACAATTTATTTGAGTATTTAGAAAACCAATATCAGTTT
>Ga0233438_10000603_pt1 | contig 44420 bp, 9 predicted proteins | sample SI_123_September_FD_182720 | JGI IMG/M metagenome (GOLD analysis project Ga0233438, IMG submission 182720) | Seawater microbial communities from Saanich Inlet, British Columbia, Canada - SI_123_September2016_10_MG | ecosystem: Environmental > Aquatic > Marine > Inlet | place: Canada: British...
GCCCGCCGCAACATGCGATTGAAGAGGAGTTGATCACAAAATACTTCGCTCGCTCAGCCGCCACATTAATGCCACTAGATGCCCTAGCTCATGACAGGCCAGTGACGAATATCAGTATGATTGGTGAAAATAGTCATATTAAGACGATGTGGGAACAGCTTAATCAGCACCCTCACCTTATTGCATACTCAGGCCCTGCTCATGAAGGCCAAGAATATAGCTGGATGGATGTGCATCATTGCCTTGCTAATAAAGGGGCTGCGGTACAAAAATTACGAGATGAATTAGGGGCAACGAATGTCCTGTGTTTTGGGGATAGTGATAACGATTTGAGTATGTTTGACATTGCCGATGAGTGCTATGCGCCCGATAACGCCAAAGACTTTATCAAGGACAAAGCTACCAAAGTGATCGGCCATAACCATGATGATGGCGTGGCGAAGTTTTTACGCGAGCGCTTTAGTCTTTAGCTTAATTCATCATACATTCTTCAGACAAGACAGGTATGAAGGGCGCAGTACTATTCGTGCTTTGGTCGTAACCTGGAAGGGCCCAAGATTACCTATACAACAAGAGCGATGCTTGGCATTTTAGAGGAGTCACGTTTAGCGGTGAGGTGACTCTTCAGCAACTAGCGTCAATCAAGCAACTTCGCCTGATTGACCGTGCAGGGAATCAAGATCTTAAATGTGTTTCTTAATACATCAACACCCCACCCTCAACATCCATCTCAACCACCAGTACTCCACTACCATCACTCATAGGCTCACTGATCACATCGCTAATATCTGATGTATAAACTGGCTCATCTTCCACTACAAACAAACTATCCAACATCCCAGATTTACCAGCCGTTTGACTTGGGAAAATCAAATCCAAATCAGCCAAATTATCTGTCGGTGTGGTTACCGAACTATCAAATCCTGCTAAAGCGCTAAAGTCATCGTTATTATTATCTCGAATTGCATCTACAGCTTGTTTAGTACGAATACTTCCATCGGCAAACACCAATAAATCATTCGTCGCAACCGTTGAGCCTGATGCGACAGATACTGACTCAATGTACTCAGCGTCATTCATCGTAACGGAACGAGTTAACACAAGGTTTCCTGAACTATCAAAGTTTTTATCATATTCAGACCAGGTGCCTTGCATATAAATATGATCTACACTGGATTTAAGATTAGTGGCATCCACTGTCGTTCCAGCTTGGATATACACTTTATCCACTCCTGTACCACCGGAAACTTGTAATTGAGTATCAGGCGTAAATGAAGTAAACACCTCACCACCAGCATCAAGCGCAATAGCTTTTACTTTGGCAGGGTTAATCGCGTTATTAGTAGAAGAATAGTTTTCGGATGGATCAATCACCAGTTCATCAAGACTAGGAGAACTCGCTTGTAAATAGGTTTTAAGTTGAGATGCTGTTAACTTACCATCAGCAAATATCAATACATCGGCCGCAGTATTCGTCGCAATAAATTTCACTTCAGTATAGGTAAAATCATGCGTGCTGATCAATGTCATGATCCCTGAGCTCACATCAATACTTGAGTGAGTTAAATATTCTGATACGTTGCCTGGCAAATATAATTTATCACTGGAGGATTTTAAATTTGTAATATCAATGATTTGACCCGCTGCAATTTTTATCGCCTCCACTGCACCAGAGCCTGAAAATAACGTCGATTGACCATCGTAATTTAAATCAGCAAAGCCTAGGTCAAAATCAAAAAGGTTTTCGCCTTCAGATTCAAATACAATATATTTAGCAGTAAAATCTAAACTTTCATCGTCACGTACCGGACGATCAAATAGAGTGAATTCATTAACAGTAATACTTTCATCAGTGCCAGCATCATCAGTATATTTAACTGTTGCCGACAATAACTTACCGTTATCCGAGTCATCTAAAATTAGCGTGTTATCTTCTGTTCCCTCGACAATTTCGCCATCTCGATACCATTCAACGGAGATATCGCCCACACCATCCTGATCAATCAACCCGCTAAAGTCGAGTTGCAATTCTTCTCCTGATAGAGGTAATGTCGCTAGTTGAATTTCACCCTCGGGTGATGAGTTGATATCATCAAATTGACGCAGATATAAGCTTCCACCAAAAGCATTGGGTAGCTCATTCGTTAAGTTAGTCGCTAACGATGTAAATGCAACCGCAACGCCTGATGGTGCGATAACACCACCAATCGAATAATTATCGCCAGCATTGCCTGCCGCATTTTGTGAAACGACTCGCCCTTCTCCTGATTGGGTATCAATCATAATCAATTGTTGTGAGCCGGTCGTACCTGATACTTGCGAAGCTAAAGAAAGTAAGACCACATAACGACCATTGGTCGAACTATCTAAAAGTTGTGTCGTATTATCCAAAACCACATCGTTATAATTCAATATCGACACTTCACCGTTTTGATACACGAACGTATCTAAGGCTTCATTTTGGTCATTGCTATCAATAAACTCAGACGTCGAGGAAAAATATTGTCCGCTACCCGTTAATGCTATGCCGGCATCTCGTGATACAAACCCAGAAGCAGTATTATTATTCAACTCGGATAATAACGTAAAGCGCGCCTTTCCTGTCAGCGCCCCTTGTGTTGTTAGTCCATCAGACCACATATATGCATCGGTTCTTGTTCCGATGGGTCCAGAAGTGTCAGTAGTGTTTTGGTCGTACTTACTAAAAGAAACATACGCTTCATCAGTAACAAAACCCACTTGCACAACGTCATCCACTATCGCAATAGATTGTAAAAACGTATCTGATGCGACCTCTGCCCCACCCACTTCCGACACACGAGTAATGACATTGGTTTCAAGATCAATGACATAGATATCTGATGAATCATTCGTATCGGGATTAAGATCTGAAGCAAGGCTAGCATCACTCGTTTGCACAGCTAAATGTCGCGCATCCTCCGCCAGCAAAAAGTGTTCAACATTAATGTCATAATCAACACCCAGTGCATCAGTTAATACATCTGCTGATTGCACCACGCCATTCACCAAGTGAGTCAATGTCGCAGCGGGCTCTCCCGCCTCTTCAATTTCAGCAACGACTGAATAATTATCGATGGTGCCGGTAAAACTAAACTTTTCAATATTGCTACTTGTTAGTCGATTATCAGACACTAACAAGGTGTTAAAATTTAGGGCATACGCTTCATTTTCAATATCATACAAAAAATACCCATAACGCAACTGGCCTTGCCCACCATCCTCTGTGAAGGTAGCCTTAACCACTAAGTGTGACCCATCATCCGAAAAGCTGACCGCTTCCAGAAGTTGGACCGTCGCCCCAGATATGGCAAGTGCTGCCACATCTGGATTTGCGATTAGTGTAATACTCATGATTTGCTTCCTTTATTAAATACCGACAAAGATATCATCAGCATTTAACTGGGCGCTTTGTTCATCTACTTTGACTTTAGCAAGTTCGATCATTTCAGCCTCACCAGAACCATCAATATCAAAGTACAAGATCCCTTGTGCACTATCATAAATAAAGTGGTCATTGTTATCCAATGCCGTAGCACCTGCACCGAATACAAAACTATCAGCTGAGACTAAACCAGAACCTAGAATGCCTAATACTTCGGCATCGATTCCAAATGATGCCAAGTCGATAACCAGTAAATCTTCACCAGAAGTGAAATCCTTGACGATATCCCCGTCAGCATCATCACCATTACTTGCAATGATGAACTGATCGGCACCTTCATCACCAATCAACGTATCAAGACCCAAGCCACCATCGAGAATATTATCCCCAAGGTTCCCTTGAAGTGTGTTGTCCAAACCATTACCTATAACATAAGTATCAGCAATACCTACGAGTTGAGCATGTTCAATACCAGCTTGCAACTCGACATTTTGACTAGAACGGATAGTATCTTCACCACCAGTATCAATGATGATATCTAGACTATCACTTAAGACGTAAATATCATCGCCCAAGCCACCTTCTAGCGTGTCTTTACCCAAACCACCGGCTAAAATATTATTTCCAGAGTTACCAATCAAATGGTTATCCAGGGAGTTACCACCAGCAGTAAAGTCGCCATCACCTTGTAAGGTGAGGTTTTCAACATTCGACGATAATGTATAACTACTCGTTGCAAATACGGTATCTGTGCCTTGATCGGTTAGCTCTACAATGCGATCTGCTTTGGAGTCGACATAATACGTATCGCTTCCTAAGCCGCCGACCATGCGGTCAATGCCGTTACCGCCATCAAGAATATCATTCCCGCCTTCACCAAAGAGATAATCGCGACCTAAACCACCATTGAGTGTATTGGCCTCATCATTTCCTGATAATAGGTTATCAAGCTCATTTCCGGTTAAGTTGATAGCAAGACCCGCTGCAGCTTGAAGGTTTTCGATATTTGTTGGCGCTGTCATCGAATAATTCGTCAACACGAGATCTTCACCACCAGCGCCACCGCTGATCACTTCTAATACAACATCGCCAGTTTGTTCAACGATATAAGTATCATTACCCGGTCCACCGGCCATGGTGTCGTTTCCTTCACCACCATCGATATAATCATTACCCGCAGAGCCATCGAGGATATCATTACCCGAACCACCCAGTACGGTATCATTACCTAGACCCGCTAATAAACGGTCATTACCACCGTTACCGACCAGTAAATCATCCCCGCCTTTTCCGTAAATCGTGTCACCAAGTATGGAGCCATATAATTCGTCATCTCCAGCAGTACCAGAGCTAGACTCTGCATCACCACTGACTTCAAGCTCCAATGTCCAATTTGTCGCTAATCCTTCTGGATCAACCGCTTGAATCGTGACACCACCAATAGGTCCATTCACGTTTTCACTCAAACTAAAGCTTAAGCGCGATAACTGATCCATCGTTAAGACTTGATTCAATGTCAATGCCGAACCATCGAGTGATGTTTCACCAATTTCAGGTAAACCGATGACGGTAACCGATGTGATGTCACTTTCTGGATCTGTTGGAGTTTGTAAGTCCAACGTCACTTGTGATTGCTCAGGATAGTTAATGACTAATTTACTATTATCGGTCGTAAATTGTGGGGCATCATTTACTGCGTCCACAAAAATATGCAAGCTCGATTCCGACGTCACGCCATTTTCATCTGAAGCACTATAACGAATATATCCTGCATCGCCATTGGCGTTCTCAGCCGTTTGGAAATTTAACTCAGTAAATTCATCCGCGGTAAAGGTCGCCCCAACAGCGACTTGCGCACCCGTTTTATCCAATACTTTACCAAAACCAGGAATTTCTAAAATAGTGACGGTAACCGCAGTCCCCTCTGGGTCAACCGGTGCAACAAAGCCCAGTGGCGTCATAGCAGCATCTTCGAGTAAGGTTAATTCGCTTGGATCGGCAAGCACAGGACCTTGATCCGGACCAAATTGTAGCGTTAATATGTCGTCAGCAGTTTCACCAAATTCATCTGTCGCTTCAACTTTTACTTTCAATGTGCCTTGATAATCCTCAGGCGGCACACCTGTAAATGTGCCAGTGTCCTCATCATAGCTCAACCACTCAGGTAGCTCGCCACCAGCAGCATCACTGACTGCAAGGCTTAACTGGCCCACCTCTGATTCATCACTATCGGTAAATGCATCGGCGGGGATCTGTAAGTCAATCCCGGCTTGCGCAGACACCACAATCGTACTGTCAAAGAAAGTACGGTTAGCGACTGGCGCATTGTTACCCACTTGCTCAGATAAGCTCAACTCGCTATCAGCAAAGACAATACGCTCAATCCCAGTCAAGGTATCGGTCCCTTCGTCGCCATTGGTGGTTTTAGTATCGACCACGGTTATCGTTTCTGTCGAAGCATCCCAACTAATAGAATACTCACCTTGATTCCCTTCATAAACAGCAGTATCACTGCCCGTACCGCCTATTAAGGTGTCATCTCCTAAACCACCTTGGAGTACATCATTACCACTGCCTGAATCTAATATGTTATCGCTAGAATTCCCTACTAACTTATCTGCGCCTTTGCCAGAGAAGGCATTTTCAACAATGGACCAATCTGCAATGCCATAAGTCACTGCGTTAGCAGCAATAACACCATCATACAAATCAATATAAGCGTCAAAACGCACAGCCGCTGCATTGATGGTATCAATACCTGATTCGTCTTCTACTACTTTATCAGTGAGATCTTGGAAACCTTCATCGGTAAAGATGTATGTGTCATTCCCGTCATCTCGATCGCCATAGACGCGCAATGATAAGCTTTGAATGGTACCGGTTTGTTCAGCACGCACATCCGTCACGCTTACTGTCCATGTACCTGTCGCCTCTTCGCCCCAGAATTGCACACTCGAGAAATCCCATAATAAATGGGTGGGTACGCCACTATCTTGCCCCGACAAACCAAATGGACGCTCATCGTTTACAGTAGGTCTATCCATTAATGTCGATACAGTACCGTTTGGCGAGGTTAAGGTAATAATCAAATCACCTATACGGGTATGACGTAAATCAATGCCTAACTCAATATGTTCAACACTAATCGGTGAATCGATATCAAACGACATAGTAAATGCACTGCCATCACCATCTGGAATTGCTTCTAGCATGCCAAATTGACGATCCGATGCACTGACTTCATTAATCGCTGTGCTTTGGTCCTGCCAAGTCCTTGCAATCTGCACTGCAGCATAGGCATCAACCACACCAAAACCAGATTTATCATTAAATGATAAACCTCCCATATTTAAATCTGAAGCGCCATTTTCTTTCCAATCTTGCACATCTGGATGACGTGTAGAGTACGCTAGAATTTTTTGAATATCGCGATAACCGAGATCTGGATTCGCTTCTAGCATAAGCGCTACAATACCTGATACAAGTGGTGCAGATGCTGATGTACCGGTAAATTCGGTGTAATCACCACCTTTATTATATCCATCTCTTCCCAGTCTATCTGTTGTAACTAAATTTTCACCATAAGTACTGACCAGTACATTGGCTCCCGGTGTAGAGAAGCTCGACGCTTGATCGTTACTATTAATAGAACCTACAGTAATCACTTCACGAGCATTTTGGAAATTATGATAATTGGTATTATCGCCTGACCCTGCAGCATTACCTGCAGAGAAGACAAACACGGTGCCTTTTCCATCTCGTCCCTGCTCAACCCCTTTACGGATATTGAACCAATCAAACGTATGAGCAGTAGAATTAAAGTTGTCTGAGAATGGGTCTATCGCCCCCCAGCTGTTATTACTGATGTCGAACTGCCACTGTAGACCTAATGCCTGTGTGATATGACCCCAAGCCCACTTAACACGGGTAGATGCAATCTCAGCATCCTGTGCCGCACCAGCAATACCTGTCTCATTGTTCGCCACTGCAGCAATAATACCTGCTACTGGCGTACCATGTGCATCTGGTGGAATGACAGGTTTATGATTCCCATCTTGAGAATCAAACTGTGTATCAAATGCGAGGGCAAAATCTAAATTCTCTTGCAGATCAGGGTGAGCAGTATCCACCCCATCATCTACCACACCTACGGTGATCCCTGCACCAGAAAACTGACCATTGAGCTCTGCAATACCAGATTGATCAATGTACCACTGAGAACTAGCCAATGGATCGGCCACACCAGAATACAATTCACGCACACGCAAGGTATAAGTCCCTGTCGCATCGCCTCGGCTGCCCACATCTAAGTAGTATTCACCCGATACCGATGGTGTGAATTGGATGTGAGAATCTAAGCCGGCACCAGAGTTATCATCAATAGCGATTTCGTTACCTTGCGCATCTAACACACGTAACGTCGAGTCAGTTAAAGTACCGCCCGCTCCATCACCGTCTGCTAAGACGTCAAGTACATACACGGTACCAGCCTCTAAGCTCACGCGCGCCCAATCGTGATCACCTGCGACTTCAATTTCACCAGATAAGGCTTTACCTGGTGCAACTAATGCAGAAGATTGAGTATCAGAAGAGTAATCATCATTCGTGTTATCATCGGCTGAACGCAAACGCGTATCGAGCGTATAGGTACCAATATTTCCAGGTAAATCTGCACCAGATACCTCTAAGAAGTAACGTCCGTCATCAAATACTGAAATCGCCATTTCTGCGCGGCCAGTCACATCATCAATATTGCCCACACTCACTAGGTTGCCATCGGCATCTAATAAGCGTAACTCAGCTTGTGACAACGAACCTAAACCATCATAGTAACTCTTTACACTGAAGTCATAGATATTGCCAGCAGTTAAATTCACAGCAAATACATCGGTATCGTCTAATGCACCAATTTTTCCCTCTGCTGTTTCGTTAATGGCTAAGACCGTATCGGTCGCATTATCAAATTCACTCGTCTTATCGATGTGATCATCTGGCGCTTGCTCACCTAAGTCAACCACACGAATCAAATACTGACCTGTTTGTGTCGCTTCTAAGGCGGATAGCTCTATACTCAATGTGCCATTTTCTGTCGCGGCAATATAGCCCTCATCAAAGGCAGATGGGGCACCGACAACCGGTACCGTTGCGATTTGCTGTTGATTGAAATACAAATCAGAAACCGTGAAACTCTCCGTTGTCACCGCAGAAGAAGGCGCATCTATATTGATACTAAATACAGGCGCAGTTGCATCAACAGCATAAGTATCATCCGTAAAGACACCCGATAATTTAATGAGTCCGATTTGCTCATCAACCACACCTAGTGCACCTTCAGCGAAACTCACATTATCGCTGTCGAGTGATCCTAATGCGCTATCAGAAAAAGCAATTTCGGCAAAGAAGTTTTCAATACCCTCAGCCCAATCTGCTTTTGCGCTGTCCGATAGATAAAAATCAACCGTATAAGAACCATCATCATTAAGCGTTACGCTTTGCTCAAACGCCATCACTTTATTGGTAACGGCACTCGATTGGAACGTCATGTTTAATTGTGCGTTTGGCAGCGGCGCAACATTACCATCGCGAACAGCGACTGTCTCGATGCGATACTCATGACCCGTTTGCAAGGCAATATTGTAAGTATCAGTATCACCCGCTAATGCAATATTACCGATCACTTCAGTTTGGACATTGGTTCCATCGTTAACAAAACTCAACGATACTGGCCCATCGCTATCTTCATCTGAAGCATCGCCAATAGCAAGATTGACCTTGTAGTTACCAGTCGAGCCTGCCCCATCAATCACGCGTGCATAAAGTGTTTCAGAACTATTAGCAATAAACGTCGCGGCTGCATAACCATTGTCGGTCTCTAATCCGTCACCGATAGCAATTGTGCGACCTTGTGCATCAATCACTTCTACCATTGGGCGACTTAGTGTAGAGCCATCTGTTAACTGGGCGCTGAAGGTATAGACTTCGCCTTCAGTGACTGAGAAGCTAAACCAGTCTTTATCTGAATCAGTCGCTAACCCTACTGAGTCAACTGCCCTAACGCCAAAGCGACCTTCGTTATACTGAATACCACCTACAACAACATCATCCAAGGACATTGCCGTCGCGGTTTGCTGGGTGTTGCCGTGATCATCTGGTGCACGAGTCAACAAGGTATAAGTACCGGTATCTTCCGTCGAGCTGGCTTTAACCACCAAATAATATGTGCCATCGTCGATAGGCGTAAATTGCATGGATGGCTCATTAGTCACCAGCATATCATCGACTGATTTGATTAACTGACCAGTGGCATCCCGCAGCTCAAGCACAGGGTCATTTAAAGTACCATTCCCGCTGGCTAACGCTTTAAGCTTAAAGACATACGATTCATTAGCGTCTAGGGAAACTTTAAACCAATCCTCATCACCTTGGGTCAGGAGATTTCCACCAAACTCGTCACCAGGGGTCAACTCCACATCGGTGGCAAAGCTATTTGGTACGTCATCCGCTGGAATATTTCGCTCTGAAATACTTAGGTTATACGTACCGCGGTTTGCATTATTGTTGGCTGATAACTCAACATAATACGTGCCAGCTTCTTCAGGTACAAAATAGAATTCACTGTCATTTCCTGTCCCGCCGTTGTTATTAAAATCAACTAAGAAACCTTTTTCGTTAAAAATACGCACATAGGGGTCTATGAGTGTGCCCGCATTACTAGCAAAGCCTTTTCCTTCAATCAGATAAACTTTACCCTCTTCAAAGGTCACAGCAAATACATCTTTGTCACCTGGCACACCAATCGTACCTGGTGTCACAACTGTGCTTGTTCCGTCTAAAGTAATCGGTGTTGCGGTATCATCTAAGACCGAAGCATGATCATCTGGCGGCGCAAGTGTCACCGTTACCTCGTATGCACCAATATCATATTTAAAGGCACTACCAATATCGAAGTAATACAGGCCGTTTTCTGTAGGCGTAAAGTAAGCTTGGACATTTAAGCCATCACTGTCGTCCGAGCGCATGATCACATCGCCATAGGCGTTGCGAATAAATAAAATCGGATCGGTAAGCGGATCTAGCTGTGCATCATCTGATATATCGCCTTTTACGGAGATAACGTAGGTCACCCCAGCGCTTAAACCGGTCTTAAACCAATCCTTATCACCAATATAAGTAACCAGACCGGTAGTGGGCTCATCGGCATCAACTGCAATCGTGCCTTCAGTCAATAAGGTATTTGCATAATCATCTTGTATGCTTGAACCTTGGATTATATAAGTACCTTTGTACGCATTACCCGAAGCACCGGCATCCAAATAATACCAACCAGAGTCTGTTGCAGAGTAAACCACCTTCGCATCAGTTCCACTGCCGCTGTTATCGTCTTGAGTCAGCAAACGTCCTGTAATTGAACGTAGGCTTAATTGCGGATCAGCCAGTGTTCCACCGAGTGAAGTTCCATCCATAGAGAACTCATAGGTCACGCCTTTGTCGAGCCAGACTTTGAACCAATCGTGGTCAGATAACGCATTAATTTCAGATTCAATTTTGAACGTGTTGCCGCTGGTCCATTCGATACGCTCTGTAGTAGTCGTATTACCAGCAATGGTATCTAATGACTCTTGGGTCAATGTCCAAGAGCCTTCATTAAACTCGGCGACATCTGACACATCTAAATAATAAGTGCCGGTCTCAGTTGGACGGAATACAATTTTATCATCGGTGCCCACTGATGTGGTGTCCATATCAATGCCTTGCTCAATGATTCTGCCTTCTGCATCTCTAAGGACTAATTTTGGATCAGCCAGTGAACCGCCGTCAGAGGAGACCCCTTTGAGGTTAAATTCGTATTTAGTGCCCGCAATAAGCTCAGTGCGTACCCAGTCGTGATCTTTAATATCACCAATGTACCCTTGAACTTCACCTAATTGAGCATCCATTTCACCAATGGTGTCGACAGAGCCTGCGTAGTCGTCGAGGTATTTGAAGGTGAATACGTAATCTTCAATATCATCTCCATAAATAAACGATTTAACAACAACCTCTCCACCTTGATAAGTTACCCATTTATTTTGCTCTTGGTCGTAAACCTCTGGTAACCACTTTGCATCAGCCGTTTTATTAGAATCCATCCAATAATCTGTATAATTGTATTTCAACGAACGGAATCTAAGCTGTTGTCCTGTTTTAGCGTCGACCATCTCAAAATTAATTTGATTGCCGCTTGGTGTAGATCCTTCAATATATATCGGTGAATTAGGGACAAGTGTTGCTACAAATATATCGCTATCACCAGAGTAATTTTTAGTTAATGAGACTTGCTTATCGTAATCGATTGAGATGAGTGCATCGCGCAATGTTTTTGGGTCAGTACCACCACCCATTCCATCGTTATTATTAACGAAAGTCCAAGCATCATTGGGAGCATCGTCAAGTACATATAGCTCTGGATTATCTGCAAACTGAATATTTAGAACATTATTCAATGTATCCGTACCATCAATTTTAGTTCCAAGGGTTTGCTCTAAAGTTAATGTTGATGAGTTCCGTATAAATGTGTAATCAGCCTGGTTGCCGGATACAACAAATGTGTGAATATTAGAAACAATATCATCACCACCAGCGCCTTCAAACGTATCTAAAATTGTTCCAGAGAAGTCATCGGCAGCAATAGTACCAGTAATTACTCCATTTTCTTTTATGTAGACTTTACCTGAACCGTCTAAAGATAAATCTGCAAACTGTTCAGATGTAAGAAGAATGGTGTTCGAGCCATTATCAATGTTTTCGAAGTTAAGGATTGTCGCATTTGTGAGATCGGTAAAACCATAATTAATGGTCAAAGTATCACTACCTTCACCACCATCGATATTTCCAGATAAACTAGACGCATTCAATATCAGAGTATCGTCACCAGACGAGAGATCAGCATCAAATCGACTATCCTGGATCTCGATTCTATCGTCGCCGGAGGAGCCTATAAAGTCGTTTAATGACTGGATATTCAATTTTACTTGATTTTTGTTATACTCATCTTGATACCAACTATCTGGGTATGCAGTAATGTTATTAGAATAATCTACAACATCGAAATCACCTAATAATGATACCGTTCGATAGTTATTATTTTTAAAATTGGAGAAGTCAATATCATCACCGTTGTCACCATATATATTTAAACGCAAAGCGTCCCAAGGGTAAGTTCCAACATAATCATTTTCAACATTATCTAAAGACGATAATTGTTCTGTATTAATGTAAATATAGTTAGAATTAACATTCTTAAAAATAATGTTTTCAATGTTATACATTGCACTATTTCTAACATCTGTAGAGTTGCTGTTACTTGTGAAATCGATAGTTAATGTATCAATTCCCTCTCCACCATCAACTATTTCACCATTTACAGAGTTATAATTAACGTAAATATTGTCATCGCCCGCACCACCAGAGATTTGATTTGAGCCACTGCCACCATACAGGTTGTCATCGCCTGCGCCACCGCTGATGATGTCTGAACCACGACCACCGAATATATTATCGGCGTTTTCACTACCGGTAATTACATCATCAGATGCAGACCCCAAAATACCGTTTTCATCAGATAATTCTGAATCAACATTGGGTAGGGAAATACTTGCACCATTAAGTAAAGACAGTGTAGCGGGTACAACAAAATTAGTATTTTCACCTGAAAGTTGGACATTCACACCGTCTAATGTTCTGACTTCTGATAACTGCGATTGTGCTATCGTGACAGTGACATTACCTTTAATCGTCTCGATACCGTTGAGTGTTGCACCTGTCAGGTTTGTATCTTGATGCAGTACTAATGTATCTAATCCCTCACCACCACTTAGATTATCGCTACTAATAGACTTATCAATAATCAGCGTATCATCGCCTTTACCACCTGATAACGAGTCTGTACCAGTACCAGCTACTAAGCGATCATCACCTGAATTACCGATTAAATTATCATTCCCTGCACTACCTACTAGAATGTTGTTGGACGCATTACCTATGAGAGTATCATCACCAGAGGTACCAGTAAGTCCAGCATAAGCAGAGTCACTGGCTAAAGCCGTACTTCCTGCCTCAGTTAATGTCAGAACAAATTTAGTCGAAGCGCCAGTAATAATCTCAACGTTTTCTCCAAAGCTATCCCATTGCTCCTGAGTCATGGATAGTGACTGGGCAGACACGCGAATATTTTCAAAGTCATTAATCGTCGCTGCGGCTAAATCAATATCAGTGCCTTTCACAATAATAGTGTCCGAACCTGCTCCGCCATTTAGAATATCAGATACAGACGCTTTATCATCAATCACAACTGTATCGTTACCGCCTAGTAAATTCAGCGTATTCACACCAGATGATAGAGTAATACTTTCCGCATTTTCAGTGCCATTGATCGTATAAGACTCGTTATCTACAACTTCCCATTTAGTAATATCAAAGGCGTTTAACTTAGCGACATCTAAAATGCCACCTCCAGATATTTGTAATGTGAACTTACCAGACATTTCTGCAAAACCGTTGACTTGCTCAGCGGTCATTAGGATGAAGTTGGCACCATTATTTTGGTTGTTTTGAATGGTAAATTTTTCTATGTTTGTAAATAAGACACCGGTGTAATCAATACCCCATTCCATTCGCTGAGACTGGTCTCCAAAAGGAGTTGACCAACGTTCCAATATCGAGAACTTATATTCGTCAGTTCCAGCCCCTCCGTCATAATCACCTCTGAAAATAAATGTATTATTTTCATTATCCACACCTGAGAAGATAAAATTCCACTGGGGGTAATATTTTGTCATATCAAGATGGATTAAATCATCCCCACCACCGGCTCTAACAGTATCTTCACCTAACCCTGGACCGGTAGGAGTATTATTGTAATTTCCTGTCCATAAGAAAATAGTATTGTCTTGCTCATTCCCAATTAGAGTGTCAGATTGATTGGTACCACGGAGATTACTTGCCCCAGATAAGTTGGATAAATCCAGAGTGCCACCATCATTATCATCTTGGTCTAATTTAAATGTGGTGGAGGCTGAGAGAAATCCAAGATCGATAAGCTCCTCTATAGTATACGGAGACTCCCCCTTATTGGTTACTTCAAAATACTCAAAGTTTGTAACACTGGTAAGGCCAGAAACATCCAATGGATCATCATAATTGGGGCCGTAACCGCTTAGTACTAGTGTGTCGAGTCCCTCTCCACCATCCACCGAACCAAGGGGATTCTCGGAGCCTTCCATACCCATATCAAAATCATAACTCGAGTCTAATATAACACGATCATCTCCCGAACCACCTTTAATGCTATTTGTACCAGATGGGTCAAATATCACATCATTACCAGCGCCACCATCGATAGTATCGTCACCTAATCCACCATAGATTTCCTCGTCGGCGTCACTTCCAACGATCTGGTCATTCCCTGCTTGCGCATCGATAAAACCTATATCGTCTTGACCTGTGATGACATTGTCAGTGTCATCACCAAATAATACCTTTTCTATAGAAATCTCATAATTGGCTAAGTCTAAACCAGCATAACCAGACTCATTTGAACGAGCATTACCCCAAACAATAAGATCTGTAGATTGAATAGTAGAACGAAATTCCTCATCACTTCCCCATTTTGATGGAGATACGATCCAAGACTGATTCTTCTGATACCAATTAAATTGGAATTGTGAAATTTCTTGATCACCATTGTTTTGGTTATTAAAAACTAGCTGAGTATCCGTTCTGTAGCGATTAAAGGCGAAGTATAGTTGGCCATCTAAATTCGCATCACCAATGTACTTTATGGAAATACGAAGGTTACTATCTGCAGAAATATCCAACGGGATGTTTACTTTAAAGAAATCTCTATCAATTTCATTATAAAAATTATTTTGTGTTATCGGTAATGAACCACTCACACTTTGACCGATAGAGATAACGTCATCACCAATTTGCACTGAAGAGTTAGACTCTTCATCAATGACTACGTCACCATCAGCAAAACGCAAGGTCTGTGCACCGATGATTTTATCAATGCCATCTCTGTCAGACATTGTATCGGTTACTTCTAAATATTGAGTATAATCTCCTACAATTCGACCTTGATGCCAAGTAAACTTGTAATCTGCAAAGTTTCCAGAAAATATGACGATATTCTCTGTGCCACTTCCATTATCTATAATGTCATTTCCTTTGCCACCAGTGAATGTGTCGCTTCCGGCGCCGCCTATTAAATAATCAGAACGATCTGAACCTGTAATAAGGTCGTCACCCAATCCACCATCAATGTATTCATAGTTTAAGCCTGCATTTAAAGTATCATCACCATCGGTTCCCTCATGTACTCTTCGTAATGTAAAATCATAAGTTTTAGAAGACATAGGAGAGTCAGAACTTATTCTCGTTGTTCTTACATAAAGATATTCGCTGTTTAAATTAGAGAAAAATCTATTTTCATAATTTTGCCCCATGTTCTGGGACTCTGTTTGAGAATTAATTTGAAAGTAATTACTTGCATTGGAAGAAATATGAATTTGACCATCATAATTTTCAGACAACTTAAAATAGTCTTCATCACCATAAAAATCGAAACGACCAGTAATTTTCTCACCAAACCCAACTATCGAATTGCTTGGCGCATCCGCATTCCCGTGATCATCCACTTCAAGGGTATACTCTATCGTGCCATCTTCACGGATATAACGAATTGCTTGAATATTAGATAATGTATCTATTCCTTGGTTAGTGGCGTCATACCCTTCACCGTCAACAAAAACGTCCTCAAGGAGTAACTGTCCCGAAGCATTAACCGTCCAGATAAACGTATCAGCACTCCCTTCAACCTCATAAACGTTATACCCAGCACCACCATCTACCGTATCATCACCTAAGCCACCGATAATAACATCATCAGCAACAGTTCCTGTCAGCGCATCATCGTTATCTGTTCCCACAATCGGGTTTTCGACACTGACGGTAACATTTTGTGTTTGAGTGGCACTGCCACTGCTGGCTGTCACCGTAAACTCATAGGTCGCTTTAGTATCGTAATCCGTCCCACCGAGAACACTAACCTGTCCAGTAGAGGCATCAATACTTAACAAACTGGCATCTGCTCCAGATAGCGAATAAGTAATACTTCCCGACTCCCCGGCATCAAACGCGGCAGCGGCAGTATATATAGTAGAGTTAGACGCTAAATTTTCACGAACAGTAGATGTGCTGGATGAACTGAATACAATTGACATAATAACCTCGGTATATTAAAAATTGCCTAAACAATCATATACAATTTATACAATTTTATACAATTTTATACAATTTTATACAATTTTATACAATTTTATATAAGCCATTTTCTTAGAGAGAGTAAATTTAAAGGATTTAAACCACTCATAGAAAAATAATAGTAGGCGCCATACCAAGATAAGCATGGCGCCTATGGACAATTACTCCCAGCGGATCGCTCCACCTTCGACTGAGTTGGTTGAAACAATAACGGTCAAAGCAAAATCACGTTGACCGCCTACGCCATCAACCGCCGTTAGAGTAATATCATATTCACCAGCAGGGGTATCTTGACAGACATAGACGGAACTTTCTCCGCCAAAGCCCATCAAGTTCATACTGCCACCGGCGATCAAGTCATCAGGCACTAAACTAATTTGCCCGTGGTGTTGTAACCCATCAGCAAAATCAGCAATACCAAACTCAGCGCATTTGTTATATTCCCTGGAGCCTGTTCTTGGCTTGACCGGCTCGATATACAATGTATTGTAGTTTTGTACTAAATCAAATACCGATGCGCCTTCGTTTGCTACGAGGTTCACCCGACCGATTTCATAACCAGCTGCATAAATTCCAAAACTATTATCAATTCCTTCATCTAGATTGCGAGACATGGTAATTGTACCTTGTTCTTTTTGCACCGAAACTAAGACCTTTTCTAAATCCATCGGAATATAGACCTCTGAAGCCGAGTTATACGATGAGAATATACGCGTCGGTTCGCCATCGTCATATAACAAAAATCCAGCATTCGATAATCCCCCTGGACCTGCAAAGCTGAACTTATCTGCAAACAGATGGTATGGATAGCTTTTCTCATTACTTTCTAGGGCATAGTGATAATAGAATTGACTATCCACAAACTGACAATAGATATTGCCACAATCTCGCCATTCGATATCGCCACCCTCTACCGCGACATCAAGTACATTTAGTTGTAAAGGCATCGTTTTCTTGCCGCCTACACCATCGAGTGCTTGCATGATAATGTGGTAAGTCCCGACCGGCGTATCATCACAGATATAAAAAGAGTTCTCAGTACCAATGCCTAATAAATCCAATGCACCACCACTGACCACTTCATCGGGAACCAGCGATATTTGGCCATGCTGAGAGATCCCTTCCGCTAGATTGTCCATGGCAATTTCACGACATTGTCCATTAGCCCTTGTCCCGGTATTAGAGAGTACTCGACTGATAATACCTTGTGGAGAAAGCTGCACTATATCGGTCACACGTGAATAATTATCAGCGACTAAATTTAGCACACCGATTTGCTCATCGCCGTCATATACATTAAAGCTGTTATTGATTGAGGCACCGCTAGCTTGCTTTAATCGAAGTTCGCGAGCACCGTTATTTAATGCACCTAAAAATGCATTATTGTCGATATCATTCGCTTCCACCAAAATCTCTTCATTCGCGCTATTAATATAAACAAAAGCCCCTCCAGCATACCCACCGGCCAGACTTAATCGCACATTTTCGCCCCCTAAGTGGATGGGGAACGTTTGTTCATTATCACTCAGTGCAAAATGATAATAAAACAGCTCATTTGATTCAGCACAGTAACGACCACAGCGATATTGGTCCTGTTCAAATTGTGATTGCTGAGCAGATTGTTCCTCTACATAACCTTGCATGTCTTGTTCAGAGGGATCTTCACCATCGTAGGGATCAAATGGGAAGGGATCCGCATTATCACCCACGCCATCGCTATCCGAGTCATACCACTCAGCCGGATCGTCGGGGAACGCATCTTGATTATCCCCAAACCCATCTGCATCGCGATCCTGCCCTTCATCAAAATTCAGCGGAAACGCATCTGAGTTATCTCCATACCCATCGCCGTCTGTATCTGTCGTTTCCGTGGCATCATAGGGGAACGCATCGAGGCTATCCCCCACACCATCTTCATCTGAATCGCGATATACTAATGGGTTGTTAGGGAATGTATCTTCCGCATCAGTAACCCCATCGTTATCCGCATCTGGTGGTGTTACTGCAATGAATGGGAAGAAATCACCATTATCACCAACTCCGTCCCCATCGGTATCTTTCCATTCGTTTTTATCAAATGGAAATAAATCCTTATTATCGCCATAACCGTCGCCATCTGAATCTAGCCATTCAGTTTCATCTAAAGGGAATGCATCGATATTGTTGCCAAATCCGTCCCCATCAGTGTCGCGTGACTCACTTGCATCAAATGGAAATAAATCTGCATTATCACCTACGCCATCACCGTCTGAATCGGCGATTTCATAACGGTTATATGGGAAGAAATCTTCCTCATCCGGCACGCCATCATTATCATCATCACGGTCAATCTCATTCACAATACCGTCATTATCCGTATCTAATGTGCCTATCGGTGCCACGCCAGTAACAAAATCATCATCGTTGAGCATATACTGCTGCGTAGAGTCTTTTATAAATAAGGGCGAATGGGTTCTTAATGTCACTTCCTCTAAGCTTATTAGCGCATCACTTAAAGTCATTAAAGCTTCAGTTCGTGTATCATTCCAGGTAATTGCATTTGCTTGTGCAATTAGAGCATCATTTTGCTCAAGAACGAGTTTGGGTAAAACGGCGACGGCCGAGATGGGTTGCGGGAAAGTTACTTTGACTGAATTTGCAGACACCAAACTGACTGTCACGTCCTGCATCACTTTCGCAGTGGCAGGCTTGAGACTCACCGCAGCGGTTACAATGTTTTGTTCACCTTGACCATTAACGGCTTCTTGATAGCTAAACGCTGCTTCGCCTTGAGCTAAAAATGCATCAATCGTTGCTACAGCTTGATAATAGGTATGTGTATCAGAGTCTTTATAAAACACTCGCATGCGGCCATTATCAAAAAACACGTTTCGGATCCCCGGATACGCATTACCCATGCCATTTGGATACACTGCAGCATCGTCATAGCGGGTACTGCGAAACGTCTCCATATCGGTTTTGACTACGTTGCCTTGGGTCAATGCACATACCGAGTCATTTTTAGCGTACTCATAGACACAGATACCCTCGCGCTCAGGAGACGGACTCGCCCATTTAATGGCAGCATCTTCAAACCGTGCATCTGAGTTCACTGATGGGCGATTTGAATCAAGACGCCAATTATCAATCGTTTGTTCCAATATGGTCAAGGCTTGCTCGACCACGCCACTATCCGTTTGTATTTGGTAATTGATCACCAAATCACCGTCTTGCGCACTCGAAGGTGCCAGATAAAACACATCTAAGCTGTTGCCATTAATAACTAAACGACCACGCCCGTCGGAAAGGTTAATATCTAGACCTTCTTCTGTTAAAGCATGTCCATCAATACTAATTATAGGCTGTGCAGGACCAAATGATTTAACATAAGCTAAGTATTTCTCAGTAAAGGCGAATGTGCGATAACTGATATCGGTACCGGTACCACTGCCTTTGCGCCAATCATATCCAGTGGCAACACCGTCGCTTAAAGGGATTGAAATACTATCATCTGCATTCGACAACGTATTTTCAGTCCCTTGATAATCGACAATACCAAATAACTTGGAGGCTTGATTGTCTGTCAACGGTACGCCTTCAACTGGACTTTGGTACGTTTCTAGCGTTTCACCATTTAATGCGCCGCCATTTTGCCAAAATAAATCGCCATTGGTGCGCACTGTCGGACTCCATATACTAGGCGCACTGATACGTTTATGAATCGTTAAATCATCGGCATTATAAATAACTAAACGCCCTTCTCGACCTGCTACCACAGGTCCATCATTACCAAGGAAAGGATACTCAGCAATCGCAAAATACTTATCGTTCAACCATAACGCTGATACCGCAAAATAGCCTTCCTCGTGCTTTAAGGATGTGAGCTCACCCTCTGGAGTAAGATACCAGGCAATCGTTGAATTTGTGCCACCATTAACACCACTAGGTAACGATTGTGACCAATCAAAGCCGGTCATTACCGCTGCACCATCGGCTCTAAAATCAATACCATTGCGCGAATAATCCGTTTGCATCGTGCCTTTTAATGAGCCAGGTTCAATATCCCCCAAATCAACGGTGAGCAAACATTCGATACCGTAATCTTCCATATCCACTCGATAAATAGAGCACACCTCATCATCAATACCATCGATGGCTCGTTGCATGTGTGCACTGGTTAGTAAATACAAAAACCGACCGTCGGGCGTTAATCCTGCTTCCGCAATAAACAACGTTTGAGAGGACAAAATTGAGCCGTTTAACGCTTGTCCTTCCTCATCCCAAGCAATCGCATTAGTGAGATTAGAAATACTCGGTGCTTCTCCGGCCGCATAGGCTTTTGGGAATAACATCGCCAACACGTTTTCAGATTGAGGTTTTCCCATACGTAGCGCAGGTGGCAATAACTGTGCACTTCCACCTTGTTTGGCGAGTGCTTCACCTAAGCCGAGTGATTCAGCGCCATCGAGATCTACGACAACCGCTTTAGTTTTGGTCGCATCATTAGGAAACACATCAAACCGGTCCGCTACGCCGTCTCCGTCAGTGTCAAGAATATTGCCTGCGTCATTGGGGTAAGCATCAAACAAATCAGCGATACCATCTTCATCGCTATCAATAGCATTTAGCGGATTTAAACGATATGCATCATCACTATCTGCAATGCCATCATTGTCATCATCCATATCTAACCCGTTGATGATCCCGTCTTGGTCAAAATCGACGTGATCATCATTTACAGGGCCCGTTATGACTGTGATGACAGGGGTAGTTTTTGTCTTATCCACCGCATCAATTTTGGCAATTTTTACAGTGATATCAGTATTTAACGCACTGTATGCATCAGCTACTCTCAGTGCACCATCAGAAAATACCAATAGATCATTCGTCGCCACTGTTGAGCCATTACTGATCATTACCGATTCGTTGTAAGTATTGCCGTTACTCGTCACATTACGCGTCAAATGGATATTGCCAGAAGAAGTGATCGTCTTATTATATCCATCCCAACTGCCTAAAAAATAAATCTCATCTTGGCTGCCTTTTAGGTTAGTTACATCGACTTGATGGCCTGGGGAAATATACACTTTATCCACGCCTGTACTGCCAGAAATCGACATATTGACATTTGCACCAAAGCTAAAAAAGGTTTCTCCTTGATCATCTAACGCAATCGCTTTAACAGTTGCGCTCGAATCGGAATATATGGTGGCGTCGGTCAAAGAAGAAAGAGTGGGATCTAAAGATAGTGATGATAATGCAATATTATTGATTAAGGCATTTTTGATCGTTATAACATCTATTGCTCCATCAGTGAAAATCAATGTATCACTGGCAGTAGCAGCCCCGACGACTTTAACAAGCTCTTCATTGGCGAGCCCTAGGTTACGGACAATTTCGATGATCCCCGTATTTGGGTCAAGAAAGATCCCATCGTGATAATCACTAAATGCATCACTAAAATAAATACGATCAGCCGAGCCTTTTGTATTGGTTAAATCAAAGCGATTGCCTTTGGCAATCACAAACTCATCAACTTCTGCAGAGCCAGATATGAGCATGACTTGACGATTAATTTTAAAAGAATCGGCAGTTTGAGCAAAGTCAAAACGGTTTGTACCTTGTGCACCATTGACAATGTACTTCGAGCTGAATGTTAAGGGGTAACCGTTCTCTGCTCGAACTGGGAGCGTGGTTTTAGCAGCAGTGGCTAATGTTTTGGGAGTGACACCAGCAGATACAGGCTCCGAAATAGATGAAGATTGTTCACCACAGGCTGTCAAGGCCAGTACGACTAATAATAAATTGAAACGCATTTTTTTCTCCTAAGCTGTGATAACGAAATCATCAGCATCATCATGCTCTAATTGTTCGGCAACGCTTTTTAATGCACTATCAGCAAAACCTTCATCATCATTTGACTCTATATCTCCCTCCAAGCCTATGTATAATCGAGGGTCCCCTTCTCCGCCAGAAAGCCCTAAATATAGCTCGGCTCCATCGCTTCCATTACCACTTGCAAATAATTCATAAGCCAACACATTAAGGTTAGATGAGTTATTAAACGCATCATCGACATAAAGCTGGTCATCAGCACCAAACTCATCAATAAAGACAGAAAAATCTGAATTCGTTGCTAAACCAGCACCAACATTAACGTCTCCTCCATCGGGATTTTGATCGCTAAAAACAAATACATAACTGCCAGACGTTGCATCTATTTTAAATACATTCTCTGCAACAACGTCTTCATCTAAACTATTTATATTGCCAGAGGTCGTCCCCCTACCTAGCCCCTCAATATCAATCCATTCGGCGCTCTCTACCAACGAACCATCTAGCGTGCTCATCTTGACGGACTGAGCAGCGGTATGATTAACAATGTATTGAGATTGCTCTTCTTGCGTCATGGTATTCCACGCTATCTCCGCTCCAATTAACTGAGCGACTACAGGCAGTGATGAATAGTCATTTCCCGTTTCAGTGAGAAGAAAATTAGGGAGATAGTTCGCTACCGAGGCATCAACGTCCACCTCTCCTAAACTAGATAAATTAGTCTCTCCAGATGTTGGGATAACAGTATTAAAAGTAATGTCTCCAAACGCCTCACTGGCTTTTTGCGTGTCGGTGTTAATAAACGCCCCTGTATCAACAGACAGCGTATAACTTGAAGATAAATCTAAATCAAAATTGGGATCTACATCTATGATGATTAACCCCTTCTCATTATCAATCGTAACCAGCTCGGATGTGACATCAATACTAAAATTATTCGTATTCGTTTCACCTTGATAACCTATCGCAGTATTATCCGTGAACGTTATGAATTTACCTGATACCGCACTAACAACTTGATCTACCTTAAGTACAACATCAGAACGAACATCCAGCATACTATTACCCAATTGTGATAAAGCCGAAGTTAACGTCGGCAAACCACTATTTACCTGCATATCAAACGATTGTGAGGATGACAAACCCGCGTTGTCGGTCGCAACTATAGTGATATTTTGAATTTCTGATACCGCAACAGGTGTACCGCTTAACACGCCATCTTTGAAAGCTAGACCTATTGGTAAGTCTCCTGCAATACTGAATGATAAAGCATCATCTTTATCTTCGTCCGAAAAGAACTCTGATACATCTATGCTAAATAAGTCTCCCACTATTAATGTTTGGTTATCGATTGCTCGACTTGAAGGAGCATCATTAATGTCATTAATATTGATCGTAATCAGGTCACGAGAAATGTTGCCAACAATATCTATCATTTCTAAATTGAGTGTATATTGGGTTGGTTCACTTTCAAAATTAACTGCCTGTACTAAACTAAGTGTTCCATCAGACAGAACAAAACTCGCACTATCTGAACCGCTAATAATAGATGTACTAGCAACTTCAGAAGTCTCAATATCACCAATAACCAAGCTGTTTTCGTCTATAGAAAAATTAGTGGTCACAAGAGTCGTAGCTGTATTATCAAGTATAAAATCACTTTTAATTATTGTATCTATTGTTGCATCCAAAGCGACGCCTGATTCTAAACCGATCACATCTGCACCATCTAAGTTTAACGCAGTTAAAATAGACTGAATGGCATCCCCAGAAGGCGCATTGGCTACAAAGGTAATCGTTTTAGCAGTGCTATCATGGCTTGAATATATTGCTTTCCAAGTCTTGTCTCCCATCAACACATCGACTGTGGGAACGGCATCTCCTAATGACAATGTAAATGCTTCGTTTAACTTTACAGTGACTGATAATGGATCCCCTTGATTAGCAAAAGTTTTCGTTCCATTAGTATTAATTACATCAATACCCAAAATATAAAATGGAGAAACGACATTCATTGTAAAAGTATTGATGACACTTTGATTATCACTATCTGTTGCTATTACTTCTATATCTGTCAAAGCTACTGCCTCGGTCGGGGTACCTGAAATCACGCCCCCCTCGAGTTTCATTCCTTCAGGAAGATTGTTTGATAATGATAGCGATAAGTTATTTCGTTCATCCAAATCAAAGAAATATAGATTTAAATCTAACTCAAAATATTGCCCTACTGTCAATGATTGGTCTGGTAAACTATATGTTTGAGGTAACAGTTTTACGTTTACACTATCTGATGTAACAAGCGACTCATCTAACTCAAATCCCAATAAGTTATCTATTGCTACAAGTGATGATATCGCTACTCCATCAGTATTAACAGAGCTTAATTGTTGGGCAAAGTTGACATAAACTCGAGGATCTCCATCTCCACCATTTAGCCCAACAAATAACTCATTTCCAACAGCACCACTGCCTGAATTGAAAAAATCATATTCAACAATATTTACTTCATTAACGTTGTTAAATGGATCATCAATATAAATTCGATCATCGTTGGAAACTCCTGATAACAAAACAGAAAAATCTGTTTTTGAATAAATACCACTATCCTTTGCAATATCGCCACCATCGGGATTTTGATCACTAAAAACAAATACAACCGATTGGTTAGACGCATTCAGAGAAATGGTATTTCCAAGTGTAATATCTTGGTCTAATAAATCAGTATTGAGTGATTCTCCTCCCGTACCTATTCCTTCTAAATCAATCCATGTACTTGTGCGGGTCAATAAACCTGTTTTGTTGTCAAACACATAATTAGTTGCTTGAATATTTTCTGATAATGCCTCAAGAACGTTATCTTGTCCTGATATTGGAGATACAGTCTCAAAAGTCACTGGCGAAAAGGGACTACTTCCTTTTTGACTATCAACACTTACAAACGCCCCTGTATCGACAGACAGCGTATAACTTGAAGATAAATCTAAATCAAAATTGGGATCTACATCGATAATGATGAGCCCTTTTTCATTATCAATCGTAACCAGCTCGGATGTGACATCAATACTAAAATTATTCGTATTCGTTTCACCTTGATAACCTATCGCAGTATTATCCGTCAAAGTGATAAACTTACCCGAGACTCCACTCACCGCTTTGTCCACATTAATGACAATATTTGAGCGCACATCTAACATCCCCTCGCCTAGCTCGCTCAGTGCTGTAGTTAATATCGGGGATTGAGTATCTACACTGATAGCATTAAATTGAACCGCTTCACCTGTATTACCCGCTTCATCACTAAACGCCTCTGCAGCGATACTCAATGTTGCTGAGCCGAGGAAATTATCTTTTGGCGTGAATACGGCACTAAATGAAGTGTTATCTGAGTTACTACTGAAATTACTTAAGCTCCCCCCTTCAAAATTTACATCGCTTAGAGTAAAGCTATCTGCAACTGACTCTGAAAAACTAAACGTGATGTTGGCTTGCTCACCGCTGATCAGGCTAGAAACATCAGAGGTGATCGTTAAGACTGGGGGAATCGCATCTGCGACCGGTGTGGTTTGACTAGTATCGACGTTATTGATATCGACTAATGCTACATCTAAAGAGGTTTTGAGCGAGTTAAAGACATCTTTCGTGTTGACCTTACCATCTTTGAAATACAAAAAATCTTGTGTCGCCACGACACTGCCATTACTGACCTGAACTTTTTCTGTGACCTGCTCACCGTCGATATCTATCGTTCTGGAGAAGGTAATATTGCCGCTAACACTGATGCTTTTTGTGTAATCAGACCATTCACCGAGAAAGTAAATATTATCCTTACCGCCTTTTAAATTGGTCGCATCAATATCCGAGCCCGCTTTGATATAGACTTGATCTATCCCGTTACCACCAGAGATTGATAAAGTTATGTTTTGCCCAAAGCCTGCAAAATTTTCTCCTGAGCTATCAAACGATATCGCTTTGATTTGAGCGGATTGATTCGTGCTATTAATGGGTGATGACGCCTGAGCAATCATCATATCAACATCATTTCCTTGAGAGGACTGAGTAATATCTAGTGATAGCGGATCTTGATTAATAATAAACGCAGCGAACAATGCTTTAACTGAAACACTACCATCCGCAAACTGTAAGGTTTTCGACGAATTCGGATTCACTTTTATCCATTCTATCGCGTTTTCTTGCAGGCGATAGATATCGAGATAACCGTTGGCATCAACACTAATATTAGAAAAATATTCTCGAACATTACCAGCAAATGAAATAGTTTCAGATTGTGAACCGAGAAACATTGCAGAGCTGATTGCCTTCACCGTCGTTTGATAGTCATCAAATACGATGATGTCACTGGCAGTAATCGCACCGGTCAATGAAATAGTTTGCGTCGTGCCAGAGTCATCTGGCTTAGTGATTTGAACCAAGCCACTCGTATCTAAATAAGCATACTTAACATAATCAAGTAATGTCCCTTCCACTCGGATAATATCCGAACTCCCCTTGGTATTCGATATATCGGCGCTCATACCAGGGCGTAAAAACATTCCATCAACTTGATTCGAACCCGAAAACAAAATTGACTGCCCTCGAAAAGATATATCCTCAAGATCCAAATCAAAATCTAAAAACGTCGACCCCGTACTTTGGGTAATAATATATTTTGATGTAAACATTTTGTACTAACACTTACTGCTAATTACCATGTTAATTTAATAATTAAAAATTCAACATTTTGATATAAGCCTTTTTCTTAGACAGGTATGATAAATGCTTAATTGTATTACCTTTCTGTGCCAGCACCTGCAAACGCCCGTGTCACCGGCTTCATGATGTATGCCAAAACAGTTCGCGAACCGGTTTGAACATCAATGCCTGCAGTCATTCCGGCTTTTAAATCGTTGAGTGACAACTTCGGGTTCGTGGATTGTTGATTAATTTTGATCATGGCTTTATAAAACACACTGTTTTGACCGTCAGCCGCTTCTTGTGTCAGTGTATCAGAGCTTAAGTACACCAATTCGCCCTCTAAGCCACCATAAATAGTGTAGTCGAACGCATCAATTTTAATACTCGCATCCATGCCTAACTCAAGTGAGCCAATATCAGAGGGATTAATTTTCACCTCGACGAATAAATCATTATCCGCAGGGCTGATTTGCATTAACTCATCCCCGGCTCTTAATACTCCCCCGACTGTATCAATGCGTAATGACTTGACGATGCCCGCTAATGGCGCAACTAATTCGGTATGTTTGAGAATATTTTCCCGCTCTAATAATTTATATTGTTCAGAAATAAATTGCTGTTGCAGCTGCGTAACTTCTTCTCTGGCACGTTGCATGTAATCATTTTCGATAGTTTGCAGTTTGCCCTCAAGCTCGACGACTTGACGACGTGAGCGCATCACATCCAAACGACTCGCATCTCCCGTATCGAATAAATCTTCATTGATCGCCAACTCTTCTTTAGCGATACTCAAGGCTGTTCGCCACGTTGCTTGTTCTGCATGTAAGCCCTGTAAAGCTTGACGATAGAGTGCGCGCTGTTCTGTTAATATCTCAGGATACGCCAGCTCCATTTGATTAAATTCAAGATCTGTATTTTGAGCCTGAGCGCGAGCACGAGTCAGTGCGGCTGAGAGTGCGGCTACTTTCGCTCGCCCTTCCTCCACTCCAGCTTTGGCACGCTCATCTTCAAGTAGGGCTAATACTTGCCCCTGCTCAACAAAATCCCCTTCAGAAACATTAATAATGTTAATCACCCCGCCATCGGCAGCTTGAACAATCTGGGTGCGTGTCTCTGTCACTAGTTGTCCTGGCGCACGCACTGTTTGGTCTAACTCAAACCAACTCGCCCACGATAGAAATACGATTAAACCGACTAAGAGCATATATGTCATACCACGACGTTCTTTAGTTTGAGTATAAATCATGATGTGGCTCCTGCGGCTGCAGCGGATTGGGCTTGTTGCGTTTTTTCTTGGAGTTTTTGTAAGACCGGCTCTTTAGGTCCATCGAGCATGATTTTTTGATCAACCACCACAATCACGCGATCAACTAGCGATAACATTTCAGGTTTGTGCGTAATCAATACTAAAGTATCGTCAGTCTTAATATGTCGCTTTAATGCATGGGTGACTTTAAGCTCAAAGGTTCTATCAATACTCGCTGTTGGCTCATCCAGTAACCAAACTTTCGGCTGACGAAGAAACACTTTAGTCAGGTTTACCAATTGTTTTTGACCGCCAGATAACCCCGTCCCTCCTTCCGCTATTGGACATTCAAGCCCCATAGGGTGGCGACTTACTAACGCTTGATGTAACCCTGTAATTTCGGCTGCTTGCAAAATGACATCATCACCTGGATCGACCAACCCTAAGATTAAATTCTCTCTAAGCGTCCCAGAAAACAGACGACCATCTTGCTGAATGTAGCCAATTTTTTCTGCAATAATCGGTTTTGAAATATGGCTCAGGTCGACACCATCGAGCATCACACGCCCCGATGTTGGTTTAAATAAACCTGATAAGAGTTTCAACAAGGTGGATTTACCTGCACCGACTGGACCAATGATACCGATTTTTTCACCAGGACGAATTTTGAGATCTTTGATGTTTAGCGCAGTGCGCTCATCATAATTCACCAACACATCCTCAAACTTATACTGTCCTTTGATATTATCTACGAGGATTGGTTGCTCGACGCCATGGTGATCATCTTCCAATGACCACATTTTATCAAGGCCTTGCAATGCCGCTTTAACATGCCCCCACTGAACAAGCATGCCAGGTATTTTACTTGATGGATTTAATACCCGACCGGATAAAATACTACAGGCAATTAACCCGCCCATACTCAAATCGCCACCTGATACTTTGAGTGCTCCAAGCGCGACAATTAAAATATATGAGACTTGGTGTAATGAGGTAATCAAAAACTGCGAGTGCTCAGAAATTTTACGCATATCCAAATCATAGACGCGCGCCTCATCAGTGGTATTTAACCAACGTGATAGCATGCGCCAACCGCCTTGGCCTGCTTTAATCGTCTCAGCCCCTTCGACCGTTTCAACTAATAGCCCGGTCTTTAGGTTATTCGCCTCGGTCGCCTCTCGCGTCAAGCGCTCAACTTTGCGTCGATAGGTGATCCCGATTAATACCGACACCAAGGCAAATGAAAGCGGTATCAACGCTAAATTTCCACCAACAAACCATAACACCAGCGTAAAGACAAAGATGAATGGTAAATCGACCAATAACTGACTTGGGATCGTCACCAAAAAGTTGCGTATCGTCTCATACCCTTTAAGCTGTGCCGCTAAACTCCCCACACTGGCAGGTAATTGGTCAAGCCGTACTCCTAGAAAACGCGAATACACTATTTTTGATAGATGCCGATCAATATTATCCCCTAATCGCTCATTGATAAACGAACGTAAAAACTTCACAACAAGTTCTAAACCGATCGCCAAAAACACCCCCAACGTCAACGCAAATAAGGTCTGCTGAGCCCCTGTGGGTACAACGCGGTCATAAACCTGCATGCTATATAGGGACGTTGCTAAGGCAACAATATTAATCAAAATACCACCAACAATGACTTCTTTGAGACGCGATTTTTCGTGTAAAACCGCATCGAGCACCACACGAAACACCTTCGATGTTTTAATGTCTAGCGGTTTAACTAGGCTGACACGCGCAATACTGTATTCTGTGAGCGTTTCAGGCGTTTCTTCGACCCAGTCATTGGTTTGCGCGTCTTGTCGCTGAACTATCCACTGACCCAGTGCATTTTGTGCTCGAAGGATCGCCCATCCTGTTTCAGGGTGAAAAATTAACGCAGGAGTCATGGTTTGATCGATAGTATTACTATCCACCCAGGTGATGTTATTGAGATGTAATTGCTCAATCACATGCTCTAATTGTGCAGGTCCCTCGGGAAGTGCACTCGCCTCGGCGACCGCTTGTTGTATCGCTAAGCGATCTGCTGATTGACGTTGAATGCGTGCAATGCGCATCATTGTATTAAAGAAAATACTCATGAAATCACTTCATCTCCACAGGTTGGCTCAATGATAAAGTGCCATCTAACCCTTTAACTAAAAATGCTAAACGCCAATAGCTCAACACTTTGGCCGCTTTTAAATCTGCTAACTCTAATTCTGCTTGTGCTAACTCTCGAGCGGTATTCATCACTTCAACCCAAGAACGACGACCGGCAAGGTACTGACGATTAAATGCTTCTGCGATCCCTTCGTTGGCTTCCAGGCTCAATTCAAGAGCTGTTTGCCGCAGTGCCAATATCTCTAATTGTGTGGTCTCTAACTGAACGCGTTCGATGACTTGTCGTTCAACGACATTCACCTCAGCTTTTAATGCTTCAGTGCGCTGTTGTGCCAACGTAAGCTTGTCCAATGCCGAGAGCCCAGCTCCAAAGTTACTTTGCAAACCGACAAAAATACGATTTTGAAATGGCGTTGCAGTACTAAAATCCCCACGTTGATGCTCAGCTCGTAGATATACTTCTGGTTTTAAGGAGGCTGAATCCTCTCTAGCTTGAGCTTGTGAACGGCGAATATCGGCAGCAAAACGCTCCAAAGTAGGATTATTATCCAATGCCTCTTGGATCATCAACGCAGTATTTTGAACAGCAAATTTTAAAAATTGCTTTGGCGTGGTCTGAGCAGGTATACGCGTGCCAATATATTGTTCTAATTTGACTTTAGCCGCCGCTATTTGTAACTGTGTATTAGCAGCTTGTGCGTTAATTTGTGCAAGACGAGCAACACTGAGTTGCACCTCTGAAGGTGAACTCGCCCCGCGATCTGTTCGTCTAGTCACACTTTGTTTTAAACGCTCATGGGTCGCGATGCTTTTGTCGATTGCTTCACTGCGCAGCGTGGCAGCAAACCATTCTCCCCAGGCTTGAAGCACCGCTTGAGCAAGCTGTAATTGCACTTCATGAATCGTCATTGTCTGACTATCGACTTGTGCTTGGGTCTTTGCTAAGCCCGCATCAAGGCGACCAAAAGTATATAAAGGTTGTTGCAAACGAAATGTAGTGACTTGTTGGTCACCTTGATAATTAATATCGAAATCTCGTGTTTGCACTGCGTTTTCATAACTTATCGAAAACGTAGGATAATATTGTTGCTGAGCCAAAGAACGCTCAGTCTCCGCAATAGCTAATCGGTTTTGTTCGACTTGAACAGTTGGGTGTGAATTGATGGTTTGTGTGATCAAGGCACTCAAATCCATCGCATGAGTGTGTGAAGTAAATAAAACAAATACGACTAAAAAGTACGGCATAAACTCTTCTTTGTTATAAAAACAAGGGGCTTTACGCCCCTTATTGGTCACGTTCAATTAGGCGGTAATGACCACTGAGCTGTCATCATCTAAACCAAGTGCACCGTTGACACCCTCTAAAGAGTTATCAGCGTTACCACTTTCATCCGTTGATTCAGTATCTCCTTCTAACCCTACATACAGACGAGGATCACCATCCCCCCCGGATAATCCTAGGTAAAGCTCAGCGCCTTCACTACCATTACCACTAGCAAATACCTCATAGGATAAGACATTTAAGTTATCCGCATCATTGAATGCATCATCGACGTAAACTTGATCTCCAGCGCCAAACTCATCCAAGAAGACAGAAAAGTCAGTATTGGTTTCTAAACCAGCACCTACTTGAGAGTCTCCGCCTGCAGGGTTTTGATCACTAAATACAAAAACATAATCAGCTGAAGAAGCGTCGATTTTGAAAACGTTTTCTGAGGCGACATCAGCAGCTAAGCTTGCTACGTTGCCAGAGGTTGTACCTACACCTAAGCCTTCAATATCAACCCACTGCGCGCTCTCAACTAATGAGCCATCATCGACATTCATCATGTAACCTTGGGCAGCGGAAATTTGTATTTCATATGCTGCAGAATCGGCAGATGATAATGCCTCATACTCTATATCTGATACTGACATTAGAAAATCCAATGTAACTACATCAATGCTATTTCCATCGAATGAAATATAATATTCTGTATCACCACCAATTGAATCTATAACATCTTGGTTTGAAATATCTGTGACAGGAATAAAATTAAATCCAGATTTTACTAAATAAGTATGTGAATAATTACCGGTATCGGTGTCAGCCTTCCAGTCTGTTAACCACTTAGTATTAAAGAAGTTAGTTTTAGAACCCACTTCATCTATGCTCCCTAACCTAGACAATGCATCAGCATCACTTGTAGGCATCACAGTATTGAATGTAATATCTGCAATCGTTGCTGAAGCGAGTCCTGAAAGAGTACTAACAAATGCGCCATCATCGATCGATAAAGTATAATTAGACGAAAGGTCAAGATCAAAGTTTGCATCAACATTGATAATGATCACGCCTTTATCGTTATCAATGGTAATAAGATCTGAGTCCGCAGCAATGGTAAAGCTATTCGTTTTCGTTTCGCCTTGATACCCAGTTTCTGTGTTATCAGTGAAGGTTATCGTTTTACCTGACACAGCAGAAACAGCTTGGTCAATCTGTAAAATAATGTCAGAACGCACATCTAACATTTTTTCACCTAAATTACTTAACTCGGTCGAAATGATAGGTGCCGATACCGCATTAATCGTAAAGGTTTCACTGGCAGTTAATCCAGCAGCATCCGTCGCGGTGACCGTTACAGTCGCTTCAGCAGTGTCTGCTGTTGCCGTACCGCTGATCACACCATCGGCAAAGGTTAAACCCGCAGGTAAATCACCAACGATTGAGTAGGTTAACGTATCATTTGCATCTACATCACTAAATGACGTCGTTACATCCAAGCTAAAGGCTTGAGCAACAACAGCAGTTTGCGCTGCAATATCAACACCCACTGGCGCTTCATTGACGTTGGTCACATTCACTGTCACCGAATCCGTAGATGTATTACCAGCTGCATCCGTTAAATCAAAATTAACCGTTAAGCTAGTCTCATCCGTTTCAAAGTCTTGCGCGTCCTTGAGGGTTAATACACCATCAGTCAGCGTAAACAAATCACTGTCAGCGCCCTCACCAAGAGTCACCGTCGCACTTTCTGAGGTAACAATACTGCCAACAGCAGTAGCATTCTCCGCTGCACTTAAGGTGTCTGTTATTAACGTTGCTGGCGTATTATCTAATGTAAAGTTAGTATCGCTTTGGCCAACAGTCGTAATGGTTAACGGCTGCGCTGATGTGACACCTACTATTGTCGCAGCGCCCAATGTAATAGCTTTTAATACAGCAGAGCTTGCATCTCCAGTAGGTGCTGTTGCACTAAAGTTAATTGTTTTTGCATCTGCATCGTGACTAACATACTGCGCAATCACATCGGTCCCACCCATCGTCAATGTAATGGTTGGCGTCGCATCATTTAATGTCAACGTGAACGCTTCAGACAAGGTTGCAACTAAAGTTAACACTTCACCGGCCTTCGCCGTTGAACTGTCACCTTGGGTCAATGTGATAGCGCTAATCACCGGTGCAGAGACTGCATTAATGGCCAGAGTTTGTGAAGCACTCAACCCATCAGTATCTGTTGCTGTAACTGTAATATTGGCTACTGCCGTGTCTGCCGTTGCCGTACCGCTGATCACACCATCTGCAAAACTCAACCCATCAGGTAAGCTCCCCTCGATAGTCAAAGTGAGCGTATCATCAGCATCCACATCGGTAAATGAGTCTGCTAAATCAACGCTAAATGCTTGACCAACAACCGCTGTTTGACTGGTTATCGCAGTACCTTCGGGCGCTTCATTCACATCTGCAATATTAACCGTTAAGGAATCTGTGGAAGTATTCCCTGCAGCATCGACTAAATCGACATTGACGGTTAATGAGGTGTCATCGGCTTCGAAGTTTTGTGCGTCATTTAAGCTTAATACGCCATCATCGGTTAAGCTAAACAGCGCAGAGTCCGCTCCACTCCCTAAAGTGATTGTCGCGGTTTCAGAAGAGGTGATTGTTCCTACTGCCGTTGCATTTTCATTAGCAGTGAATGAGTCGACCGTTAATGTTGCTGCAGTATTATCTAACGTAAAGCCACTATCGCTTTGCCCTACAGTGGTGATAGTTAACGGCTGCAATGATGTTGTTCCTACTAATGTCGCATCACCTAACATAATGGCTTTCACTACGGCGGAAGTTGCATCGCCGGTAGGCGCAGTGGCACTAAATTTAACCGTTTTTGCTGAACTATCATGCGAGATGTACTCCGCAATCACATCGGTCCCACCCATCGTCAATGTAATGGTTGGCGTCGCATCATTTAATGTCAACGTGAACGCTTCAGACAAGGTTGCAACTAAAGTTAACACTTCACCGGCCTTCGCCGTTGAACTGTCACCTTGGGTCAATGTGATAGCGCTAATCACCGGTGCAGAGACTGCATTAATGGCCAGAGTTTGTGAAGCACTCAACCCATCAGTATCTGTTGCTGTAACTGTAATATTGGCTACTGCCGTGTCTGCCGTTGCCGTACCGCTGATCACACCATCTGCAAAACTCAACCCATCAGGTAAGCTCCCCTCGATAGTCAAAGTGAGCGTATCATCAGCATCCACATCGGTAAATGAGTCTGCTAAATCAAAGCTAAATGCTTGACCAACAACCGCCGTTTGACTGCTTATCGCACTGCCTTCGGGCGCTTCATTCACATTATTTAGCGTGATCGTTAATGTTGCATTTTGCGTATTCCCCGCCGCATCTGTTAATACGACATTCACGGTGAACGAAGTTTGTCCCGCTTCAAAATCAGGCGCTTCAACAAATGTTAATACACCGTCTGTCAGGCTGAATAAAGACGTATCAGCACCATCCCCTAAAACAAAAGTTGCGCTTTCAGAAGCGGCTAAACTTGCCACCGCTGTACTATTTTCGCTACTGGAAAACGCAGCGGTTGTGATAGCAGGCAACAATGTATCAATCGCAATTGATGGTGTCGTGCCGGCCTTGCCAGTATTGCCAGCCGGATCGCTATAACTATCCGCCTCAATCGTAATGCTTGCATTACTTTCTAAATCGGCACTCGGTGTGAATGTGGCTGAATAAATCAGGCCATCACCACTAATGTCGCCTAAACTTCCCCCTACAACAGTAATGTCACTATTGGTAAAGCTCGCAGCGGGTGCTTCGGTAAAGGTGAATGTGATAGTGGCAGTCTCACCTGCTTTTAGCGTGTCAACATCAGAGGTAATGGTGACACTTGGGTGGGTAGTATCTACAGCAAATTCGACTGAACCTGATGTACCAGTATTGCCAGCGGCATCGGTATAAGAGTCGGCTTTGACACTCACTGAGCCTAATTCGTCAATATCCGCAAGAGGGGTGACTGTTGCCGTGCGAACAAGTCCTGTCCCCGCTACAGCTGAAATGATACCACCAGAAACACTCAAATCCTCGACAGTGATAGTATCGCCAGGATTTTCATCAAAGGTCAATGTAATCGTCGCCGTCTCAGTACCATTTAATACTGCTTGGTCGGTAGTCACCACCACATTTGGCGCCGTAATATCGACTTCTAAGGTATTGGCTGCTGTAGTGGCAGTACTTGTGTTACTCGCTATATCGGTTATGTTTGCTGTAACAGCATGCTCACCCTCAGCTAATTCGGGTAGTGTTAGAGTGACTTCTTGTGCAGCAATATCAGTGGAAGTCAACACGTGACTCACCTCGACTACATTATCTCCAAGTGTCGCCATGACGGTTATAGTATCGCCAACGACTGCCGCACCACCCTTTAGCGAAGACGTATCAAAGCTCACCGTTGCAGTAGGTGTAGTATCATTAGTGAGAGCCGTAACAACTACTGATAATGGCGAGTCTGGCGCGACGCTATCAATTGCTACAGCCTGTGCGACGGTCACTTCGGCAAGGGATACTGCACTAGAAATGTTTGTAGTAGATTCCACCATTTGGGTTACCTCAACATTTGAAGTAACAGAATCAAGTGCAGAGGTAACAAATGCAGTATCAGTCAAATCGATAGTATTGCCTTCACTGGCGCTGCTCATGATATTTGTTAATATCGTATTGGCATCCCCAGCAGCTTCGGCGGCACCTTTGCCTTCGTTAGCCTGAACAAGTACAGCAACAACTTGTACTGCTGATTTTTGGATATTTAATGCCTCTGCCGCGTCAGCACCGCCACCAGCAATGGCTGATAAAGGATCATAGTTGAGTAAATCGATAGTATCACTGGAAATGCCCAATGCCGTTTTAACTAAAGCAGAAGCAGCATCAACATCGTCTGCTAAATTGTTTTCAACTGCAGTTTGAATAAGCGTCGTGATTGGATTGATTGATGTTGCATTGGCAGGTGCTTTTAATGCAACGGTGTTTAGTGCACCAGTATCAACATTCACCCCGCCCATCGCAATAATGCTATAGCCGTTCGGATTTATACCATCAGGCATGATAAAGTTACCATTGGCATCGGTGATAATGCCACTTAACGCTTCGCCTTCATCCGCAATACCATTTTCATTAGCATCAAGATAAATTTGTGCACCTTTAACAAAACCATCTGCAACGACACCAGCTTCAAATGACAAGACATCATTACCAGCCACATCTTGTAACGCATTGACTTGGTCACCTGAAGCATCTGTATAATTAATGGTGACGGCTTGCCCACTGACGAAATTATCCGTCAACGATAATACAACTTGATTACCCGTTACTGTGACATTGGATACCAGATTCGCGCTATTGCCTGCAGTGATGACAAAACTATCAGCCAATGCAACATTACTCGCATCAAGAGTATCACTATAAGTCAAAGTGACCGAGTTTGTCGATGCGTCGACGCTCATTCCTTGAATCGTAGGAGTAAGCGTATCCACTGATATTGCAAGCGTGCCAGCAGTACTTGTGTTGCCGGCCACGTCAGTGACTATGGCAGATATACTCTCAGCCCCTTCACCCATTGCAGTCACATCTGCTGCAGTTAATGAATGACTCCAAGTGCCAGTGGCATCGGCAACTACATTCACATCACCCGTAGGTAAGGTCAATGTTACCGTCGCATTAGCTTCCGTTGTTCCAGTAATCGCAGAGGTCACCTCCGCAGCATTAATGATATTATCACCGGCGAGGGTATTGAATACCGGTGCAGCTGGATCGGTTGTATCGACAGTAATGTTCAGTGTGGTCGCATCTGAAATATTACCAATAGCATCGGTGACTGTCAGGCTTAATGTTTCTTCACCTTCTCCCATCGCAATAATATCGGCAGCCGTCAGTGTATAACTCCATGTACCTTCGGGGCTCACGGTTATGACTTTGCTATCACCACCGATAGAAAGCGTCAGGGTAGAGTCAGCCTCTGCCGTACCCGTTATTACCGTCGTTTGTTCGCTTTTATTTACTATATTATCTGCAGTGACATTAGCTATAGTAGGAGCGTCAGGTCTCACTGTATCAATCGTCATAGCCGCGCTAGTTGTCTCACTGACCCGACCTTCATTGACGTTTGAGGTGACAGTCACAGTCACATTACCTTGACCGACTTGCTCGATATCCTGAGCTGTAAACGAGACCGAGTATGACCCGTCTTCGGAGCTGGTTACATTTTTGGTTAAACCACCGACCGTCACAGCTACATTGGCATTTCTATCAGCGGTACCCGTAATCATAAATGTTGCTTCAGATGCATCTACTTGACTATCACTAATACTAATTGTTGGTTCCGGTACAGGCTTTTTGCTATCTGATTGTGCCAAAGCGACTGCTCCGCCAGCTAATGCGCCTAGCCACAACCAATTATTAGCAAAAAAACTACTTTCTTCTTCCATGTCTTCAATGATGGCATCTTCTGTTTGAGCGACTACATCTGATTCAATCACCTCAGCGACCTCAGGTGTCTCAGCTACCTGTTCTCCATCACTTGGCGCTTTGGATGTCATCGCTTCAGCTTGTTCTTCAACCTCTTGGGTAACTTCTTTTTCGATATCTTCCTTTTTATCGTTGTTTGTTTCATTATCAACAAATGCTTGAACCGCATCAGCAACTACAATATTACCTTGCTCATCAACAATGACCTCTCCTTCATTCATAACAGCAGCATATGGCTCTGGTTGAGCAACTTGTTTGGAAGCAGCTTGCTGTGGTTTGGGTGATACGTTTGTTTGTTCAGAAGATGAGGTCTGGCTTGGATTAATCACTGGTTCTAGATCTTTCATCGATGGCGGTCCTTAGTTTCTACAATGTCTTGCTAAAATTTGGAAATCGTTTTGTGATGCGTTTATTTTTTTCGAATTAATCTTATGATGAATGTATCACAAATGTAAATTCTTTTGTGTTAATTAAATATAAGCATTTTTCTTAGACGCAGTAATTTTGACTGAAAAGCAGTAATTTTGACTGAAAAAAGACACGTCATTAAAAAAAACAACGATATCGTTGTTTGCGGCATTGGCTTCCCCAGGTACTAATATTTTTCTATTACGTTCTGATTATTGATTTCCAGTGTTCGACTAAATAAATTATTTCCCTATTTGTCGAAGTCTTTTGTAATCCCCTCGTCGAACCCAAAATTAACTATACAGCAAAAGCGATGTTTGGCATTTGAGAAGAGTCACGTTTAGCGGTGAGATGACTCTTCAGCAACTTGCGTCAATCAAGCAACTTCGCCTGATTGACCGTGCAGTGAATAAAGAACGGTTATGGCAAGGGATAGAGCAGTTACGATAGTGTAAAAGCGTAAATAATAATGGCCTGATGGTTATTAGAATTTATAACCGACTGAAACTCTTATTTCGGCATAAGGATGGGCGAAGAATTTAGCTGTTTTAGGTGTATATAATACAGGTTGAACACCTTGTAAGTAATGTTGATAGGCTGTACCAGAGATCTCAACATTCAAATTATCAGTTACTTGAGAAGCGTAACCCATTTTTATAAATACATTATGTTTATACGTTTGTTCGGCATCAAAATCAACCTTCTCTGAATACAACACACCAGCTGAAGTCATTATCTGACCACCTAAAGCCTTATAAAACATATCAAAATTAACTCCAAAGACCACGTCATACCAAGGTGAGGACTGTGGTAGCTCTTCTTTAAGTTCATCAATAATCAGTCTTAGCGTCTTATCCTTGATCACACTATTGAGGAGAAAATCTGACGTTAGGGCGAATAAGGGTGAATATGAATCGTGTGATACTTTATGAACCGCGACGGACGTGTTGAATGAAAGTTTTAGCTCAGAGAAATATTGATGGAACATATGAGCAATTTGAAAATAATGTGAGTGGGCTGATGAGCTAAGTACAGGTAAGTATTTTCTCTCCCCTGTTTCTGCAAATAGCCCCCCATCTAGCAGCTTGAATTCTGCTTCTTCACAGTTTCCACCCAATAATATATTTGAGCGCTGAACACAATCAAGAGTTACTTCTGACTGTTTTAATGATCCCACGTCAATCATAACCTCCTGCGATTTATCTAACGATAAAATAGAGAAGTTTAATTGATAGTCGTTAAATATATTCTTTATTTCCAGTGGCTCAACCACTCTCGTAATATGACCATTTTCTCGTGTCATAGCAGCACCAAATTTCATGTTTTTATATTGATACTGATATCCGGCACTTACTCGTTTGAGTTCCTCAGGTATCGAGGAGGTCTGGATTTTCTCCAAGTAATTAACCAAGTCCAAGTCTTTATTAAAGTAATCGATAGCAATTTTTATTTCATGATTATTTGCTGCTTGGGCGTGCCTAGAAAAAATACACAAAGTAATAGCAATAAATAAATATCTAAGAATGACGTAATCGCTCATGATGCTAACACAACTCAATTGGTGGTTCTCAGCTGTGCTACCTTATATTGAATCACATCTGACTGAGGGCTATCTGGTGCAATCGTAATGCGCACTACATCGGTTAAATCGACATCAAAGAAATCACCTAAATCAAAACGAAACTCTTGCCAATCATAAGAAACAACTAAGCCATCGATATTTTGTGATAGTGGAACTGCATGGAATGTACCATTACCAGCATCCAATCGAACTTCAAAATTAGGTACATAATCACTCAGTACTTTTAATGAAAATACCAGCTCTCCACCATTATTACTTGCATCACGAATATCAATAGGTGCACCACCGCTGCCATTATTTGAACCAATTTCAAACCCATATTGAGGCACTGTATCACCTGGCTCTACTTGGAAAAATGCAGTCGAGTAACCAGGATCACTACCATTATCTTGACCATACATATTATCACCAAAAAGGACCCATCCAGGTGCTAAGTCATTATCAAATAGAAGCTCTTGGACATTCGATAAATCATATCCAGACAAACCTGATGAAACAATGTTATTACCACTGGTGGTTCTCAGCTGTGCTACCTTATATTGAATCACATCTGACTGAGGGCTATCTGGTGCAATCGTAATGCGCACTACATCGGTTAAATCGACATCAAAGAAATCACCTAAATCAAAACGAAACTCTTGCCAATCATAAGAAACAACTAAGCCATCGATATTTTGTGATAGTGGAACTGCATGGAATGTACCATTACCAGCATCCAATCGAACTTCAAAATTAGGTACATAATCACTCAGTACTTTTAATGAAAATACCAGCTCTCCACCATTATTACTTGCATCACGAATATCAATAGGTGCACCACCGCTGCCATTATTTGAACCAATTTCAAACCCATATTGAGGCACTGTATCACCTGGCTCTACTTGGAAAAATGCAGTCGAGTAACCAGGATCACTACCATTATCTTGACCATACATATTATCACCAAAAAGGACCCATCCAGGTGCTAAGTCATTATCAAATAGAAGCTCTTGGACATTCGATAAATCATATCCAGACAAACCTGATGAAACAATGTTATTACCACTGACTTGTATATCGGTAATAACTACCGATGTATCACGGGTGTCTACATACATCAATAAAGAACTGTATGTTTCATCACTTGGGCGAGCTTCTATATCAATTGTGTATGTCGCTTCTGTTGTACCCGTGACAGTTACAGTACCTGCATCAAACCACGGATTAACATCCGGATAAGGAGCCTTTTCAAACCGGAATCGAATATCTGCATCAGCAGATCCTTCTGGTAACGATGCTTTGAACGTGATTTTACCACCATTTGTAAAAGCGAACGGATATAACGTTGCATCAACGTTTGCAAAGCCCGCCCACTCTTCAGCTGCTGTTGGGACAGTATAAGTATCACCTTCTTTTAAAGCACCAGACTCAGCAAAGGGCACCATTACAGCTACGGTAGGGTCTCCGTCAGTACCGCCATCTGTGCCAGTAATAGAGGTCATTCTCAGCTGTGCAACTTGATACTGCACCATTTCAGATTGAGCGCTAACTGGAGCAATGCTAATTCTGACAAGATTGCTATTATCAATATCAAAGAAATCCCCCAAACTAAAACGGAACTCCTGCCATTCTGAACTCGGTACTAAATTATCAAGGTTTGCTGAAAATGCTTGCACTGCAGTTCTACCATCTAATGATTCAAATCTCACTTCAAATTCAGGTATTAAACCACTCAATACTTTCATAGAAAATATTAATTCGCCACCATTATTGCTAGCTTCATAAAAGTCTATCGAACTACCATCACCACCATTGTTAATATTCGTGGTGAATCCAAAACTAGGAGTGCTTGATTCACCAGCCTGAACTTCAAAGTAAGCAGTTTGATAACCAGAATCGTCTTCCATACGACCAATCTCATCATTATCACCAAATAATACCCAACCAAGAGCTAAATCATAATCAAGTAATCGCTCTTGAAGGTTTGATTCGTCGTATACTGATAAATCATTTGCAGGAGTGTCAATGGGTTCCCCATCAGAAGTAGATGGTGCTGGAACATATTCACCATAATCACATGCATCGGTACTTAACGAAGACTCGTCAAATTCAGGTTCTGGCTGTGTGGACTCAAATTCAATAATATCCAACTCATCTATCAACTCACTTTGCATATTCTTTATAACAAACAGATATTGGTTGTTTGTTTTAATGAATACATCATCGGTAAACTGGCCAATTCCTTGTTCAATTGAGATATCGGAATTTGATAACTCCCCGGCTAAAGCGATTTGATCAGTACCATCTTCAAAGTCCATAATGACATCAGCTTCTGTTGGGCATGTGGTTCGATATGCAAGTCGAGTAACAAATAAATCTACGCCACCAGTTTCTGATTGGCTTTCCATCCCTGTCATCGCTGAGTCATACATATCTGTGGTGATACTATCACCCCATAAAATATCCTGACCCATACCACCGTCTAACTCATCATCTCCCGCAGCACCGACTAACGTATCGTTACCAGCACCACCGAACAATAAATCACCACCGTCGGTATCACTTTCAGAACTAAATGAGTCAGTATTACCATACGCGCCATAAATAATGTCATCGCCAGCTAAACCATATACCTCATCCGCGCCCAAGCCTGCATAAATGATATTGGCAACATCATCGCCAGTTAACACATCATCTTGCTGAGTACCTTGAATGTTTTCAAAACCCTGTGTAGGTGCGCTGTTAAGCTCATAGTTAACACCATAGTTCGCATCCATCGTTACCGAAAATACTAACCAATCTGTTCCTAAACCACCTTCCAATAACTCGTCTAATTGATAACTGGCACTAGATGCTTCCGTGCCTATCGCCGTCATAAGCATCGGGTCATAATTGACCTGTTCGCCATGACTAACATAAAGGACATCGTCACCTGCACCTAAATCAACCTTATCTGCACCCATTGACCCAATGAGATTAACTAGGTCACTACCAGCACCAACACTTACATCAACTAACATATTATTAGACATATCTATGCCAAAATTCACAATGTCGTTGAGTGCCGTACCTATCACAATAACTGGCTCATCATAACTTAGTAACGTGTCAATCTGTGAGTTCCAATCAGTAAAACGAGATAAGTCTAAGTTTGCGCCTGACGTTTCGGTAAATGGATACATAACGATAGCATTACTGTCACTCGACACATAAGCACTTGTAATCGAACCATAACCGGTCGTAGGGGAGTTACCTGTCGTCAGAGGAAGTGTTGCAGGGTCAACATAAGTCGGTGTGTCAGTTGCAGCATAACCTTGACTCACCTGAACATAACTATCCCCGGCTATCGTAAAGTTCTCAATGTTCTTAAAGCGCACTACCAACGAACCATCAGCGTTCTGTAATATCGTATAATCACCATCTGCTGACGTGGTTAAATCAGTTATACTCGTAATACCCGTCACATCGATTTGTAACGTATCATCACCAGAGCCACCAGCAATAATCTTATCACCAAAGCCAGTAACTGAAATAACATCATCACCTTGATAGCCAATGACGATATCTTCGCCATCAGCTGTGCTTAGACTGTCTGCCGAACTACTACCAAGTAGAATATCGTCATCATCTGTTCCTAGTACATTAACAGCCTCACCATCACTCGTAAGTACATCAAAATAGTTTAAGTTAGAAAGTGCTATATCTTTCACTATTACTAAATATTCACTTCCGGAACGAATAATGACATCGCTAGCGTATTCGTCCACACCTTGCTCTATCTGTAAGTCCGCGTATAAAAGTCCGTCTGACAGCAAAATTTGGTCAGTACCATCTTCAAAATCCATAATGACATCAGCATCTGAAATGGATTGACCACCATCGCCAAGACGAATCACAAAACTATCAGCGCCACCAGTTTCTGATTGGCTTTCCATCCCTGTCATTGCTGAGTCATACATATCTGTGGTGATACTATCACCCCATAAAATATCCTGACCCATACCACCGTCTAACTCATCATCTCCCGCAGCACCGACTAACGTATCGTTACCAGCACCACCGAACAATAAAT
>Ga0233438_10000604_pt1 | contig 44396 bp, 39 predicted proteins | sample SI_123_September_FD_182720 | JGI IMG/M metagenome (GOLD analysis project Ga0233438, IMG submission 182720) | Seawater microbial communities from Saanich Inlet, British Columbia, Canada - SI_123_September2016_10_MG | ecosystem: Environmental > Aquatic > Marine > Inlet | place: Canada: British...
CCTTATAATTTATGAAGCTTTTAACAAATTATTGGCAATTATTATTAACAAATTATGGACCTTTGTTCAGATTAAACACACTTTATTATGCTTGATATTAAGAATTTAAATAAATCTTATAAAATGGGAGACTCAAGTCTTCATGTTTTAAAAGGGATTGATTTATTCGCTAAGAGTGGAGAAATGGTTGCTATTATGGGTTCTTCTGGATCTGGAAAGTCTACTCTTTTAAATATAATTGGAATTTTAGATGAAGCTGACTCTGGAGATTACGTGCTAGACGGTGTTGAAATTAAAGATCTCAATGAAAAAAAAGCTGCGAATTATAGGAATCAGTTCTTAGGTTTTGTTTTTCAATCTTTTAATCTTATAAATTATAAAACTGCGATGGAAAATGTCGCTTTACCTTTGTATTATCAAGGCTTAAAGAGAAAGGAAAGACAAGAAAAAGCAATGTTCCACCTTGAAAAAGTTGGATTAGCAGAATGGGCTAAACATTTACCTAGTGAACTTTCTGGAGGTCAAAAGCAAAGAGTAGCAATAGCTCGTGCATTAGCTTCAGAGCCAAAACTTCTTTTAGCTGATGAACCAACTGGGGCTTTAGATACTGCAACTTCCCATGATATAATGCAATTTTTACAGCAATTAAACGATGAAGGAAAAACTATTCTTTTAGTTACTCATGAAGAGGATATTGCTAAAATGTGTAAAAGAATAGTAAGACTTCGTGACGGAGTTATAATAGAAGATAACATTATTAAACAAGTAAGAGCATAATATGTTTGATTTAGACCTTTGGCGAGAAATATTTCAGAGTATTAGTAAAAATAAACTACGTACTTTACTTTCTGGTGGTACAGTAATATTTGCTATAATGCTTTTTGCTATTCTTTTTGGATTGGCAAATGGTCTTCAAAATACATTTAATGAAGGAATGGGCGGTGACGCTGAAAACACTATTTTTATTAATTCTGGAAGAACCGCTAAAGCAGGTAAGGGAAATCAAGCAGGTAGAAGAATACAGTTTGATAATGCACTTCTTTCCACCTTAAAAGATGAATTTAAAGATGATATAGAATTTATTACTGCAAGGGTTAATAAAAATGTAGTTGCATCCTATAAAGGAGAAAAAAACAATTACAGTCTAAGAGCTGTAAATCCTGATCATCAGTTTATTGAAAAGTCAGAGTTAGTTAGTGGAAGATTTATTAATCAAAGAGACTTACAGGAATCTACCAAAGTAATAGTGATTGGAAGGTTAGTTAAAGAAGACCTTTTTAAAACAGAAAAAGTAATTGGAGAATACATAGATCTTAACAAAATTCAATACAAGGTTGTAGGAGTTTATCAAGATATTGGAGATGATAATGAAGAAAGAATTATTTATATGCCTCTTACAACTGCTCAAAGAATTTATGGAAATAACGATTTTATTGACCAAATTAATTTGACCTATAACCTAAGTATGGGACTAGATAATGCAATTGCGCTTGGAACAAATATAGAATCTAGAATAAAAAAAATATTTAATATTGAACCCTCAGATCAAAGAGCTGTTCGATTAAGAAATAGGGCAACTGAGGCAAATTCGATAAATCAGTTTAATAGTGTACTAGCAATTCTTGTACTAATTATTGGATTAGGAACTCTAATTGCAGGTATTGTAGGGATTAGTAATATTATGATTTTTATTGTTAAAGAAAGAACCAAAGAAATAGGTATAAGAAAAGCTCTTGGTGCTCGTCCAAGCTCCATACAATCTATTATTTTAATAGAGTCAGTATTGATCACTTCAATTTCAGGCTACGTAGGTTTATTACTTGGAATTGGAATCTTGGAAGCTTATGGCCCATCGTTAGATAAGTATTTTATTACAGACCCGAGTGTAAGCACAAATTTGGTAGCGATGGCTACTTTGGCACTAATTATTTCTGGATTTATTGCAGCTTATGTTCCAGCTAAAAGAGCATCTCAAATTAAACCAATAATAGCCCTAAGAGACGAATAATATGTTTAAATTTTTATTTGATATAGATACATGGCAAGAAGTCTCTGACAGTCTTACAAAAAATAAGATCAGAACTGTTATCACAATGATCGGTGTTTGGTGGGGTATTTTACTTTTAATTGGGTTATTAGGATCTGCAAGAGGTATCGAGAATAAATTCAACTCTGAATTTGGAGATTTTGCTACAAACAGTGTCTTTGTTTGGGCTCAGTCTACAAGTAGGCCATTCAAAGGATTTCAAGAAGGAAGAAGACCAAGGTTGAAATTTTCTCAATTAGATAATATTAGAAATAATGTTCCTGGAATTGAGTTAGTTGTCCCTAGAAATCAGAATCAATCATTAGTGGTTAGAAAATTTTTATCTGGTAGCTTTGGAGTCTCTGGAGATTTCCCAATTTTAGATAAAATTCAAAAAAAGAACTTAATTAGCGGTAGATGGATTAATCAAAATGATATTGATTTAAATAAGAAAATTGTTGTCATTAATGATGATGTATATAAACAAATTTTTGAAAAAGACGAAAACGCTATTGGTGAATATATTGTTATCAATAATATAAATTTTAAAGTAGTTGGAGTTTTTAAGCAAGGTAACTTTGATTTTGGAGGATCAATGCATATTCCATTTACAACTTTTCAGCAAATTTACAACCAGGGAGATAATATAGGATGGTTAACTATTACTGGAAAGCCAGACTATAATATTAAACAAATAGAAAATGACGCTAAGTTAATTTTAAGAAATATGAATCGAATTCACCCTAATGACAATAGAGCTTTTGGAAGTTTTAATTTAGGAGAAAGGTTTGAACAATTAACAGGTTTTTTAACTGGAATGCAGTTTCTAACTTGGTTTGTGGGTATAGCCACTCTTATAGCTGGTGTTTTTGCTATAGGAAACATATTGCTTATCACAGTAAAAGAACGAACAAAAGAAATTGGAATTAGACGGGCTCTTGGAGCAACCCCATTTGAAATTAAACGACAAATAGTTTTAGAAGCAGTTTTTCTTACTATTATTGCCGGAATTTTCGGGATAATTTCTGGAGGATGGATTTTAATGGCTATGGATAGTTTTTTTGGACAAGGACCAGAGTCTACACTCGTTAATCCGTCTGTATCAATTTTTATTGTTTTTATATCCCTAATAATATTAGTCATATTTGGAACACTTATAGGTTTAATACCAGCTGGAAGAGCAACAAGTATTAAACCAATTGAAGCATTAAGAGAAGAATAATTTAAATAAAATAAAATGAATAAACCAACTAGAATTACTTTAATAGCAGCGGGACTAGTCGCATTGTTTTTTGTGCTAAAATACTTTAGCGATGCAAATTCAAAATCAATTATTGAATACGAAACACAGACTCCTTATTACACATCGCTAAATACAAATGTAGTAGCTACTGGAAAATTAAATCCAGAAGATGAAATTGAGCTAAAACCTCAAGTAACTGGAATTGTAGATATGATTTATGTTGAAGAAGGAGATATGATAGAAAAAGGAGACTTAATTGCTAAAATAAGAGTTGTTCCTAATGAGCAGAGTCTAACAAGTGCAAAGAGTAGAATTAATTCTTCTAAACTTTCTTATGAAAATTCTAAAAGATTATTTGAACGAAGTAAAGAACTTTTTAATAAAGGTGTTATTTCTAAACAAGATTATGAGAACTCAGAGTTATCTTTAAATCAAGCTAATGAATCATACATTGAGGCTCAAAATGTTTTTAAAATCATAAAGCAAGGATCACTTTCTGGTGGAGGTTCAGCAAATACAAATATTGTAGCTCAAATTTCTGGAACAATTTTAGAAATTCCTGTAAGAGAAGGAAATCAAGTGATTGAAAGTAACAACTTTAATGCTGGTACTACTATAGCCACTGTAGCTGATATGAGTATTATGATTTTCGAGGGGCAAGTTGATGAAGCTGAAGTAGGAAAATTAGAAGAAGGAAAGGAGATTAAAGTAGTTCTTGGAGCATTAGGTGAAGAGGAATTTCCTTCTAAATTAACATTTGTCGCTCCCAAAGGAATTGAAGCAAATGGAGCTGTACAATTTAAAATTAAAGCAGATGTTGAAATACCGACATCTAAAGTCAGAGCTGGTTATAGTGCTAATGCAATAATAGAAATTGAAAATACAGAAAATTCTTTATGCATTAAAGAGTCATTGATTCAATTTAATAGGTTTACTGAAAAGCCTTTTGTAGAAATTTTAAATGATGAAGGGTTATTTATTAAAAAAGATATCACTATTGGTATTTCTGATGGAATTAGTGTTGAGGTGTTAGAAGGTGTTGAAGAAGATGATAAAATTAAAGTTTGGAATAAAGTTCTAGAAGAAGATAAGGGTGGTGATGGTGAAGAAAGACCAGACTCTGAAGATTAATTTAAATAAATAATGATTATGAAACATATATATATAATAGTACTAAGTGTATTTTCTTTAACAACCTCTTTAAGTCAAGAGAAGCTTTGGGACTTACAACAATGTGTGGATTATGCATTGGAGAATAATATTTCAATTTTACAAGCTCAAAACACTATTCTCTCAAATGATCAAGATATTATTGCATCTAAAGGTAATTTTTTACCATCACTTAGTTCCAACCTTAATCAATCTATGAGCATTGGTACAGTTGAATTATATCCTGGAGAATTTGCAGATAGAACATTTAATTCTTCCAGTGTTGGGTTTAATATATCTCAGACCGTATTTAATGGATTTAGAAACTTAAATGTTCTAAGACAATCTAAGGTTAACTTGGAGAGAAGTGAAAATGAGTTGAATAAAATTAAAGATGATGTTTCTCTAAACGTAGCAAATAATTATTTAAATATCCTATTTAGCAGAGAGAATTTAGCTTTAGCTAAATCACAATATGAATTTTCATTCAAACAATTACAGCAGATTAGAAATTTAGTTGAAGCTGGAGTTCAGCCTCAAGCAAATATCATTGATGCAGAGGCTACACTTAGTTTGGATGAACAGAATTTAACCTCTGCTGAAAATAATTATAAACTATCATTATTAACTTTATCTCAAATATTACAGATCCCATTAGAGGGTTTTAATGTTGTGTCTATTGATGTAGAAGTTCCATCTGAAAATCTATTATATTCAGACATCAAACCTGTTTTAAATTATGCTTTAGTTAATCGAAATGAAATAAAAGTTGCAAACAACAATATAGAATTAGCAAAATACAATACTAAAATATCTAAAAGCGCATACCTTCCTAGTGTTTCATTTGGTTATGGTTTTAATGCAAGTGCAAACTTCTCTAACTTAACTTCTGATAATTCTTTTTTTCAACAAATAAATGATAACAAGGGGCATAGTCTTAATATGAACATTAGTGTTCCAATCTTTTCAAGAAATCAAATTAAAACAAATGTTGCTAAATCAAAAATTCAAGAAAACAATTCAGATTTAGGACTGATTCAAGCTAAGCTTAACGTAGAAGCTACAGTACAAAGAGCTTATACAGACGCTAAAGCCGCTTTGAAGTCTTACCAAGCAGCAAAAAAGTCATTACAATCTCAACAGTTAGCTTTTGAAAATTCTCAGCAAAGATATCAGCTTGGAGCTATTAATACTATTGATTTAGAACAGGTAAGATTTAGGTTGTTGAACGCGCAATCATCTCTTATTAATTCCAAATATGATTTTATATTTAAAACCAAGGTTTTAGATTTTTATATGGGTAAATAATAATCTATTGAGCTATATTTTAAACATAGAAACTTCCACTACAAACTGTTCAGTTTCCTTATTTAAGAATTCTGAATTAGTTTCGTTTAAGCAAGAAAATGATCAAAATTACTCTCATTCAAAAAGGTTACACGTATTTATTAATTCTATTTTAGAAGACTCAAAAGTATCTTCTAAAGATCTTTCTGCTGTAAGCGTTAGCAAAGGTCCTGGATCATATACAGGGCTTAGAATTGGTGTGTCATCTGCAAAAGGATTATGTTTTGCTCTAGGAATACCTTTAATTTCTGTTGATACCTTGGATGCATTTGCACATCAAATTGAATCACCAGATGGTTTTATAGTTCCTCTTATTGATGCTAGAAGAATGGAAGTATATTCTTCTGTCTATGACAAAAAGTTCACTAAAATAAGGGAAACAAGAGCTGAAATTTTGACAAAAGATTCTTTTCAAGAATATTTAAAAACAAATAAAGTATATTTTTTAGGTAATGCAAACGAAAAAACTAAAAGTATAATTGATAGCCCCAATGCTATTTTTGTTGAACATAAGCTACCTTCTTCAATTGAAATCGGAAAGTTAGCTTCTCTAAAATTTATTTCAAATGATTTTGAAGATACGGCTAATTTCGAACCTTTTTATTTAAAAGAATTTATTGGAAATAGATTGAAGTCTAATTAATAAATCCTAAAGCTTCTTGAGTTGTTTTTACAGGCAGTCTACAGGCTTTTTTCACACAAACATATATAAATGTATCTCCATCAATATGTCTATTTTTTAAAAGAGGTAAATCACTTTCATTTAAACTGCCTATGATTAATTTGTTAGGCTTAAAATTTTTATTAATTTCTGTTGCTTTAATCAAGGCATTTTCCCCAACTATTGCTACCTCATAAAATGAATCACTTAATTTAAGCATTAAATCTAACCAGTTGGAGAATCCATCAGGATATGAATCAAATTCAGGTGAGATGTTATTTAACATTGATTTAGCTGTTTCCAAATAATATTCATTATCAAAGTAATGAGAAAGTAAAAACAAATTATTAGCCATCATAGAATTGCTAGAAGGAATTACATTATCTCTAAAATTAACAGTCCTTGATAAAAGTTTTTCATCTAAATCAGATGTAAAATAAAACATCTTAGTCTCTTCATTGTAAAAATGATTATATACATAATCGGTAATTTTTTTTGAGTATTTCAACCATTTGTCATCAAGGGTGATTTCATGCAAAGCAATAAACCCACTTATGACCGCTGAATAATCTTCTAAATAACCATTTATATAACCTTTATTATTTTTATAATTACGCAATAGTTGTCCGTCTTTTTGTAATAAATTTTTCACAATAAATTCTCCATTTTTAACAGCTGCATCTAAAAAATCAGGTTCATTAAATGCTTTGTATGAATCTGCAAACCCTTTAATCATTAATCCATTCCAAGAGGACAAAATTTTATCATCAAGCCTAGGCTTTATTCTTTTGTTTCTAATTTTAATTAATTCTGATTTACAGCTTTGAATTAATTGCATTAATTCATCTTCAGAAATATTGTATTTAGATGCAATGTCTACATCTTTTTTATTTCTTATGAGAACATACTTGTCATCTTCCCAGTATCCGTATTCATTTATGTTATAATAATCAGAAAACAAAGTATATTTATCTTTTAAAACTTTTTTTAACTCTTCTTTTGTCCAAACATAAAATGCTCCTTCCTCTAAAACATTAGTATCTGTTTTACTGTCCGCATCTAAAGATGAGTAATAACCACCACTATTGTCTTTTAATTCTGAGTTAAGAAAGCTAATAGTTTCATAAACTACATTTTTATATAGTTTATTTTTAGTCAGTTTATAAGCATCAGAATATAAACTTATTAATTGTGCGTTATCATATAACATTTTTTCAAAATGTGGTATATGCCATTTATTGTCAACAGAATATCTTGAGAACCCTCCTCCAATTTGATCATAGACACCACCAAAAGCCATCATTTCTAATGAAATTTCAACAAAATTCTGGATTTCTTTATTTTTTGTTTGATAAGAATATTTCAATAAAAAATGTAAGTTATTAGGCATCATAAATTTTGGCATACCTTCTGAACCACCATATTCCATATCAAACTTTGTAGACCATGTCTTTAAATAATCTTGCATCATATTTAAATTAAAATCAGGAGCCGTCTTATTTAAACTTATTACGTCTAAAGATTTTACTCCTTCCTCTAATTGGTCTGCATAACTAATTAGTCTCTCAGGATCATCATTATAAAGTTTAGAAATTTGTTCAAGTGCATTAATCCATTGATCTTTTGTGAAGTATGTGCCTCCCCAAATTGGTCTTCCGTCTGGAAGTGTTACTACATTCAATGGCCACCCACCACTGCCTGTCATTAGCTGTACTGCATTCATATAAACATTATCAACATCTGGTCTTTCCTCACGGTCAACCTTAATTGAAATATATTTTTCATTCATTAATTTTGCAGCTATAGTATCTTCAAAACTCTCTCTCTCCATTACATGGCACCAATGGCATGATGAATACCCAACACTAATAATAACTAGTTTATTTTCTTTTTTTGCAAGGTCCAAATATTTTGAATCCCAAGGATTCCAATCAACAGGATTGTATGCATGTTGAAGTAAATACGGACTTGTTTCATTAATTAAATTGTTGCTCATTTCTTTAGATTCTTTGTTTTCACAAGCGGTTACAATTAATAAAAGAGATATGAAGTAAAATAATTTTATTTTCATTTTATTTAAAAGTACAAAACTTAATTCAAGTTATTGGTTTAACCATTTATTGCTTCTACACATTCAACTTTACCCGCTAACATTTCTTTTAACATGTTTTCAATTCCATTTTTTAATGTAAATGTAGAAGAGGGACACCCACTACATGCTCCTTGAAGAATTACAGAAACTTTTTTACTATCTGCATCATAAGATTTAAATTGAATATTCCCACCGTCGGCGGCAACCGCTGGTTTAACATATTCTTCCAAAATATTTATAATTTCTTTAGAAATATCATCTAGCTTGTCGAATTCTTTTGTTTTTTGTTCTTCAGAATGTTTAATAATATCATTAGAGTCTAACTCTACAACAGGTTTGCCGTCTTCAATATGAGAACGAATAAATTCTCTTAGCTCCATTGTTATTTCATCCCATACAGCAATTTCATATTTGGTAATTGAGATATAGTTTTTTTCAATAAAAACACTTTTTACATAGGCAAAATTAAATAATCCTCTTGCTAAAGGGCTTTTAGAAGTTTGATCAATAGATGTGAATTCAAATAGTGAATTTACTAGATTTTTATTTGAAACAAACTTCATTGCAGAAGGGTTAGGAGTGCTCTCTGCGTAAACAGTTACAGCAGTCTTTTTAATCTTTTCATTTTCATTTATTACTACATTTCCTTCATTTAAATAACTTTCTATTTGATCTGCAACTTCTTGCTGTACATCATTCCATTCAACAATATTAAACCTCTCAATAGCGATGAAATTTGATGATATATATATTTTTTTTACAAACGGAAGATAAAATAGTTGTTGAGCTAAGGGAGAGTTTGAAGCGTCATCAATATTATTATACTCATAATTCTGATGATTAGTCAAGAAAAAATTTGTTTCAAATTTTACTATTAACTTATTGCTTGTCTCATTGATAGAAACCTTATATTTTTTCATTATTAATTTTTTACAAAAATAATGAATCCTCATTGAAGATAAAAGAATGATGAAACATATAAATCCATTAAAAATTTATATATTTGGACAGATTAATTATTAAATATGGGATTAAAAAAACACTTACTTTTTACTGCTTTTTTTGTATTTAGTTGTCAATTTATAAACTCACAAGAGGGACTTCCTATATATTCTGATTATTTAACCGACAATTATTATCTTCTACACCCCTCAATGGCAGGAGTAGCTAACTGTAATAAACTTAGAATAACTAGTAGAAAACAATGGCTAGATCAAAGTGAGTCTCCCAACCTACAAACTATAAGTTATAACGGACGTATTGGTGATTCTAAATCTGGAGTTGGTGCGATAGTATTCAATGATAAAAATGGCTATCATTCACAAACTGGAGCGTATTTAACATATGCACATCATTTGCTTTTTTCTAGAAATAGATTAGATCTTAATATGTTATCTTTTGGTCTTAGCGCTGGTATGATGCAATATAAGCTAGATGAGTCTTCTTTCTTATTTGACGGCTTTGATCCTCTAGTTTCTGGTATAACACAAAGCTCTACAGACTTTAATTTAGATTTTGGATTCTCATATCACTATTTAGATTTTTATGCGCATGCTACTTTTAAGAATTTCTTAAAAAATGATGGTATAAATTCAAATGAGTTAGGTATTTATTCATATGATAATTCTAGAACTTATCTATTATCTACAGGAAATGTTTTTGGTGGATTTGGAAGCTCTTGGAGCTATGAGCCTTCTATAATGTATGCTTACAAAGAATCTTCCAAGGAATCCTTTGTTGATCTTAATTTTAAAGTATACAGAGAAACTGAATTTGGTAAAGTTTGGGGTGGTTTATCGTACAGAAGAAGTTTTGAGGGAGCTGAATATCTTGCATTAAATGATCAAGTTAAAAGTCAAAAGCTTCAATATATAACTCCACTTGTTGGTGTAGATTTTGAGAATTTTGTGTTTGCTTACACTTACTCATATCAGTCAAATTCTATCGTATTTGATAACGGAGGATATCATCAAATTACTCTTGGAATCAATCTAGGCTGTAAAAAGCAAAAGTATGATTGTAACTGCCCGGGTATAAATTAAATTGTAATCTTATCAATTTTATTACCTCTACCTATAAACTTATTGATTACATGATCATTGCCAGTACATAAAAATATGTCTCTAGCCTTTAAAGCATTTGAGCAAATATTATAATCTTTTAACAAATATTCGACTCTTTTAGTTACAGCTTGAGTGGAGTCCAATATTTTTACTCCACTGGGAAGAATTTTTTTTAAGATACATATTAAATAATAATAATGTGTACAGCCAAGAACTAAATGATCTATATTTTTTTCTAACATGGGCTCAATGTATTCTTTTAATTTAGGAGTTAATAGTTCTTCATTTATTCCATTTTCTTCGATAATTCTAACTAGATCGAATCCAATTTGTTCATGAATATTAACCCCCATAGAAAACCTATCACTAGTCTTTAGAAATAAATTGCTGGATAAAGTTTTTTCTGTAGCTAAAACCCCAATATTATTACTTTTCGTTTCCAGCATAGCTGGTTTAATCGCGGGTTCAATCCCAACAATTGGAATATTAAACTTTTTTCTCAGAACTTCTATGGCATTTGTTGTTGCAGTATTACAAGCTACCACGATTAGTTTACAGCCTAAATCAACTAACTTTTGAGTATTTTTAATACTTAGCTGTATGATTTCACTTTCAGTTTTTTTTCCATAAGGAGCATTTAAATTGTCAGCAATATAAATTGTACTCTCATTTGGTATGGATTTTTTTATTTCATTATAAATAGAAAGACCTCCAATACCAGAGTCAAATAAGCCTATAGGAAAATTATTAGCCATATTGTAAAAATAAAAAAGCTATCTAATTCAGATAGCTTTTTTTAAAATTATTATTTGATGATGTAATATTAGAATCCTAATTCACTTTTTACATCAGTCATTAAATCTTTACCATTTGCTAAGATTACTCCTTGACCTTGAGTAGAATCTAATACGTAGTCAAATCCTTGAGTATTTGCAACTTTAATAATAGCAGCTTGTGCTTTTTCTGAAATAGGTTTTAATAAATCAAATTCTTTCTTTTGCAAATCAGATTGAGCTTGTTGTTGATATTGTCTTATACTTTGTTCCATTCCTTGAACCTCTTGTAATCTTTTTTGGTTCTCTTCATCTGTTTGATTTGGAGCCTCAGTATCGTATTGTTTGACTTTACTTTGAAGTTCAGCAGCCATTGTTTGAATATCAGTTTCGTAAGTTTTGGCTAGTTTTTCTAACTCAGCTTTAGCCGTATTCATTTCTGGCATTGAAGCTACTAATTCTTGAGTGTTAATGTGTGCAACTTTACTTTGAGCAAAAGTATAAGTAAGTGAACTTAAAGCAATTATTGCAGTAAGAATTATTTTATTAATTTTTTTCATGATACAATTTTATCTGTTGTTATTAATTTTTTGTAAAGGTACTATCTTTTGAGATCTTTTTAGCATCTAATTTAGCTTTTCTAGCCTCAAGTATTTTTTTCTTCTTTTCTTCTAATGATTTTTTTCTTTCCTCAATCGTAGGACTTGAATTTTCATTTTTTTCTATTTTTTTTGGAGCTTTTGCTTTTAAGCTCTCTTCTTTCTTTTTCTTTCTTTCTAATAGTAGTTTTTCTCTAGCAGTTGAGTTAGAAGAATTTGTCATTTCAACTTCTTTTTTATTTTCTAAAGATTTTTTTCTTTTATCTTCAACTTCTTGCTTTTTCTTTTTTCTTTCTTCAAGGATTCTCTTTTTATTTTCTATGTCTTCCTTCTTTTTGGCTTCTCTCTCTTCAATGAGTTTATTTATTTTTTGTTCTGCCTCCTTCTTTTTAGCATCTCTCGCTTCAATTATTATTCTTCTTTTCTCCTCTGCCTCAGCTTTTTTTGCTTCTTGATCCTCTAATATTTTTTTTCTTCTTTCCTCTGCAACCCTTTTTTTATTTTCAAGCTCAGCTTTTCTAGGGTCTTCAACATCTGATTTAGAAACTATTGATTCTTTTTCAAGTTTCTTTTTTTCCCTTCTAGATTCTACTTGTTTTTGATTGTTGGATCGAAGTATTGTACGAAGAATTTGTTCGCTAATGTCATATCTTTTATCTGAATATAGCATAACTATATCTGCAGATTTATCAAAAATAAAGTCATATTTTTTTGTTTTTGCGATCTCTTGGATAGCTAAGAATATTTGATCCTGTATAGGCTGAATTAATTGCTTTTTTTGTAATATAAAATCGCCGTTTGGGCCAAACCTATTTTGCTTGTACTCATAAACTTCTTCTTCTTCTATTTTTAAATCTTCTTCCCTTTCTTGAATTAACTCAACAGTAAGTAATATTCTTTCTTTGTTTAGCAGGTCTCGTTTATTTTTAATTTCTTTTTCTCTGTTTTCTATTTCTTTTCTCCATTGTTCCACATTTGAGTTAAGTTGCTGGTTTATCTCTTGATATTCGGGAACGTTTTCTAATATGTAGTCAGTGTCGATATAACCTATTCTAACTCCTTTTTGAGCTAAGGCAACCATACTGTAGGTAAGAATACAAAAAAATAATATGTTCTTTAAATCTTTAATAATGGTTGAGTTTTATGTATAAACGCCTAATTTATATTTATAGTATGCATTTAGAAATTTTGTCCTATAATAAAGTGTGTTTCCCAACCATGTTTACCAGTTTCGCCTTCAAGGGGATCAAATCCATGGCCAAAATCAATACCTAGTAATCCAAATTGAGGCATAAACAATCGAACCCCTAAACCAGCTGACCTTTTTAATTCAAATGGATTATAGTCTTTAAAATCGTTAAAAGAGTATCCACCTTCCATAAATGCCAAGGCATATACTTTAGCTTGTTGACCTAAGCTGATTGGATATCTTAACTCTAACGAATACTTGTTGTATATTGATCCTCCGTCTTGCGATGATAAGGATTGATTCGGGTAACCTCTTAAGGCGATTGTTTCTCTTCCATCTAAACTATAAGTTCCTAGACCATCTCCCCCAAGAAAAAATCTTTCAAATGGGACAATACCTCGGTCATTATTGTAAGCTCCTAAAAAACCAAACTCAAATGTAGGTTTTAAAACTAATTTTTTAGTAAGTGCTGTGTACCACTCACCTTTAAACTTGAACTTATAATATTCTAGCCATCGAAATTTTTCTTGATCAATTTCTGCTATTCTTTCAGATGCAGAAGTGTTAGATGGATCGGTTGATAATTGGTCGACTAATTCTTCTCTTTCTGTATTTAAGGCTGAGTAATCTACATTATTAACTGAAGAATAAGGGAATGTTAATTTTGCAGAAAAACTAAAATTTGAACCACCAGTTGGATAAATTGGATCCGTATAAGTGTTGTTTCTACTTAATCCAAGAGTGTAGGCTAAATTATTTGAAGATCCATTTCCAAAAGTAAATAGACCTGTGTTATAATTATTCAAATCATAATACTGAAAACTTATAGCTTGCGACAGGGTAAAGTAGTCATCTGGAACTGATAATCTTTTAGCTAGACCAACAGAAATACCGCTAATATTAAATGATCTTGTTTTGTCAGCATTTCTAGTTACAGGGTTATAAAGAAACTGTTTTGTTTGAGATAATTGGGTAGAAAATTGAACAGGTTTTTTACCTCCTAACCATGGCTCTGTAAATGAAAAGCTATTCATTGTGTAGAATCTACTTGATTGTAATCTTAGAGCTAACTTTTGACCATCTCCCATTGGGACAGGTTTATATGCTTTTTTGTTGAATATATCTTTAATTGCAAAATTATTAAAAGATAAACCTAATGTACCTATAAATCCTCCGCCACCATATCCACCTTGTAATTCAATTTGACTTGACCCACTCTCTACAACTGAATATTCCATGTCTAATGTTCCATTTCCAGGGTTGACATTTTTAAAATCGGGAGAAATTTGTTGAGCATCAAAATAACCTAATTGACCTAACTCACGTAAGGTTCTCATAACATTAGCCTTGCTATACAATTGACCTGGTCGTGTTCTAATTTCTCTGTATATGACATGATCATTTGTTTTTTCATTACCAACAACTGATATGTTATTAAAATAGGCAGGTTTCCCTTCGTTGATTCTTATCTCTAAATCGATAACATTACCATCAGCACTTACTTCAACAGGAGTTACAGACGAAAATAAATATCCATTATTTTGATATAAATTTGATAAGTCATTAGCATCAGGGTCAGAACTATCAGCTATTCTTTTTTCAAGTTCAACTCCGTTATAAGTATCTCCTTCTTTAATCTTTAAAATTTGATTAAGTTGAGCGTCTGAATAGACAGTGTTTCCTAAATAATTAATCTCACCAAATGAGTATTTCTCACCTTCCTCTAATTTAATAGAGATATTAGCCATGTTAGTTTTCTTGTCATAGATAAGTGTGTCGATAAGAATTCTTGCGTCTCTGTATCCATTTTCTTTATATTTATCTACAACACCAACTAAATCTTCTTTAAAATCATCTTTAATGAATTTAGATCTTTTTAAAACTCTAAATATATTTTTCTTTTTTGTATTTTTCATTGCTTTTAACAATGTCTTAGATTTAATTTTTTCATTTCCGATAAATGAAATATCCTCCAATTTAACTTTGCTGCCTTTGTTGATATCCAAAAACATATTTACTTTTGATTTAGTAGTACTATCAATTACTGCTTCTGTTTTAATAGTTACCTTAGCTTTTAAAAAACCTTTTTTTCTGTACGAATTTTCTAAATAATTCTTTGTAGTCGTTATTAAGTTTTCAGTTACTTTGACCCCATTTTGGAGTTTATTTTCTCTTATAATATCCTCGGTTTTATTTTTTTTAATTCCAGTAATAATAAGATTTGTAAGTTCAGGTAAATCAACTAAAGAAATTTCAAGAAAAACGGTATCATTACTTTTCTTAGTTTCGAATATTTCTATTGAACTAAATAAATTTGATCCCCATAATTTTTTTATTGCATTACTAATTTTTTCACCTGGTAAAGTTACTTTCTCCCCTTTACCCAAACCTGAGTATGTTACTATAGTTTGAGGACTAAATGTTGTGTTGCCGGAAACGCTGACGTCGCCTATAATGTAGGATTGTTTTTTTTCAGCTAGTTGAGAGAATACTGATAATGAAGAAAGTAAAAATATGTAAGTAATTTTTTTAAAATCTATTTTCAAAACTTTTATTTTTAAGTAAGCTGTTCGCTTGTTTTTCCAAACCTTCTTTCTCTGTTTTGATAATCAGTTATCGCGCTTATTAAATGTTCGCTTTTGAAATCAGGCCATAATTCTTCACTAAAGTGCAGTTCTGCGTAAGCAGATTGCCACAGTAAGAAATTACTAATTCTTTTTTCACCACTTGTTCTAATCATGAGATCAACATCAGGTAATTTTCGAGTGTAAAGATGCTGATTTATTAGCGATTCATCAATTTTTTCAACAGAAATTATGTTATTTTTAACTTTATCAGCGATATTTTTCACTGAATTTATAATTTCATCTCTGGAACCATAATTTAATGCAAGCGTCAAAGTCATTAAATTATTATTTTTTGTGTCATCACAAACTTTCTTTAAAAATGTCCTTACAATAAATGGAATTTTGGAAATATCTCCAATAGTTGTAAGTCTGATGTTATTATCTTTAAGTTCCTTTAATTCAGACATTAATGAGTTGTGCAATAAATCCATTAGTAAATCAACCTCTTTTTTGGGTCTTTTCCAATTTTCTGTTGAAAATGCAAATAAGGTTAAATTTTTTACTCCAAGTTTAGCACAAGTTTTAACAATTTCTTTGGCAGACTCTTTACCTTCTTTGTGTCCTTGATGCCTAGTTAATCCCTTACTTTTTGCCCACCTACCATTTCCGTCCATAATTATGGCTATGTGATTTGGAATATTTGTCTTTTCTTTTAGCATTATTTAATAATTGCAATAACAAGGTTTTCTACCAAAGGTGTAAGATAAATTAATTAATGAAAATACATACCAATCTCTGTTATTAATATTTCCAAAATTAGTATAATTTTCTGTATTGGATAAACTTCCATCAATATTGTCTGAAAAGACATATCTTGAACCAATTTCTGCAGATAAAATTAATTGTTCTAATACTCTGTATTTAAAACCTAAAACAAATGGTATTCCAAGCGAATTAGTTCTGCCTCCAAGATTTGAAATAGTACTATTTTGATAACCTAACTTATCAAATTTAGTGTACACTATCCCTGTGAAGATATAGGGGGTGTATTTTAATCCAGCTTCGTGTAAATTGAAATCAAAGAAAGTAAATTCCATTCCGCCTGAAATTTCAAATAAATCATTTTTAAATAATAAGCCTCTCTCTATTCTTCTAGGGTCCTTAGAGCTTGAATCATCGGCACTTATTTTCGAAGATAAAATTGATAATCTGTAAGAATGTCTAGGACTTCTATTCCATTTTAAAACTATTCCGTTTAATAATTCATTTGGATTTATAAATGAGGTATTTCCAACATCTCCTATAAAATTACTCCCACCAACAGCAATGCCCACTTCATAGATTTGGCAGTATGAAAATTGAATTGTAAAAAGAAAAATAATAATTAATCTCATTCTAGTAATAATCGCGTAAATATAATCAATACAATTATTTCTATATAATTGTTATAAGATTAAGAACTGATTAAAATTTAATTTATTGTAGATTTCTTTTATCCTTTCCCCACATTAATTTTTCTCTAAGTGTAATTAAAAAACTTTCATTTTCTAATTCAATCATTTTAATTTTAAACGGAGATTTTTTTATTGTCACTTCATTTGAATTATTTAATGTAGTAATTCTAGAGTCCAAGGATATTAAAAACTCATCTTCTCTTCCATTAACTTTGATTTTAATTTCAGTGTTATCTGGAATAACTAAAGGTCTAGCATTTAAGTTGTGAGGAGCTATTGGATTAATAACTAGGTTTTCGGCGTCTGGCATTATAATTGGGCCTCCACAACTTAATGAATATCCAGTAGATCCAGTAGGAGTAGAAATAATTAGTCCATCTGCCCAGTAAGAGTTTAAGTGTTTATTGTCCAGCTTTGTGTCAATTGAAATCATTGAAGTAGTGTTTTTTCTACTTAAAGTTATTTCATTTAGTGCAAAATTTAATTTTGAAAGCTGTTTGTTTGACTCGGATGTTGAAACTTCAATTAAAGTTCTCTCTGAAATAGAATAATTTCCTGATATAATTTCTTCAATTACCTGTTCAATATTGTCAATTTGAATTTTAGCTAAAAACCCTAATCTCCCAGAGTTAACCCCTATGATTGGTATGGATAAATCTTTCACAAATGTTATAGCTCTTAAAATTGTTCCATCTCCTCCAATAGAAATTAGTAAATCAAAAGATTTGTCAAGGTCTTTAAATGAACTAATGGATTTTGAAATAAAACCGCTTATAGAATTGAAATACTCAGATTCAATAAAAACAGAAACATTTTTTTTTTCTAATAATGTTATCAAATTAGTAATGTATTCTGTTGGATCGGATTTATTAATTTTACCAAGAATAGCTACTTTCATTTGATTTAAATGTTTAAATATTTATCTAAATATTTTGACCTGTCTTTTAAATCATTTAAAAAATCATCCTCTTCGTGATTTGACAGAACTTCATATTCAAACTCTCTTAATAGCCTAAGTGCCGGCGCTAAGTCTTTTGCAGAAATCTTTACTATTGCTTCAATGTATTCTAAATTTGTATTAGAGATGGAAACACTAAATATTTTAACATTATTGACTTCTAATATTTGACAAATTTGAGAAAAGGAAAAAGAATTAATGTTTTTTAGAACCTTAATTGTTACCTCGTTTTCAACAAGATTTTCTACAACCATACTACTTATAAATTTTAAACCAAATTACATAATTTACTTAAAGTAGTTTGTATTTTTACATTAAAATTAACAAATGACTAAATTAAGTGTTAACATTAACAAAATAGCAACATTAAGAAATGCTAGAGGAGGAAATAATCCTGACTTATTGGAATTTGCAAAAAAAATACAAATATTTGGTGCTCAAGGAATTACAGTTCATCCAAGACCTGACGAGAGACATATAAGATATTCAGATGTATATGATTTATCACCAATCGTCAATACTGAATTTAATATTGAAGGAAATCCTAATGAAAAGTTTATTAAAATGGTCCTTGATATTAAGCCAACACAAGTAACCCTTGTCCCGGATGGCGTAAATGATATTACATCGTCTTCAGGATGGAACACGATTAAACATGAAAGTTTTTTAACTGAAGTAGTTGGGGAGTTTAAACGAAATAACATAAGGACTTCAATATTTCTTAATCCTGAACCAAAATTCATTGAAAATTTACATAAAATTGGTACAGATAGAATAGAATTATACACTGAAGACTATGCCGTTAATTATCAACAAGGAAATTATAGCGCTATTGACCCATATGTTGATTGTGCTAAACTGTTAAATCAATTAAATATAGGAGTTAACGCAGGTCATGATTTGTCATTGAAGAACATAGAATTTTTTAAGAAAAAAATTAATAATTTACTAGAAGTCTCAATAGGGCATGCTCTTATAACTGAGAGTTTGATCATGGGACTTGAGTCAGTTATAAAATCTTATCTGCAAAAATTATCATGAAGATTCTTCATTCAAAAATAATTGGATCTGGCAATAATCATATTATTATTCTGCATGGATTATTAGGAATGGGTGATAATTGGAAGTCAGTTGCCAATAAATTATCAAATGATAAAAGCTTTTGTATTCATTTAATTGATCAAAGAAATCATGGAAAAAGTTTTCATTCTGAGAAAATAAACTATGATTTAATGGTTGATGATTTACATAATTATTTAAAACATAACTCAATTTATAAGTGTTTTCTTGTTGGGCATTCAATGGGTGGTAAAACTGCTATTAATTTTAGTATGACCCACCCAGAATATTTAAATAAATTAATAATTGTTGATATAGCCCCTAAAAAATATGAACCTAAATTCAATTATTTGTTTCAGGCACTTCAATCACTTAATTTAGGTAATTATAGTTCAAGAAAAGAGATAGAAAACGAGCTTACAAAAAATGTTAATGAAGAATCTTTAGTGTTTTTTCTTTTAAAAAATATTGGGAGGGACAGTAATAATAAATTTTTCTTCAAAGCTAATATCAATGTTCTTCATCAAAATCTAATAATTTTAATGGAAAAGTTAATAATTGATGATAAAATCTTGATTGATACAATTTTTCTTAAAGGAGAAAAATCAGCTTATATAAATGAAAATGATGTTGTTTTAATTAAAGATAGATTTCCGAATTCAGAAATTATTTCAATCCCAAATTCAGGACATTGGGTACACGCAGAAAACCCTGAATACTTTAATATGAAATTACTTCAAATTTTAAAAAATTAAATCTGTAATTATAGTCTTGCCCTAATCTAAAATTTATTGTATTTTTGCGACCCAATTTTTAAAGCAAAAAATGAAAATTTCTAAAAAAAGTCTAGGTAAACAACATTCCTTAATTAGTGTCCAATTAATTGAAAAGGATTATTCTGAAAAAGTAAATGAGATATTAGTTAATTATTCTAAAACAGCAAATATGCCAGGCTTTAGAAAAGGACACATACCTCTTGGATTAGTTAAAAAACAATATGGTAAAGCAGTTATTGTTGATGAGGTAAATAAAATTATCCAAGAAGAATTAAGAAAGTATTTAGTTACAGAAAAGCTTGACATTTTAGGTAGTCCACTTCCTGTATCTAATGATGATATTGATTGGACTTCTGGTGAACTTAATTTTGATTTCGAGATTGGTTTAACTCCAGATTTTGATATTAATTTAAAATTTAAAAAACCTGTTACTAGTTACACAATTACTGCTGATGACAAAATGATAAATGATCAAATTGCTAATATTCAAAATCAATATGGAAAATTAATTAGTAAAAAAGAGGTTTCCAAAGCAGATGAAATTACTGCATTGTTTGTTAGCGAAGGAGAAGAAATCAACAATAAGTTTACTTTTAAATTGGACAAAATTAAAAGTAAATCCACTGCTAAATCAATCACTGGACTTAAGGTTGGTGATAAAATCACAATCAAAACTAATAATTTGTTTGTGAATCAGGCAGATTTGGTTAGTGCATTAAAAATATCAACTGAAAAAGCGGAAAATTTAAAAATTGAACTTGAGCTTTCTATTGAAGAAATAAATTTTAGAGAACCAGCAGATTTAGATGTTGAATTGTTTGATAAACTTTTTGGCAAAGGTATTGTGAAAACTGCTACTGAGTTGAAGAAAAAAATTGCCGAAGATGCAGAAAAACAATTTGTTCAGCAGTCTGATCAAAAATTGTTAAATGACGTTACAGAGTATCTTATCGATAATACTAAATTTGTTTTACCATCAGATTTCTTGCACAAATGGATGCAAACAGCAGGAGAAAAAGATCTTACTCTTGAAGAAGCTAAAGCAGAATATGAAAAGTCTGAAAAAAGCATGAGATATCAGTTAATTGAAGGGAAGATTATTACTGAAAATAAACTTCAAGTTAACATGGATGAAGTCAAATCTTACACTAAAGAAATGATCACCAACCAAATGCTACAGTATGGGCAAACTAATCCTGGGGATAAAGAATTGGAAGATATTGTAACTAGAGTTCTGTCTAATCAAGATGAAGTAAAAAGAATATCAGAGCAATTAACCAGTCAAAAAATATTATCTTTTTTTAAAGAAAATGTAAATTTAAAAGCAAAAAAACTTTCTTATGAAAAATTCGTTAAAGAAGTTTATGGAGCCTAATTTTTAAAATCAGTATATTTAAATAAATTATTAAATCGTATGGATTATTCTAAAGAGTTTGAAAAGTTTGCTATAAAAGATCAAGGAATTAATAGTACCTACTACAATAAAATCATCAGTAGTATGTATCCTAGTTCTTTAACTCCTAACATTATTGAAGAACGACAAATGAATATTGCTATTTTTGATGTCTTTTCGAGACTTATGATGGATAGAATAATTTTTATGGGAACTGCAATAAACGATCAAGTAGCTAACATAATTCAAGCACAGCTTTTATTTTTAGAGAGTACAGATTCTTCAAAGGATATTCAAATTTATATAAACTCCCCAGGTGGTAGTGTTTACGCTGGTTTAGGCATATATGATACAATGCAATTAATAAAACCTGATGTAGCAACTATTTGTACTGGAATGGCGGCTTCAATGGGCGCTGTTTTATTGTGTGCAGGCGAGAAAGGTAAGAGAAGTGGATTAACACACTCTAGAGTTATGATTCACCAACCTCTAGGAGGCGCTCAAGGTCAAGCTAGTGATATTGAAATAACTGCAAGAGAAATATTAATTCTTAAAGAGGAATTATATAAAATTATTAGTAAGCACTCTGGTCAAAAATATGACAAGGTTTATAAAGATAGTGACAGAGATTACTGGATGAAAGCGGACAAAGCGTTAGAATACGGTATGATTGATGAAATCCTTACTAGATCTTAAATTTATTTATTTATGAGTAAATCTGAACTACAATGTTCTTTTTGTGGAAAGAAAAAAGCTGAAACTGAACTATTAATTGCTGGAATAGATGCACATATTTGTGATCAATGTATCGAGCAAGCTAATGGTATTGTTATTCAAGAAGCTAAATCAGATTTAAATAACCCTGAGGTCTCTCAAAAAAAACTTCTCAAACCCCAAGAAATTAAAAACTTTTTAGATGAATATGTAATTGGTCAAGATTTTACCAAAAAAATTCTTTCTGTGTCAGTTTACAACCACTACAAAAGATTAAATCAGCAAATTGATGATGATGTGGAAATTCAAAAAAGTAATATAATAATGGTTGGTCAAACAGGAACTGGTAAAACCTTGATTGCAAAAAGTATTGCAAAAATGTTAGATGTTCCATTGGCAATTGTAGATGCAACTGTTTTAACAGAGGCAGGATATGTAGGAGAAGATGTTGAAAGTATTTTAACAAGATTATTACAAGCTGCAGATTACAACCTAGAAAAAGCAGAAAGAGGAATAGTTTTTATTGATGAAATAGATAAAATTGCAAGAAAAAGTGATAACCCATCTATTACAAGAGATGTTTCTGGTGAAGGAGTTCAACAAGCTTTACTTAAACTATTGGAAGGAACTATAGTCAATGTCCCTCCAAAAGGTGGAAGAAAACATCCTGATCAAAAATTTATCGAAGTAAATACTGAAAATATTTTATTTATTGCTGGTGGTGCGTTCTCTGGAATAGAGAGGTTTATTTCAAAAAGATTAAACATGGCTGCTATTGGCTATAAATCTTCAAAAGAAGAAGTTATTTTGAAAGAAAACTTACTTCAGTACATTAATCCAAAAGACTTAAAAGATTTTGGATTAATTCCTGAAATAATTGGAAGATTACCAGTAGTAACTTACATGAATCCCTTAGATAAAAAAGCTCTTAGAGCTATCTTAACCACTCCAAAAAACGCAATAATTAAGCAATTTGTAAAACTATTTGAAATGGATGATATCGATCTTCAATTTAGAGACCCTGCATTAGATTATATTGTTGAAAAAGCTATTGACTATAACTTAGGTGCGAGAGGTTTAAGATCACTGTGTGAAGAAATTTTAAATGATGCTATGTTTAATATGCCTGGTGGAGCAAGCAAGAAATTAGTAGTAACTAAATCTTATGCAGAAAAGCAACTATCTAGAATTAGCTTAAAAAAACTAAAAGCAGCATCCTAAGTATTGATTTTTAATAACTCCTCAATATATTCCCTAGAGTTAGATAGTCGTGGGATTTTATTTTGACCTCCTAACTTCTTTCTTTTTTTCATCCACTTGTAAAATACTCCTTTTTTACCAATGATAATTTCTGGCTTTTCTAAAGAAATATTATTATACCTCTTTGCTTCGTAATCTGAGTTTTCAGATTTTAAGAGTTCGTCAATTAGGCTTGATATCTCTTGCATGTTTGATGGAGGTTTTTTGAACTCAATTAACCATTGATGTCTTCCTTTTTCCTTTCCGTCCATAAACACAGGAGCAACCGTGTATTCAACAACTTCTAAATTCTTTTTCTTACATAAATTTTTAATTGCATTGTCACTGTTTTCAATAATAACTTCTTCACCAAATACATTTATAAAATGTTTTGTTCTTCCTGTTACTACTATTCTATAAGGGTTTAATGATTTAAATCGAATTGTATCACCAATTTTATATCTCCAAAGACCTGCGTTAGTAGTAATAACAATTGCATAGTTTTTGTTTAACTCTACTTGCGATAGATTAATAATTGTTTCGTTTTGGTAATCATCCATTGGAATAAATTCATAATAAATTCCATAATCTAACATCAATAAAAGGTCTTTTGAATCGTTAGAGTCTTGTACTGCAAAAAAACCTTCTGATGCATTGTATATTTCGTAATATTTTACTTTATCAGACTTGAGTATAGAGTTATACTGATTTAAATATGGATTAAAACTAACACCTCCGTGAAAATAGACTTCTAAATTTGGCCAAATTTCGTTAATAGAACTTTTATTTGTAATCTCTAATGTTCTATTTAGTAGGGTTAGCATCCATGATGGAACCCCTGCTAAACTTGTAACATTTTCTTTTATTGTTTCATTAATTATAGCGTCCATTTTATATTCCCAATCACTCATTAATGCAACTTTTTTTGTTGGGGTACTACTGAAATCAGCCCAGATTGGCATATTTTCAATTAAAATTGCAGATAGGTCACCATATATGCTACCATTCTCAGAATAGGTAGATTTGCTTCCTCCTAATCGAAGATTTTTTCCTTCAAACAATTTTGAGTTTTCATTATTGGATAGATAAAGACATAGTAAATCTTTATTTGCAGCATAATGACAATAATCTAAAGATTCCTGACTAATGGGAATGAATTTACTTTTAGAATTTGTAGTTCCACTAGATTTGGCAAACCATTTTATTTCAGTGTTCCAAAAAATATTTTTTTCTCCCTTTCTAGATCTTTCAATAATTTCTGAAATTTCTTCATAAGTACTAACTGGAACTCTTTCACAAAACTCTTTGTAACTCTTGATCGAGTCAAAATCATATAGTTTTCCGATTGAAGTATTTTTAGCTGTATTTAAGAGTTTTAACAGTAATTCATTTTGAACCTCGTTCGGATATTTTAAGAACAATTCTATTTGATGAATCCGTTTTTTTAGAAACCAAGAGGTTACTGTATTAATAAAAGGATTTACCATTTTTTCATATATTTATAGAATACTAAAATTAGTAATATTTTCATGAAATTTCAAGGTGTTATCAGAAAAATGCAGAGTGAGTTTAAAAGTCCTATAAAATATTATATGGAATTTGATGATGACTTTATTTGTCTTAATGATCTGCTTGATAAAGAAGTTTCAATTAAGTTTCTTCATTATTTTTGTTTAAGTTGTGAAAGAGAAAAAGAAATCTTTAGACAAGGATATTGTAAAAACTGTTTCTTTGAACAACCCCAGGCTGGAGATTGGATAATTAAACCAGAACTAAGTAAAGCCCATTTAAATATTGAAGATAGAGATCTAGATTATGAAAAAAGTGTTCAACTCCAACCACATATTGTTTACTTAGCTAATACAGGTCAAATTAAAGTTGGTGTAACTAGGAAGACTCAAGTTCCATTTAGGTGGATTGATCAGGGAGCCCATCAAGCAGTTGAACTAGTCGAGGTTCCAAATAGATATTTAGCTGGGATAACAGAAGTTGCTATAAAAGAGTTTATAAGCGATAAGACCAATTGGAGAAAAATGCTAACTAATGAATCTAATGAGCTTGATTTAATATCCTGTAAAGAAGATATTAAAAAACATATTCCCAATGAAGCTCTTGAATATTATATTCAAAGTAATAGCCAAACTGATATTAATTTCCCAGTAAAAGAATACCCAATTAAACCAATCACTCAAAAACTTATAAAAACACAAGAGATAAAAGGTACTTTAAAAGGAATTAAAGGTCAATACTTAATTTTTGAGGAAAACAAAGTTTTTAATGTTAGGTCTCACGAAGGTTTTGTTGTGGAAGTATCTTTTTAAAAAAAATCAATCTATATTAATTTCTTCATTTATTTTAAGATTAAACTTTCTTCTAAAAAAATATACTCCTAGGTATAAAAACGGAGTATCAATAAGAGCAATTATAACCTTAAATAAAAACCCAGAAATAAGTAAGCCCATAAACTGATCCCAGTTTAATACTTCAAATACACATAGCAAGAATGTAATGGTAAAAGTATCTACAAATTGTGAGAAAAAAGTTGAAAAATTATTTCTAAGCCAAAGCATTTTACCTTTGGTCAAGTTTTTCCAAAAATGATAAATATGAATATCTACAAATTGAGCAAAGAGGTAAGTTATCATGCTTGCAAATACAGCGATTATTGTACTTCCAAACACTTTCGAAAATAACTCATCACCAACAGGAGAATCAACAATAGCTGGAACAGAATCTGCAACTAAGATTATCAAAATTGAAAAAATAGATGCAAAAATACCAACAGTTACCATCTGATTAGCTTTTTGTTTGCCATAGATCTCACTAATTAAGTCTGTAATTAAAAAGGTGATAGGATAGGGTAGAATACCCACAGAAAGAATAAATAAATCGACTCCAAATATTTTTATATCAAATGGATGCCAATAAAAAAATTTTTGAAATATTAGGTTAGAAACAACTAAAGATGTGATAAATAAAGCCCCAAGAATTAGATATATTTTTTGTGCTAATATTTTATTTTTTGCTGTCATTAATTCAAAATATTAATTGAGGTAAATATAACATTTTGAATTTCTTTTTGTTTAATTTGTACCAATGAAATCTTTTAATAAATATCATATTTCTATTGGCTCTAATATTGGAGATAGGCTGCAAAACCTTCAGAATGCAATCGATTTAATCCATTTAGAAATATCTATCATATCCTCTATATCTCCTATATATAGAACAAAAGCTGTAGGTTTTAATGGGGATGATTTTTATAATATTTGTATTTCTTTTTTCTCAAATGATGACCCAAATAACCTGCTTCAATCTCTTCTCAATATTGAAGGAAAACTTGGCAGAACTAGAAATAATAAAAATGTCTATGAATCAAGAACAATAGATCTTGATATTATATTAATCGAGGACCAGATTATTAATAATAATTTATTAACCGTCCCTCACCCCTCTATGCATTTGCGTGAATTTGTTTTGGCCCCATTAAATGATATCGATCCAAATATAAATCACCCAATTTTAAATAAAAACTCTAATGAATTATTAAAGTCGTGTGAAAGTGGTGATGTGGAAAAACTCCGTGAAATTTTAACTAATCCAAAAGATCAATTTGATATTTCTAAGTTTAAATATATAGCTATTGAAGGAAATATTGGAGCTGGTAAAACTTCTCTTGCTAAAAAAATTTCTATAGATTTTAACTCAAAATTGATTTTAGAAAGATTTGCAGATAATCCTTTTCTTCCAAAATTCTATGAAGATCCAGATAGGTATGCATTTACTTTAGAGATGTCTTTTTTAGCAGAAAGATATCAGCAAATTACTGATGACTTGTCACAATTAAATATTTTTAATGATTCTATTGTTAGTGATTATGACATATTTAAATCATTGATATTTTCTAAAATAACTTTAAGTGAGGATGAGTTTGCATTATATAGAAAGCTGTTTTTCTCAATGTACAAAGACATTCTAAAACCTGATTTATATATATATCTTAATCAAAATATTGATAGATTAAAAGAAAATATTAAAAAACGCGGTAGAGATTACGAACAAAATATAGATTCAAAGTATTTGAAAAGCATTAACGCAGGATATCTTGATTTTCACAAAACTCAAACTGATTTAAATATAAAAATCATTGACATTAATAACATGGATTTTGTAAATAACAGAATAGATTATTTGAGCATATTAAAATCTATTTGTCAGTAATTAGTTTCTATTTAAAAACAGAGTTCCAAAGCACAACTCCTACACTAACTGAAATATTTAAAGAATGCTTGGTTCCAAGCTGAGGAATTTCTATAACATCATCACTTTGGTTAATCACTTCTTGATTCACCCCTTTAATTTCATTTCCAAATATAAAGGCATATTTTTCATCTTTTTCAAACGTGTATTCATTAAGTTTACTAGAGCCCTCACATTGCTCAATCGATATAACCTTTACACCTTCTTTTTTTAATTGATTTACTAATTCTGTAGTACTTGTTACATGTTCCCATTCTACACTATCTGTACTACCTAAGGCAGTTTTATTTATGTCTTTGTGAGGGGGTATTGCCGTTATCCCACATAGGTATATTTTTTCTACCATGAAAGCATCACTAGTTCTGAAAACACTTCCAATGTTGTTTAAACTTCTAATGTTATCAAGTACAACAATGACAGGACTTTTGTCAGCTTCTTTGTACTCTTTGGGACTAATTCTGTTTAGCTCACTGTTTTTTAATTTTCTCATTTTAGAAAAATTATTTATAATATCTTTTTTTAATGCCTTTTTAAAAAAATAAATATTAGTTACTTTAGCAACACATGATATTATGTTGGTAAAAATAAATATTTAAAACTACTCTACGTTGTCTAAAACAGTAAAAAAAATAACCCCTTTAATGAAGCAATATAATGCTATCAAGGTAAAATATCCTGATGCATTGTTACTGTTTAGAGTTGGAGATTTTTACGAAACCTTTGGACAGGATGCAATTAAAACTGCAAAAATACTTGGAATTATTCTAACTAAAAGAGGTGCTGGTAGCTCTAGTGAAACAGAACTTGCAGGTTTCCCCCACCACTCATTAAATACATATCTGCCTAAGCTAGTAAAGGCCGGATTAAGAGTTGCTATATGTGACCAGCTTGAAGATCCTAAGCTTACTAAAACGATAGTTAAAAGAGGAGTAACAGAACTAATAACACCTGGTCTAGCTATTATAGATGAAGTGCTTTCTCCAAAAACAAATAATTTTTTAGCTGCAATTAGCCTAGGAAAACAGATTGGAATTTCTTTCTTAGATGTTTCCACAGGAGAGTTTTTAATTTCTCAAGGAACAGTTGACGAAGTGGATAAGCTTCTTCAAAATTTTAATCCTAGTGAAATATTAGTTTCTAAACAAAAAAAACAAGATTTCAGCTCAAAATTTAGCTACCCATATCAACTTTTTTATCTTGAAGATTGGGTCTTTCAACATGACTTTGCTAAAGAGTCTATTTGTTCGCATTTTAAAACTAAGAACCTTAAAGGTTTTGGGATTGAAAATTTAAATGATGGTGTTATAGCCGCAGGAGCTATTATGCATTATTTAAGTGAAACACAACACCAGAAAATTAATCATATATCTTCAATTAAAAGAATACCAAAAGAGGATTATGTATGGATGGATAGATTTACCACAAGAAACCTAGAGCTTTTTAATTCAAATAATTTAAATGCGGTTACTTTAATTGATGTTATCGATAAAACAATATCTCCAATGGGGGGTAGACTACTTAAAAGATGGTTAGCACTTCCCCTAAAAGATCTTAAAGAAATAAATAGTCGCCAAGAAGTGGTTGAGTTTTTTATTCAAGATTTAAATTCTTTAAATCAAATCCAACATCATATTAAATTAATTGGTGATATAGAAAGACTCATTTCTAAAGTTGCTACTTTTAAAATTAGTCCAAGAGAAGTAATTCAATTAAAAAATTCTCTTGAGGCAATTATTCCAATTAAATCACTAGCAGAAAAATCTACTAATACTTCTGTAAAAGAAATCGGAGTTAACCTAAGTAATTGTGATAAGCTAAGGGATAGGATTAAAGAAACTCTTTTGGAAGAAGCTCCAGTTAATATTTTAAAAGGAAATTCTATATCCTCTGAATATTCAAAGGAGTTAAAAGAATTAAGAAATATTGCTTTTTCAGGCAAAGAGGTGTTGGATCAAATGCTAGCTAGAGAAAGTGAAGCAACAGGTATTACATCTCTAAAAATAGCTTCAAATAACGTGTTTGGATACTACATTGAGGTTAGAAACACTCATAAAGAAAAGGTCCCAGAGCATTGGATAAGAAAGCAAACATTAGTAAGTGCAGAAAGATATATTACTGAAGAATTAAAGGAGTATGAATCTAAGATACTTGGTGCTGAAGAAAAAATAATGACTCTTGAAATTCAAATTTTTAATGATTTAGTTCAATGGATGAGCGGCTTTATAAAGGAGGTTCAAAATAATTCGTTTTTAATTGCAAAATTAGATTGTTTATCTGGGTTTAGTCAACTATCAATAGAGAATGATTACTGCAAACCTATCATAGATGACTCTCATGACTTAGACATCAAAGATGGTAGACATCCTGTTATTGAAAAACAATTAAAGGCACATGAATCTTACATTTCTAATGATGTCTTTTTAGATGCAGATAAACAACAAATTATAATGATCACTGGGCCTAATATGTCTGGTAAATCTGCTATATTAAGGCAAACAGCAATAATTGTTCTAATGGCTCAAATGGGTAGTTTTGTGCCTGCAAAATCCGTAAGAATGGGTTGGTTTGATAAAATATTTACTAGAGTAGGAGCGAGTGATAATATTTCCATGGGAGAGTCTACTTTTATGGTAGAAATGAATGAAACTGCATCAATATTAAATAATATTTCTAGTAGAAGTTTGATTCTTCTAGATGAAATAGGAAGAGGAACAAGCACATATGATGGAATATCAATAGCTTGGGCTATTAGTGAGTTTTTACACGACAATGTATCCAAACCAAAAACTCTTTTTGCAACCCATTATCATGAGTTAAATGAAATGACTTCTTCTTTTAAAAGAATAAAGAATTTTAATGTTTCTGTAAAGGAAGAAAAAAATGATGTTTTGTTTTTAAGAAAATTAGTACCAGGTGGTAGTGAACATAGCTTTGGAATACATGTTGCTAAAATGGCTGGTATGCCTTCAAAGGTTTTAAATAAGGCTCATCAGATTTTGAAAAAACTAGAAAAATCACATTCTAATGAGGAATTAACTGGAAAGGTTAAGTCAATAAAAGACGATATTCAACTACAGTTTTTTAATTTAGACAACCCTGTTCTGGAAGAGTTGAAAGATGAAATATCAAAAATTGATATTAATTCATTAACCCCAGTTGAGGCTTTACTTAAACTTAGCGAACTTAAAAAAAAGTTAGATATTTAATAACTGCTTATTTTTTTAAAAAATACTTTGCTATTATAAGAATTGTATTAAATTTGCACCCGCACCATTAGGTGTTCGTTCATTAAAAAAACTGCGAAAGTAGCTCAGGGGTAGAGCATCACCTTGCCAAGGTGGAGGTCGAGGGTTCAAATCCCTTCTTTCGCTCTGAAAATATATATGCTGAAGTGGTGGAATTGGTAGACACGTTGGACTTAAAATCCAATGGACTGTAAGTCCGTGCGGGTTCAAGTCCCGCCTTCAGTACAAAAGGGGTTAATCTTTAAGATTAACCCCTTTTTTTATTTTAAAGATATTTAAAATATTGTTATTTTTGATTGTTAAAATCGTTCACTTGATTAAATATAAAAATAATATATGGTTAAGCACTATAATTCTTGTTTGTACTAGTGCTTTCGTATTTTTCTTATTTAATTCAAAGCGGTTAAAAAATAAATCTGCTCAGGAATTTATAGATTAAATAATTATCGGATTAAATATTTTTAAGTAGAATATAAATCACAATTTATGCGATTTAATTTTCTACTGCCCAACATTCTAGTTCTAATTTAGCGCCAAGTGCTAGTCCATCAGCACCAAAAGCACTCCTTGAAGGTTTGTTTTTGGTAAAATAGGTTTTATATACTTCATTCATTTGTCCCCATTCAGAAATATCATCAATCATGCAAGTACATTTTACAATATTATCCATCGTTAAATCATAATGTTCGAGTATTGATTTGATGTTTTCTAAAGCTTGTCTTGTTTCAGCTTGTATGCCTCCTTCAACTACAGATTCATTGCCTGGAATATTTCCAACAACACCAGAAAGAATAATAAGATCATTAATTTTTACTGCATCTGAAAATGGATATCCAGCTTTAATTGTTTCTTCACTTGAATAAAATTCAATTTCAGCATCAGAAGAGCTGCTAAAATCTATTGTTTTTTCTACTTTATAATCACAAGAAATAATTACAAAGCTCAATACTGTTAATACGAAATATTTCATTTTTGTTTATTTTAAATTAGTTAATATGGATTGGGTAGCCCCAATTTTACTATTAATAAAACTAGAGTTAAGAGCACCTGTTTGTTGTAGTTTTTCTTTATCCCTAATTAATTCATCAATTTTATTTTTTAAAGATTCAGCATTATTAATTGAAAACATCCCTCCGCTTTTAATCATATTCACTGCTTCTGGAAATTTACTATAATATTTTCCAATGATTATCGGTAAACCAAAAACTGCTGCTTCTAATGTATTATGGAGCTTACCCTCTCCATTAAATCCACCTCCTATGTAAGCTAGGCTAGCGTATTTGTAAAGTTTAGAAAGAGTCCCAATATTATCTACAATGATTACACTTGCATTCTTAATATTTTCATTATTTAACTCAGAGAAAAGAATTGTTTTTTTATTAATAAATGATTTTAGATTAATTATTTCCTCTTTATTTATTTCATGAGGAGCTATAATGTATTTTAAATCTGACTTTGAATGATTTATATAATTTGTAAGTATCTCATGGTCCTTACCCCAGGTGCTCCCTGCAATTAGACAGTCTTTTTTACTCAAAAACTCTTTAATATAATCAACATCTTCATTTAAGTTTTTAGACAAGGACACTCGATCAAATCTGGTATCTCCGCTATTAAATACATTATTATGTCCGATTGATTTAAAAAGGTCTTTTGACTTTTCATCTTGAGTAAAAATGTAATCAAACTTTAAAACTGCTTTTTTCAATAAACCATATTTCATTTGTGAAGAGTTGTAAATTGCACAAACTAGTATCGATTTTATGTTTCTTTTTTTAATTTCATTTAAATAGTTTGGCCAAATCTCTGACTTTATAAATACTACTATTTCAGGCTTGATTAGATCTAAAAATTTTTCACAATTATCTTTAGTATCTATTGGAAGATATACAACAATATCTGCAATACTATTTGCTTTTTTAACTTCATAACCAGATGGAGAGAAAAAACTTAATACTAATTTATGATTTGGATATTTCTTTTTTATTTCTACAAACAGTGGAAACCCTTGTTCATATTCGCCAAGGGATGCACAATGAAACCAAATAGTTTTATCATTTGAATTAATAGAATTATTAAGTCGATTAAAAGTCTCTTGTCTACCAACAACTCCAAGTTTTATTTTAGAGTTAAACAACGATAGTAATCTAAAAACAAACCTACTTGTATGTAATACTATATTATAAATGATAAAATTATTTATAGCTAAAATACACTACTTTATATTATTTTTCTCAAAAGGAAAAAAAAATATGTACATTAGTACATTGTCATAAACTTAAAAATTCCCCAATTATGAAAAAATTTATAGGTATACTTATTTTCTTTATAAGTTTTAATATCAGCTCTCAAGACACTTATTTACAATGTGGAAAAATTATAGATACTGAGAGAGGTAAGGTTTTAAATAAGAAAACTATAATTGTTTCTTCTGATAAAATTATAGCAATAAAAAACGGATATGTTTCATCTGATAATCCACTTGATAAAGTAATTGATTTAAAATCAAAAACTGTAATGCCTGGATTAATTGATATGCATGTTCATATTGAATCTGAGTTTAATCCTCAAAAATATATGAATGCTTTTACAGCAAATGATGCTGATATAGCGTTTGGGTCTTTAAAATTTGCAGAAATAACCCTAATGGCTGGTTTTACTACAGTTAGAGATTTAGGAGGAACGGGAATAAATATTTCACTAAGAGATGCTATTGCTAAAGGAGAAGTTGTAGGACCAAGAATATTTACTGCAGGGAAAGCAATTGGTACAACAGGAGGTCATGCGGATCCTACAAATGGATGGAAAAACTCATTAAGAGGGGATCCAGGCCCGAAAGAAGGGGTTATTAATAGTGTAGATGACGCTAAAAAAGCTGTTAGACAAAGATATAAAGACGGAGCAGATAATATAAAAATTACTGCAACTGGAGGAGTAATGAGTATTGCCAAAAATGGTCAAAACCCTCAGTTTACTTTGGAGGAAATTAAATCAATCTGCGATACTGCTAAAGACTATGGAATGATTATAGCAGCTCATGCTCACGGAGATGAAGGGATTCAGAGAGCAATAATCGGAGGAGTTACCACGATTGAACATGGAACACTTATGAGTGATAAGTCCATCGAACTTATGAAAGAATATGGAACTTATTATGTGCCTACAATTACTGCAGGTAAAGAAGTTGCAGAAAAAGCAAAAATAAAAGGATATTATGATGAATTAGTTGTGCCTAAAGCGCTTGCTATTGGCCCGCAAATTCAATCTACATTTGCAAAAGCTTATAAAGCAGGTGTAAAAATTGCTTTTGGTTCTGATGCTGGTGTATATCCACATGGAATTAATGGTAAAGAGTTTGGATATATGCATGAAGTTGGGATGCCAATAATGGAGTGTATACAGTCAGCAACTATTACAAATGCTTCAATTTTAAATATGGAAAATGATTTAGGTAAAATTAAAGAAGGTTTTATTGCAGATATTGTAGCAACTGAACATAACCCGTTGGATAATGTTTCAACTTTAGAAAATGTAGTTTTTGTAATGAAAGAAGGAGTGATTTATAAAAATTAATTTTTTACTCTTTATTTTTAAAACTTGCCCATATAATTAGGATCATTCCAGTTGTAACTGATAGATCAGCTATATTAAAAATACCTGTTTTAAAAACTCCACCTAAATCAATAAATAAAAAATCTGTTACAGATCCGTATAAAAATCTGTCGTAAATATTTCCAATACCACCACCAATAATTGAACTGTAACCAATAAGACTTAATTTGTCAATAGATTTATCTTTAAATACGTAAACTAAAACAGTTACAAGAACTCCTACTGGCAGAGCTAGTAATAAGATGCTTTTTATAACAGGTGAAAAATCACTGCCAAGACCTAGGAATGCTCCACTATTTTCAACATTAGTAATAATAAAATAATCAGAAATTATATTAATATCACTGTAAGGTGCTACATTGGCTCTGATCCAAAATTTGGATAATTGATCTAAAATGATGTTTAAAATCACTAGAGATATAATAGATAAATTTCTTTTATTTTTCATTTGTATTAAAATATTGTAGCTGAAGAAACTTCGGATTCTCTATTTATTTTTTTTACTAATCCCTGTAGTACTTTACCTGGGCCTACTTCAATGAACTCTGTTGCTCCATCTTCAATCATTTGTTGAATTGTATGAGTCCATCTTACTGGTGAGGTAAGTTGTGAAATTAAATTGGTTTTTATTTCATTCTCGTTCATTACAGCACTAGCAGTTACGTTTTGGTAAATAGGACAAGATGGCTTGTGAAATATGGTGGTGTTGATCGCTTTTTCTAGTTCTTCTTTAGCAGGATTCATAAGTGGTGAATGAAATGCACCGCCAACAGGAAGTACTAAAGCTCTTCTTGCTCCATTTTCCTTTAATTTTTCACATGCTTTATTAATTGCATTTATCTCTCCAGAGATTACCAATTGACCTGGACAATTATAATTAGCGGCTACAACAACTCCATCAATACTTTCGCATACTTTTTCAACAATCGAATCTTCTAATCCTAAAACTGCAGCCATTGTACTTTTTTGAATATCACATGCTTTTTGCATTGCAATAGCTCGTTTAGAAACAAGCTTCAATCCATCTTCGAAACTTATTACACCAGTACTTACAAGTGCAGAAAACTCTCCAAGCGAATGTCCAGCAACCATTTGAGGTTTAAAATTATCGCCCAACATCTTTGCTAAAATTACAGAGTGAAGAAAGATAGCAGGTTGTGTTACTTTAGTTTGTTTTAGGTCTTCAGCAGATCCATTAAACATTATTTCAGTGATTTTGAAACCTAAAATTGAATTGGCAGAATCAAATAATTCTTTAGCGATGTCACTTTGATTATAAAGATCTAATCCCATCCCTGAGAACTGAGCTCCTTGCCCTGGAAATACGTAAGCTTTCATATGTTTTTTATTTCGTAAGTTTCAAAGTTAAATGAATATTTATGTTTTTCATCTATATCATGAAATTCATCAGATATTTTAGTCCAATCGTTGCTGTCAATTTTAGTAAAATGTGTATCACCTTCAAAAGAATGATTAACTCTAGTTAGCTCTATTTTTGAACAATAGTCCATGGCTATTTTGTAAATTTCTCCACCTCCAATTACAAATGGATTAGGATCTTCAAAACTGACATTAATAGCCTCTTGCATAGAATTTACATAGACAACATTTTCAATTTCTTTATTTTCTTTTTGTCTTGTAATGACAATATGTTTTCTATTTGGTAATAGGCCTGGAAAGCTGTCAAAAGTTTTTCTTCCCATAATAATGTGATGCCCTGAAGTAAGTCTTTTAAATCTCTTCAAGTCATCAGGCAAATGCCAAATTAATTTGTTGTCTTTACCGATAGTGTCATTTACGTCGGCAGCAACAATTATAGTTAAATTAGATCTAGTCATTTTTTTAAATTGCTACAGCTCCTTTAATATGTGGATGTGGGTCATAGTCAACCAATTTAAAGTCCTCAAATTTAAAATCAAAAATACTTTTAATTTCAGGGTTTATCTCCATTTTAGGTAATGGTCTTGTGTCTCTACTTAGTTGTAATTTGACTTGTTCAATATGGTTATTATATATATGTGCATCTCCAAATGTATGTACAAAATCTCCAGCTTGATACCCACACACTTGTGCAATCATCATTGTGAATAATGCGTAGGATGCAATATTGAAGGGAACTCCTAGAAAAACATCTGCACTTCTTTGGTATAGTTGACAAGACAGTTTTCCGTTATTTACATAAAATTGAAAAAAGGCATGGCATGGAGGAAGTGCGGCTTTACCATCTGCAACATTTTCTTCGAAAGATTTGGAAGTGTCTGGAAGAACAGATGGATTCCACGCAGAGACTAGCATTCTTCTACTATTAGGATTGCTTTTTAATGTAATTATTAGGTCCTTAATTTGATCAATTTCATCTCCGTTCCAATTTCTCCATTGATAGCCATAGACAGGCCCCAAATCACCATCTTTATTTGCCCACTCATTCCAAATCTTAACTCCATTTTCATTAAGATAACTAATATTGGTATCTCCATTTATAAACCACAATAATTCATGAATTATAGATTTTAAATGAAGCTTTTTTGTAGTAATCATCGGAAAGCCTTTACTTAAATCAAATCTTAGTTGGTGGCCAAAAATACTTTTTGTTCCAGTACCCGTTCTATCTCCTTTTTGATTTCCGTTTTCTAAAACTTCTTTTACTAAATCTAAGTATTGCTTCATTTGAAATATTTAAAAAATAAAAATAGATAAATCCAGAGAAAATTAAATAATAAAAATATTAAAGTTATTAACTTTTTAACCAATAATCATTCCTGCAAAAGTTGCAGATAATAGTGAGGCAAGTGTTCCACCTATCAAAGCTAAAAAACCGAATTCTGACAAGTTTTTTCTTTGGCCAGGAGCTAATGAACCAATACCACCAATTTGAATTCCAATTGATGCAAAATTTGCAAAACCACACAACATATAAGTAGCCATAATTATGGATTTTTCATATTTAAAATGAATCAAATTTGTGATGTCTTTAAGTTCAGCTAATTGCATGTATCCAATAAACTCACTAACAGCTAACTTAATACCTAATAGTTGCCCCATTAAAGCCATATCTTCTTTTGCAACTCCAATTAGCCACATTAATGGAGAAAATGTATAACCTAGAATGAACTCTATGGAGAGTTGATCATAGGAAGTATTTGAACTAATCCAGTTATTTATTTGACCAATCGTCCCAATTTTCTCAAATCCAAAGTTAATCATGGCTATAAAAGCCACAAATACTAATAGCATTGCCCCAACATTTGCAGCCAATTTTAACCCCTCTGTTGTTCCATTAGCTATCGCGTCAAGTAAATTAGAGCCAATTTTTTCTTGAGAGACATGTACCTCAGTGTTAATTTTTTCAGTTTGAGGATAAAGAATTTTTGAAATCACGATTGCTCCTGGAGCAGCCATAACTGATGCAGTTAACAGATGTTTAGCGTAAAATAACCTAACAATTTCATCTTCTCCACCTAAAAATCCAATATAAGCAGCTAAAACACCACCTGCTACTGTAGCCATTCCACCCACCATAACTAGTAGTATTTCTGACTTAGACATTTTTTCTAAATATGCTTTTATCATTAGAGGAGCTTCGGTTTGACCTAAAAATATATTACCTGCAACACTTAAACTTTCTGCACCAGATATGTTTAATAATTTTGTTAAAGCCCATGCCAGTGCTTTAACAAATTTTTGAATAACTCCTAAATAAAACAGAACTGATGTTAAGGCTGAAAAGAATATTACAGTTGGTAAAACTTGAAATAAAAATACATAGCCAAAACTTTCTACGTTCATCATATCTCCTAATAAAAATGTACTCCCTTCCATTGTAAAATCGAGTGTCTTTACAAATATCTTTCCGAAAAATTCAAATATTTGTTGAATAAAATTAACCTTTAAAACACCTACTGCTAACAAGAGCTGTGCGGCTAAACCAATGAATACTGTTTTCCATTTTATTGCTTTTCTGTTCTTGCTAAACAAAAATGCTATGAAAATTAAAAAAACCATTCCTGTAATTCCCTTTGTCATTCCAGAAATGGAAAATCCTTGACTAGGAATTAATGATTCAATCTTTTGAAATTTATAGCTAATTCCATTTTCTGTAAATTCTAGTTCATTTTCAGATAATAATGTAATATCATAAGTCCTTAAGGTGTCAGAAGGTGTATTATAGTTAAATGACAATTTATTGTTTGAAATTGAGTAACTACCCTCAGCCTGTAAATTATTTTTTGCTTCTAAGTTGTACTTAAAATCTTTTTCAGTAATACTTAATAGATCTGTTTTTTTAACTTCAAACAATTCATTTCCATTAGAATCTTGAATATTTTGAAAAAACCAATCACCTACAATAGATTGAGAAAAAATTGAGTTAAATGAAAAGATAAATAGTAAAATTGAAAGTTTTTTTAACATAATTATTGTCTTTTAGATATTTCATCTCTTATTAGAGCTGCATTTTCATAGTTTTCTTTTAAAACAGCAATTTTTAATAATTTTTGAAGCTCCTCAGTTGTTTTATTTTTGTAATCTTTCTTACTGTCTTTTGTGTCCTGGTGAATAATTTCTTTCAGAACAGAATCAGCTTGTTCTTCGTCATTTTCAACTTTTAGAATTACTCCAGCTTTAATTAAAATATTTTCATATGTAAAAATTGGAGCATTAAATCTGAGTGCAAGTGCTATTGCATCACTTGTTCTAGCGTCAATAACTTCTTCAATTTTATCTCTTTCGCAAATTATACTTGAATAAAATACTCCATCTACAAGTTTGTGAATAATCACTTGTTTAACAATTATGTCAAAACGGATAGAAAAATTTTTAAACAAATCATGAGTTAGGGGTCTCGGGGGTTTTATTTCTTTTTCCAATGCAATTGCAATGGATTGAGCCTCGAAAGCTCCTATAACAATTGGAAGTTTTCTTTGCCCTTCTAATTCTCTAAGAATTAGTGCGTAAGCCCCATTTTGTGTTTGACTGTAGGAAATTCCTTTGATAATTAAACGTACTAAGCTCATACTTGATTTAACAAATTGCAATCAAATTTAACCTTTTTATGTTATACTCAAAAGGAATTAGTTTTGAGCCTTGAAAGTTTTTAGTTTATTTATCAATTCTGGTACTACCTCAAAAGCATCTCCAACAACACCATAATCAGCAGCTTTAAAAAATGGCGCTTCAGGATCAGTATTAATCACGACTTTAACTTTTGAAGAATTAATTCCTGCTAAATGTTGTATCGCACCAGAAATTCCAATAGCAATATAAAGGTTACTTGCTACGGGTTTACCAGTTTGACCAACATGTTCACCATGGGGTCTCCAACCCAAATCAGATACAGGTTTTGAACAAGCTGTAGCTGCACCTAAGACCTCAGCTAATTCTTCTATCATTCCCCAATTTTCTGGACCTTTTAATCCTCTACCTGCAGATACAACTGTATCGGCATCAGCAATTGTTACTTTATCAGTAGCTTTATCAATAGACTTAACTTTTGTGTCATTTTGGGAAACATTTACAGAAAAATCTTCTAAAGATGTATTAGTTTTAACTTCATTTATCGAATAACTATTTTTAGCTAAACTTATTAATGCATTTTCAGTGTTAACCTTTGTGATTTCAAAGGCTTTGTTTGTAAAAGCTGTTCTTTTTACTGTTAATGGATTGTAGCTAGTTGGTAATTCACAAGCATTAGAGATATATCCAGCATTATGTTTTACAGCAAGTAGTGGAGCTAAATATTTTGAATCAGCACTTGAGCTTATAACTATAATTTTAGATTTTTCATTTTCTGCAGCTTCAAATATACATTGTGAGTAAGACATGGCGTTAAATGATTTTAACTCTTGATTAGAAATATTAAGAACTTTATCTACACCATAGTTTTGTAACTCCATTGGACTTTCTGCATTGATACATACTGCGGTCACAGTAGTGTTATTTTCATCAGCTATTGACCTAGCATAAGAAGCTAATTCGAAAGCTGTTTTTTTAAATTTACCCTGTTCTGATTCTGTGTATACTAATATTGCCATATTTAAATTACTTTAGCTTCGTTATGTAGTAAATTGATTAATTCATCTAGATTGTCGGAGGAAACTAGTGTTACCTCTCCTTTTGGTTTTGGTTTTTCAAATTCAATTGAGTTTGTTTGATTTGAGGCATCGATAGCTGGAATAACCTCAAGTTGTTTTTTTCTGGCCATCATGATTCCTCTCATGTTTGGAATTCTTAAATCACTTTCTTCTACCAAACCTTTTTGAGCTCCAATTACTAGCGGAATACAAGATTCAATAGTTTCTTTTCCTCCATCAATCTCTCGTGAAGCAGTCACATTAGTGCCATCAATCTCAAGACTTATGCAATTGTTTATAAAATTAGCATTGTTCAAACCAGCGATCATCCCTGGAACCATTCCTCCATTGTAATCAATGGACTCTCTACCCGCAATTACTAGATCATAATTTTCTTTTTTTATATAATTAGCTAACTGCTTAGCTACATTAAACCCATTCTCAGGATCCATGTCTATTCTAATCGCTTTATCTGCTCCAATAGCAAGCGCTTTTCTTAAAGTTGACTCAGTATCAGACAGACCTACATTAATCACATCAACTGTTGCACCTTGTTTTTCTTTAAACCACATTGCTCTTGTAAGACCAAATTCGTCATTGGGATTAATTACAAACTGTACACCATTTCTTTCAAACTTTGTATCTCCATCAGAGAAATTTATTTTTGAAGTTGTGTCAGGAACATGACTAATACAAACTATTATTTTCATATCTTTTGTTTTGGAGATCAAATATAATTAATAATACATAAATTACTATGCATGCATAGTAATTATTTTATTTTTTTTAATTACAATTATTAAATCCTTTAGTATTTTTGCAGTAAAATTATATAAATGAGAACAATTCAATTTAGAGAAGCTATTTGTGAGGCAATGTCAGAAGAAATGAGAGCAGATGAAAGTATCTATCTTATGGGGGAAGAAGTTGCAGAATATAATGGAGCCTACAAAGCTTCTAAAGGAATGTTAGACGAATTTGGAGAAAAAAGAGTCATTGATACACCGATTGCTGAATTGGGATTTGCAGGTGTTGCTATCGGCTCAACAATGACAGGTAACCGTCCTATAGTTGAATACATGACCTTTAATTTTTCCCTTGTTGGAATTGATCAGATTATTAATAATGCTGCAAAAATCAGACAAATGTCTGGAGGTCAATTTAAATGCCCTATCGTTTTTAGAGGCCCAACTGCATCTGCAGGTCAATTAGGTGCGACTCATTCTCAAGCTTTTGAAAATTGGTTTGCAAATACACCTGGTCTTAAGGTTATTGTTCCTTCAAACCCTTACGATGCTAAAGGTTTATTAAAATCTGCTATAAGAGATGATGATCCTGTTATTTTCATGGAAAGTGAGCAAATGTACGGAGATAAAGGTGAAATTCCAGAAGGAGAATACACTTTACCGATTGGAGTTGCTGACATTAAAAGAGAAGGTTCAGATGTTACTATAGTTTCATTTGGAAAAATAATTAAAGAGGCATACAAAGCAGCCGATAAATTAAAGGAAGAAAATATTTCTTGTGAAATTATTGATTTAAGAACTGTTCGACCTTTAGATATTAACACTGTACTTAAATCTGTTAAAAAAACAAATAGACTAGTTATTTTAGAAGAAGCTTGGCCTTTTGGAAATGTTTCTACTGAAATTACTTTTCAAGTTCAGTCAAAAGCATTCGATTATTTAGATGCTCCAATTGAAAAGATAAATACTGCAGATACTCCAGCACCATATTCACCTGTTCTTTTAGCTGAATGGCTTCCAAACAGTGAAGATGTAGTTAAAGCTGTTAAAAAAGTGCTTTACAAAAAATAAGCATTAATATTTGAGATCTGTTTAGTTTTTAAATCTAAACTGATTTCATTACTTTTGCCACCGAATTAAAAATTACTAAAAAATATAAAATGGATTCAATGATTATTTACATGCCGATACTAGCGGCTTTATTAGGACTAGGATACATGATTTATAAAAAATCATGGGTTATGAAACAAGATGCAGGAGATGGTAAAATGAAAGAAATTTCAGACCACATTTATGAAGGAGCTTTAGCATTTTTGAATGCTGAGTATAGACTTTTAACTGTATTCGTGATTATTGTAAGTTTAGCATTAGCTGGAATATCATTCATAGTCCCTACTACACACATATTAATAGTTGTAGCATTTATATTTGGTGCGCTTTTTTCAGCATGGGCTGGAAATATGGGTATGAAAATAGCTACTAAAACAAATGTCCGTACAACCCAAGCTGCAATTACTAGCCTACCAAATGCTCTAAAAATATCTTTTGGTGGAGGAACTGTTATGGGACTTGGAGTAGCAGGACTAGCTGTTTTAGGATTAACAACTTTTTTCATTCTTTTCTTTCAATACTTTATGAATGGAGTTTGGACATCTACTGAAGATATGACAATAGTATTAGAAACGTTGGCTGGATTTTCTTTAGGAGCTGAATCAATTGCATTATTTGCAAGAGTTGGAGGTGGTATATATACTAAAGCTGCTGATGTTGGTGCTGATTTAGTTGGAAAGGTTGAAGCTGGAATTCCAGAGGATGACCCAAGAAACCCAGCAACAATTGCAGATAACGTGGGAGATAATGTTGGTGATGTAGCTGGAATGGGTGCTGATTTATTTGGATCATATGTAGCCACTGTGCTTGCTGCAATGGTTTTAGGAAATTATGTTATAGTTGATATGGGTGGTTCAATTGACGATGCTTTTGGAGGTATTGGTCCAATTTTATTGCCAATGGCAATTGCCGGAGTTGGAATTATTATTTCAGCAATAGGAACTATGTTAGTAAAAATTAACTCTAATGATGCTAAGGAAGATCAGGTAATGGGAGCATTAAATAAAGGTAACTGGGTTTCTATAGCTTTAGTAGCATTATCATGTTATTTGTTAGTTGATTACATGTTGCCTGAAACAATGCAAATGGAGTTCTTTGGAGAAGGTAAACAAGATATTTCTTCAATGAGAGTCTTTTTTGCTACTCTAGTTGGATTGTTTGTTGGTGGAGTTATTTCTTCAATTACTGAATATTATACAGGTCTTGGAAAAAAACCAATTTTAGAAATCGTACAAAAATCAAGTACTGGAGCAGGTACTAATATCATCGCTGGTTTAGCTACTGGTATGATATCTACATTCCCATCAGTACTACTTTTTGCTGCTGCTATTTGGGGTTCTTATGCTCTTGCTGGATTTTACGGAGTTGCTTTAGCCGCTTCTGCAATGATGGCTACTACTGCTATGCAGTTGGCGATTGATGCTTTCGGTCCAATTTCTGACAATGCTGGTGGTATTGCAGAAATGAGTGAGCAAGAACCTGTAGTTAGAGAAAGAACAGATATATTAGATTCAGTTGGTAATACTACGGCAGCTACTGGAAAAGGGTTTGCTATTGCATCTGCTGCTTTAACATCTCTTGCCTTATTTGCAGCTTATGTTACATTCACAGGAATTGATGGTATAAATATATTTAAAGCTCCAGTTTTAGCAATGTTATTTGTTGGAGGTATGATTCCGGTTGTTTTCTCTGCACTAGCAATGAATGCTGTAGGAAAAGCTGCAATGGAAATGGTATATGAAGTAAGAAGACAGTTTAAAGATATTCCTGGAATTATGGAAGGAACTGGTAAACCAGAATATGATAAATGTGTTGCTATTTCAACGCAGGCTTCGTTAAAAGAAATGATGTTACCTGGATTATTAACTATCGGATTCCCAATACTAATAACTGTCTTACCAATGTTATTTGGTATGGATAATCAAATAATTGCCGAAATGCTTGGTGGTTATATGGCAGGGGTTACTGTAAGTGGAGTTTTATGGGCGATATTTCAAAATAACGCTGGTGGAGCTTGGGATAATGCCAAAAAATCATTTGAAGCAGGAGTTGA
>Ga0233438_10000606_pt1 | contig 44345 bp, 35 predicted proteins | sample SI_123_September_FD_182720 | JGI IMG/M metagenome (GOLD analysis project Ga0233438, IMG submission 182720) | Seawater microbial communities from Saanich Inlet, British Columbia, Canada - SI_123_September2016_10_MG | ecosystem: Environmental > Aquatic > Marine > Inlet | place: Canada: British...
CCGAAATTTTAATTTTTCAAAATTAAAATTTAATGATAAATACCCTTTTGTGTATCAATACACCGCCAGGCAATTTTTAGATCAAGCATTGAATACAAGATCTGATTCTTTGTCTAATTTTAACCGTAAAATAGCTGGTAAATACAAAGCAGGGTTGGGTTTAAGGTTTCTTGCTGATTATATTGGAGACACAATTATTAGTTCATCCTTTAAAGAATTCTATCAAAAGAATAAATTAAATTTTGCCAAAAGCGAATCCTTTAAAAAAATTGTTTCTAAAAAAACTTCAAAAGATATTAACTGGTTTTTTGATGAGTATCTTACCACGGACAAAAAAATAGATTACACCATAAAAAAAGCTGTAGTTCTTGATGATTCTGTATATGTTACCATCAAGAATAAAAGAAATATAACTGCACCAGTAGCTTTGTATGGTTTAAAAAACAAACAAGTAAAATTTAAGAAATGGCTTACTAATATAGACAGTACAACTACTGTAGTAATCCCTAAAAATGGTTTTAATAGGGTTTCCTTGAATTTTGAAAATTCATATCCAGAATTTAATTCAATGGACAATTGGAAAAAAGTAGGAAAAAATATATTAAACAAACCCATACAATTTAAGTTATATAAGGATATAAATGACCCCTACTACCACCAAATCTACTTACAACCCAATATAAAATACAACTACTATGACGGGGCTTTATTAGGGCTAAGAATTCATAATAAACCCATACTTTCCAGAAATTTTCAATTTTCTATAACACCTCAGTATGGAACAAAGAGCAACTCTTTAAACGGAATATTTAATACCCGCTACATTCAATACTTTGAAAATTCAAAAATAAATAGGATTTTTTACAGTATTTCTGGCAGTAATTTACACTATGCAGAAGACCTTTCTTACAATACTTTTAATCAAAGTATTACTGTACAATTTAGAAGGAAAAGTTTGCGTGACGTAGGAGGTAGTTTTTTATCTGCTAGATTATTAAATATTAATAGAGAATTGGCGCCCAATAGTTCTCAATCTGATTCAGACAAATATCAAGTATTTAAATTAAAATACTATTACAATAAACCAGACATTATTAAAGGGCTTAAATATTCTTTTGAAACAGAATTAGCTAGTAACTACACCAAGGCAACAGGAGAATTGCGTTACAGAAAATTAACTGCTAAGAACACTCAATTAGACTTCAGATTTTATGCAGGAACTTTCATTAAAAATAATACAGATTCAGATTTTTTTAGTTTTGGTTTGGATAGAGCCAATGATTATTTATTTGAATTAAATTATATTGGAAGATCGGAGAGTTCTGGTTTTCTAAGCCAGCAGTTTATTATGGCTGAGGGTGGTTTTAAATCAAGTATGAGTCAACGATTTGCAAATCAACATTTGATTTCTTTCAATTCTAGTATTGGTGTATGGAAATGGTTAGAGATATATAATGGGCTCGCTTTTGTAAAAAATAGAGGTCTCAACCCATTTATTGGATACGAAAGTGGCATAAGGCTTAATTTTATCCATAATATATTTGAATTTTATCTTCCTGTCTATTCAACCAATGGATGGGAAATAAACAAGAATGCATATCCGAAAAGTATTCGGTTTGTATTGGTTGCCAAAACAAGAGCTATTTTTAATTTTTTTAGACGTGGTTTTATTTAAAATATTGCTAAGAATAAAAATAATAATGACTGTATCTTTTCATTAAAAAGCGATGTTTTAGATATCATTCAAAAAAACTATCTTTGCAAAATCTAAATAATCCAGAATTATGACGACTACTGCTACTAAATCTAACACTAAAAACTTATCGTTTAATGACTTTAAAAATGAAGTTTTAAATGACTATAAAGTTGCTAGAATTAGTAGAGAGTGTAGTTTGTTAGGTAGAAGAGAAGTTTTAACCGGAAAAGCTAAGTTTGGTATTTTTGGTGATGGAAAAGAAGTACCTCAACTAGCAATGGCTAAAGCCTTTAAAAACGGTGATTTTCGCTCGGGATATTATAGAGATCAAACTTTTATGATGTCTATAGGAGAATTAAATGCTCAACAATTTTTTGCTGGTTTATACGCTCACACAGACATACACATAGAACCTATGTCAGCTGGACGTCAAATGGGTGGCCATTTTTCTACACACAGTATAGATGACAATGGCGATTGGAAAAATCTAACTTTACAGAAAAATTCTAGTTCAGATATTTCTCCAACAGCTGCACAAATGCCAAGGTTAGTTGGATTGGCACAAGCATCAAAAGCATACAGAAATATTGAAGCCTTGAACAAGAAATCTCATTTTTCTGTTAATGGAAATGAGGTAGCTTGGGGAACCATTGGAAACGCTAGTACTAGTGAAGGAATTTTTTTTGAAAGTATAAATGCTGCTGGTGTTTTAGAAGTTCCTATGGTAATGAGTGTGTGGGATGACGAATACGGAATCTCAGTTCATGCCAAGCATCAAACAACCAAAGAAAGTATTTCTGAAATTTTGAAAGGTTTTCAAAAAGAGGAAGGGACTAACGGTTATGAAATTTTTGTAGTGAATGGATGGGACTATGTTCAGTTAATTGATGTATATGCAAATGCATCAAGAATAGCTAGAGAAAATCATACACCCGTTTTAATTCATGTTAAAGAGTTAACACAACCACAGGGGCATTCTACTTCTGGATCTCATGAACGATATAAAAATATTGAACGATTAAAGTGGGAGAAGGAATTTGATTGCATTGAAAAAATGCGAGAATGGATTCTAAACTTTGAATTAGAGGATGGAAACGGAAATATCCTAAAATTTGTAGATGATAACCAAGAATTAATATCACTAGAAAAAGAAGCAAAAAAAGAGGTAGCTGCTGCAAAAAGAACTGCATGGAATGCTTTTACAAATGAGATAAAACAAGAGGTTACAACAGCTGTTAACCTACTGGAAAAAGTAGCAGTAAAAAGTAGTAATGGAACTTTTATCACTAAAATAAAAAATGATTTAGAGTGCATTATAGAACCTATTAGAAAAGATGTATTAACCGCTACAAGAAAAGCACTTCGATTTCTAAAAGATGAGGTTTTTTCTGAAAAAATTGAACTTCAAGAATTCATAAAAAAATCAATTTCAGAAGCTTCTTACAAATATTCTTCTCATCTAACTAGCGAAACAACAAAAGCAACAGTAAATATTTCTGAAAGATTAGTTAACTATGATTCTGAAAAAAAGATTGTTGATGGTAGAATTATCATGAGAGAAAATTTTGATGCTATCTTAAATAATTATCCAGAAGTATTAATATTTGGTGAAGATGCTGGTAAAATTGGCGATGTAAATCAAGGATTAGAAGGACTTCAACAAAAACATGGGACACAACGAGTTTCTGACACTGGTATTAGAGAAGCTACTATTATTGGACAAGGTATTGGTTTAGCCATGAGAGGGCTCCGCCCAATTGCCGAAATCCAATATTTAGACTATTTATTATATGGTCTTCAAATAATGAGCGATGATTTAGCTACCTTGAGATATAGAACATTTGGAAAACAAAAAGCGCCTTTAATCATTAGAACCAGAGGGCATCGTTTAGAGGGTATTTGGCATTCTGGGTCACCAATGGGTGGTATTATTAATAACATAAGAGGTATTCATGTACTAGTTCCAAGAAACATGACAAAAGCAGCAGGATTTTATAACACGCTTCTACAAGGAGATGACCCTGCATTAGTAATTGAATGTTTAAATGGCTATCGACTTAAAGAAGAATTACCATCAAATTTTGGAGAATTTACAACTCCTATTGGAGTAGTAGAAAACATTAGACAGGGAAAAGACATTACGGTAGTGTCATATGGTTCTACGTTAAGGATAGTTCAAGAAGTAGCCAAAGAATTAATGCAAATAGGTATAGATATTGAAATTATAGATGCTCAAAGTCTGTTACCATTTGACATCAATCATGATACCTTAAAATCTGTAGCCAAAACAAATAGATTGTTAATTGTAGATGAAGATGTACCGGGAGGTGCATCTGCCTATTTACTACAACAAATTATTGAAGAACAGGACGGTTACCAATACTTAGATAGTAAGCCTGCTACACTAACTTCAAAAGCGCACAGGCCTGCTTACGGATCTGATGGAGATTACTTTTCAAAACCCTCAGCAGAGGATATCTTTGAAAAAATTTATGAAATGATGCATGAAGCTGACCCAAATAAATACAAAAGTTTGTATTAATATTTCTTTACTTTTTTTAATATTCTCTAACTAAGTTCATTATTAGATATTTAATATCTTAGCAAGGATAACCCAAACCTTTATTCGCATGAAAAATTTATTTTCAGCAGCACTAATTATATGCATTTTAATCCCTCTCAATAGTTCTGCCCAAAGTGGAAGAATTAAAAAGAGAAAAAAAGCTGCTAAAAAAATTACTCCAGTCACCAAAAAAAACACAAAAAAGATTCCTAAATATTCAGACTATGTAAATAAAAATACCAAGACCGATAAAGGACTATTTTCTGTGCATGAAACAAAAGATAAATTTTATTATGAAATACCTGATACGCTTTTAAATAAAGAATTTCTTTTAGTCACACGTTTAAAAGATATTCCAGCAGGATTAGGTGGTGGTTATGTAAATGCTGGAACAAAAATAAATACACAGGTGGTTGTTTGGGAGAAATTTAAAAATAAAATTCTTTTAAAAGTTAAATCCTATGAAGCAATTGCTGAGGATAGTTTACCCATCTATAAATCTGTAAAATCAAACAATTTAGAACCTGTTATTTATGCTTTTGATGCTACAATTAAAAACTCAGATTCAACGGCAACTTTGGTAGAGGTTACTAAATTTCTATCTTCAGATGTTAAGGCTATTAGCGGATTACCAACATCTCTTAGAAAGAGATATAAGGTAAAAAGACTAGATGCGTCTAGGAGTTTTATTAATTCGATTAAGAGTTATCCAAAAAACATAGAAGTTGTTCAAGATTTCACCTTTGATGCGGATGCTCCACCTAGCAATAAGAGTACCAATACCATTACAGTAAGAGTTAATCAATCTATGATTATGCTTCCTGAACAACCTATGATGCCAAGATTATTTGATAAGCGAGTAGGTTATTTTACTGTTAGTAATGTTGATTACAATTCAGAAGCTTTAAAAGCAGATGCTAAAAGTTACATAAGAAGATGGAGACTGGAACCCAAGGACATACAGGCTTATAACCGAGGAGAATTGGTAGAACCCCTAAAGCCCATTGTCTATTATTTAGATCCTGCTACACCAAAAAAATTAAGAAAATATATTAAACAAGGAGTAGATGATTGGCAAAAAGTTTTTGAGACCGCAGGGTTTAAAAATGCTATCATGGCTAAATATCCACCAACTAAAGAAGAAGATCCTGAATTTAGCATGGAAGATGTCCGGTATTCATCAATTAGGTATGTAGCAAGTACAACTAGGAATGCTGTTGGCCCTAGTGTATCTGATCCAAGATCTGGAGAAATAATAGAAAGTGATATTGTATGGTACCACAATCATCTTCGTTCCTACAGAAATAGGTATTTACTTGAAACTGGAGCCGCAAATCCTTTGGCAAGAACCTTAGATACGCCCCAAGAAGAAATTGGAGAAATGATGCGTATGGTAATTTCGCATGAGATAGGCCATGCACTTGGTTTACCACATAACATGGCAGCAAGTTATGCATATCCTGTAGATTCATTACGATCTGGCGAGTTTACTCAAAAAAACGGAATAGCTGCTACCATCATGGATTATGCTCGATATAATTATGTAGCACAACCTGGTGATGAAAACATTAGATTTATACGTCAATTAGGCCCCTATGACCACTATTCTATTAATTGGGGGTATCGAGTACTTCCAAATATTAAAAAACCCGCAGATGAAACTAAAACTTTGGACAAATGGATTTCTGATAAGGGAAACAATCCTGTTTATAAATTTGGAATTCAAAGAAGAGGAGGTTTCGACCCAGAATCTCAAACAGAAGGAATAGGAAATAATCAAGTAAAAGCAAGTACTTATGGGGTTAAAAACTTAAAAATTGTTGCAAAAAACCTTCAAAATTGGACTTCAAACCAAACTAATAATTATGATGATTTATCAGAATTACATAGAGAATTGCTGGGGGTATTCAGTAGATATTCTGGTCATGTAACTGGAGTCATTGGTGGTGTTACAGAAAATAATAAAAAACCAGAACAAGAAGGTTATATCTACACAAATTCATCTAAAATATCACAGAAAGAAGCTATGAAATGGCTTCAAAACAATGTTTTTAGTAATGTAGAGTGGTTGATCCCTAATGAAATCATTAAAAATATTCATCCATCTGGTCATACAGGAAGTATCTTAAAGTTACAAAACAGACAACTTTTTAGTCTTTTAAACACTCAAAGATTACAAAGAATGATGGACGCAGAAGTAACTCAAGAGGATCTGTATAGTACATTAGACATGTTCAGAGATTTAAGGAATGGACTATTTTCAGAAATAAAAACAAGTGAAAATGTAACAATTTACAGAAGAAATATTCAAAAGTCATTCATTGAAAAAATATTCACGTTAATGAATACTAAAGACATTAAAAGTTTTGATTTATTTTCTATTATTAGAGGAGAATTAATTGTTTTAAAAAATCAACTAACGAACATAAATAAAAAAAATATTGATTTGATGACCAGATACCATTACGATGATTGTTTGGCAAGAATTAAAAACATGCTAAATCCCAACAAATAACTCTAATAATTAATTATCAAAAAGTATTTATCTATTTGATAATTGATTTTTACAATAATAAGAAATTGATGTAATCACTATAGGGTTGTATTTTTGTATGAAATAAAAATCCAGTATGAATAGTATTGATAATCTTAAATGGCGATATGCTGTGAAAAAATTTGATCATCACAAAATTTTAAGTGACAATCAAATTAATATTTTAAAACAAGCCTTTAACCTAACAGCTACTTCCTATGGTTTGCAACCAATTAAACTAGTAGTAGTAAAAAATAAAGATATTCAAAAAGAACTTGTTCTACACAGCTGGAATCAACAACAGATCTCTCAAGCCTCTCACCTACTCGTTATTTGTATAGATACAAAATTAGATGAAACTGACGTAGAAAAATATTTTGAAAGAGTAAAAGAAATTAGAAATACACCTGATGAAATTATCAACTCTTTTAAAGAATATCTTAAAACTACCATTTCTGGAAAAACTAAGGAAGATTTACTTTCTTGGGCTAAAAATCAAGCATATCTAGCATTAGGAAATTTATTAACTGTTTGTGCAAACGAAAAAATAGATTCTTGTCCGATGGAAGGATTTATTCCTGAAAAGTATGACGAAGTCTTGGGTTTAAAAGAAAAAAATCTATCCTCTGTACTGGTTTTACCTGTTGGATACAGAGCTGAGGATGACATCATGACTCATCAAAAGAAAGTAAGAAAAAATGTTGATGAAATAGTAATAGATATTTCTTAATACAGCCTTTGTTTTTACTTACTTTTACACAAAATATTTTACTTTATAATACCTATGGAATCTCCGATAAGAAAATTACAACCTGTTAGTATTTGGAATCATTTTTCTGACTTAAATGCAGTACCTCGCCCTTCAAAAAAAGAAGAACGAATTATTGATTTTATGGTTAATTTTGGGAAAAAACTCATGTTAGAGACTATAGTTGATGAGGTTGGAAATGTTATCATTAAAAAGCCCGCTACTAAAGGTTTTGAAAATAAAAAAACCATAGTAATGCAAAGCCATTTGGACATGGTTCATCAAAAAAATTCTGAAACAGTTTTTGATTTTGAAACTCAGGGAATAAATATGTTCATAGATGGAGATTGGGTTACTGCAGACGGAACTACACTAGGAGCAGATAATGGATTAGGGGTTGCAGCTATCATGGCAGTACTCTCATCTAACACCATAGAACATCCAACTATAGAAGCACTTTTTACAATCGATGAAGAAACAGGAATGACTGGTGCTATGGGATTAAAGGGAGGTGTTTTATCAGGTGAGATTTTATTAAATTTAGATACAGAGGAAGACGATGAAATAGATATGGGTTGCGCTGGAGGTATTGATGTTACTGCAAATAGAAGTTACCAAGAAGAAACAACACCTACAGATACACTAGCTTTTAAAATAACTATAAAAGGATTACAAGGAGGACATTCTGGGATGGATATTCATAAAGGTTTAGGAAATGCTAATAAAATAATGAATAGAATACTGTACCACGGTACAGAAACTGTTGGGTTAAGAGTTTCAAACATAGATGGAGGTAGCTTAAGAAATGCCATACCAAGAGAAAGTTTTTCAACAATCGTAATAAATGCAAACGAAAAGGAACAATTTTTGTTAAAAATGAAAGACTTGATTGGTTTAATTAAAGAAGAATTTAAAGCCATAGAACCAAATCTAGCTATAGATATAATTAGTACAGGTATTCCAAATAAAATAATGGATGTAGCAACTCAAAAAGTTTTTTTGAAATCTATATACACCACATTAAATGGGGTTTACAGAATGAGTCCAGATATTACTGATTTGGTGGAAACATCTAATAATATAGCCAGAATATTAGTTGGAAATGGAAACATATATGTAGCGTGTTTAACACGCTCTTCTTCAGAATCATCAAAAAATGATTTAACTAATGCATTAACATCTTGTTTTGAATTAGCCCATTTTAAAGTTGAATTATCTGGATCTTACCCTGGATGGCAACCTAATGTAAATTCAGAAATCTTAAAAATTTGCACTCATTTGTACGAAAACTTATTTGAAGAAAAACCAAAAGTAGCTGCATGTCATGCTGGATTAGAGTGTGGTATTCTTGGGCAAAACTATCCGTTAATGGATATGGTTTCTTTTGGCCCCACTATAAAAGGAGCTCATTCACCTGACGAGAGAGTTAGCATTTCATCTGTTCAAAAATTTTGGAAATTTTTACAACAAATATTAAAAAATATCCCTGAAAGAAACTCATAATTCTGTACGCATTATTATAAAAATTTCGATTTAAAACTTACTTTAAAAATTGTTTAAAAACTTGAATAAAAGCGGTTTAATTACTTTAAAATCAGTAATTTAAATTGTTTAAACTTTGTTAACATCTATTCTTTCCAAAAATAGTATTTAATTGTAAATTTACTAGATGAAACTAGAATTGTTCAATGGGTAAAATTATAGCAATAGCAAACCAGAAAGGTGGGGTAGGTAAAACAACTACATCTATAAATCTAGCTGCATCACTCGGAGTTTTAGAGAAAAAAGTTTTATTGATAGATGCTGATCCTCAAGCAAATGCCTCTTCTGGACTGGGTATAGACATAGAAACTATTAAAATTGGAAGCTATCAAGTGCTAGAGCATACTTGCTCAGCTCAAGAAGCTATTTTAAAAACCTCGTCACCAAATTTAGATATCATTGCATCACACATAGATTTAGTAGCCATAGAAATTGAATTGGTAGACAAAGAAAGAAGAGAATATATGCTAAAAGATGCTCTTGAAAAAATTAAAGATAATTATGATTTTATAATTATTGATTGTGCTCCTTCTCTTGGATTAATTACGCTTAACTCATTGGTTGCTGCCAATTCTGTGATTATTCCAATACAGTGTGAATATTTTGCATTAGAGGGGCTTGGTAAATTATTAAATACAATTAAAAGTGTTCAAAAAATTCATAACAAAGATTTAGATATTGAAGGATTATTACTTACCATGTTTGATTCTCGATTACGTTTATCTAATCAAGTAGTAGATGAAGTTCAAAAACACTTTAGCACCATGGTTTTTGATACAATTATTCGAAGAAATACACGTTTAGGAGAAGCACCAAGTTATGGAGAAAGTATCATTTCTTACGACGCAACAAGTAAAGGTGCTGTAAATTATTTAAATTTGGCTAATGAACTCTTAAAAAAAAATCAATACTATGGCTAAAGCCACAAAAAAACAGGCACTAGGTAGAGGTTTATCGGCATTATTAAAAGATACTTCCAGTAATGTTAAAGACAACCATGATATTGTTGGTAACATTATAGAAGTAGCGTTAGAAACTATTCAGGTAAATCCATACCAACCAAGGACCTATTTTGATGAAGACTCATTAAATGAATTAGCAACTTCTATAAGAGAATTAGGAGTTATCCAGCCTATAACAGTTAGAAAATTAGGAGACACCTATCAATTGGTTTCTGGGGAACGTCGGTTTAGAGCCTCAAAATTAATTGGTAATAAAACAATACCGGCCTACATTAGAACCGCTAATGACCAGGAAATGCTAGAAATGGCATTGGTAGAAAATATTCAACGTAAAAATCTTGATCCTATAGAAATTGCTTTATCATACCAAAGACTTATAGATGAGATACAATTAACTCAAGAAAATTTAAGTGTAAGGGTTGGTAAAAAACGATCTACTGTTGCAAACTACTTAAGACTGCTTAAACTAGATCCAATTTTGCAAACTGGAATGAGAGATGGGTTCATCTCTATGGGACACGGTAGGGCGCTAATCAATGTAAGTGACTCAAATGACCAACTAAGTATTTATAAAAAAATACTAAAAAATAAACTATCTGTTAGGCAAACTGAAGAATTAGTTAAAAACTTAAAAAACAATACTTCACATAGTAAATCAGTCAATAAAAAGTTACCTGAATATATAAAAGAAAGTATCCTAAGTATCAATAAATATCTTGATCAGAAAATTGATATCACTATAAATTCTAAAGGAAAAGGGAAAATTTCAATTCCATTTCATTCTAAAGAAGATTTTGAACGAATTAAAAACTTATTAAAATAAGTGTCTCTTAAAAATTTCATACTAAGCTTTCTAATTCTTACCTCTTTTTGCTGTTTTAGTCAAAAAGACACTACTCAAGTTAGGAAAAAGAAAAATAAGATAACTTCTAATAGAATATACAACCCACTATCTCCATCTAAAGCTGCATTTTTTTCAGCAGTATTTCCAGGAGGAGGTCAGATCTATAATAAAAAATATTGGAAAGTGCCCCTAGCCTGGGCAGCAGTAGGAATTCCTACCTATTTTTATCTAGATAATAATAGTGAGTATAAAAGATACAGAACAGCCTACAAACAACGTAAAATTGGAGAAAGAGATGAATTTACGCTAGATGATGGAACAGAACTTATCTCATTAACAGGTTTAGAAAGAGCTCAAAAAACACTGAGAGGTAACCGAGACCTATCTTTACTGGTTGTATTACTAGGTTATGTTCTTCAAGTAGTAGAGGCAAGTGTTAATGCTCATTTATTACAGTTTGATGCAAGTGATAATATCAGTATTAATCCATCTATATTAACCAATCCTATTAATTTTGAAGCTCCTTCCGTTGGATTTAGTTTTAAGTATACTTTTTAAATAAAAAATACATGAAAATAGTACTTTTTGGATATGGGAAAATGGGGAAAGAAGTTGAAAAAATTGCACTTGAAAGAGGGCATGAACTAATTCTAAGAATTGAAAAAAATGAGGAATATGATATATCTGAAGCAGATGTAGCTATAGATTTTAGTGTTCCTAGTGCTGCTTTTAACAATATTACAAGCTGTTTTAAAAAAAATATCCCAGTAATATCGGGAACTACTGGATGGTTAGAAGACTACGAAAAAGCTGTAACTATTTGTAAAAAAAATAATGGAAGTTTTATTTATGCTTCTAATTTTAGTATTGGTGTGAATCTTTTTTTTGAATTAAATGATAAACTTTCCAGAATAATGAATTCAAATAACAATTACTACCCAAGTATTGAAGAGATTCATCATACTAAAAAATTAGATGCACCAAGTGGTACCGCTATCACAATTGCAGAACAAACTATTAAAAATTCCTCAACAAAAGAATGGTGTTTACATACCAATCGAGAGAAAGTTGATAAAGAAATTATCCCTATTAGCTCTAAAAGAATTAAAGATGTTCCTGGAACACACATAGTTGCTTATGAATCTGAGATAGATTCTATTGAAATTAAACATACAGCTCACAACAGAAAGGGATTTGCCCATGGTGCTATCATAGCTGCAGAATGGTTAATCAACAAAAATGGAGTGTACACAATGAAAGATGTGTTAAACTTAGATTAAAAATTGTAACATTTTCTTTTATTTGTAACAAATAACTAAATAGTAAAATAGTATAGTATGACATTTATTGAATGGTTTATTTTTTTCCTAGTAATTCAAGTAATACATTTTGCAGGAACATGGAAATTATATTTAAGAGCCAACAGAAAAGCTTGGGAAGCTGCTATTCCTATCTACAATGCTGTTATTTTAATGAAGATTATAAACAGACCTAAATGGTGGGTAATTTTATTATTTATTCCAGTAATAAATCAATTAATGTTTCCTATTATATGGATAGAAACTGCTAGAAGTTTTGGTTTTAACAAACGAAAAGATACTGCTTTAGTGTTGCTAACTCTAGGGTTTTACTTGTTTTTCATAAACTATGCTACAAATTCAACATATAAACTAAATAGAAGTTTAAAGCCTAGGACAGCTTTAGGAGAATGGATAAGTTCTATTGCTTTTGCTATTATAGCTGCTACCCTAGTTCATACTTATGTAATGCAGCCCTACACAATACCCACCTCATCACTTGAGAAAACATTGTTAGTTGGCGATTACTTATTTGTAAGTAAATTTCATTATGGTGCTAGGGTACCAACAACTACTATTGCTACCCCTATGCTTCATGATAGCATCCCTACTGCTATAGTAAGTGAAAAGAACACCAAGTCTTATTTAAACAAGCCTTTATTACCTTATTTAAGAATTCCTGGATTTCAAAAAATTAAAAGGAATGATATTGTAGTATTTAACTGGCCAGTAGATACACTGGTTCACTGGATGGATCCTAGTAAAGGAACAGACTTTAAGCCTTTAGATAAAAAAACTAATTACGTTAAAAGATGTGTTGGAATAGCAGGTGATACTCTAGAGGTAAGAGACGGATATGTTTATATTAATGGAAAACAAAACATACTTCCAGATAGAGCAAAACTTCAATTTTATAACAAGGTGTATTCTAAAAAAGGATTGTCTACACAAAAGCTACTAAGATATACAGACAAAGAATTTGAGAGAAAGTTTATTATCAACTTTAGCAGTCAAAGTCAATTTGAAAAGGTAATAAGATATGCAGTAAATAATCCCAAAAAAATAAAGGATAACGAGTTTATTATTACCACCTCTGATGAAGGCGTTCCTCAATGGATTATAAATGGCTACAGATTAGATATCAAAGAGATTAGCACAAAAATAAGAAAGGCAAATATTACTGATGAAATAGCTGCCAAGCTCAGAAAAGATTCAGAGGTAGACAGCGTTGTTAAAGTAATAAATCCTAGAGGAAATAAAGGAAATAATATGTTTCCACAAGCAACCAACTTATCTTGGAATACAGACAACTATGGCCCTATATACATTCCTAAAAAAGGAACAACTGTTCCACTAAACATGAACTCAATCCCTTTTTATGAAAGAATAATTGATGATTATGAAAATAATCAGCTTGAGGTGATTGGAGAACATATCTTTGTAAATGGTAAAAAATCAACATCCTATACTTTTAAACAAGATTATTATTGGATGATGGGAGATAATAGACAAAATTCTTTAGATGCCAGAAGCTGGGGATATGTCCCATTTGATCATGTTGTTGGTAAGCCCGTGTTAATATGGTTTAGTATAAATGAAGGGAAAATTAGATGGGAAAGATTATTTACCACTGTTGGAGGAAATGGGGAACCAGTATCTTATCTAATGTATTTTTTAATTGCTGTAGCTGGCTATATTGGATATTCGTTTTTGAGAAAAAATAAAAAGAAGGTGTCATAATGGCCCTATTTATTCCTACATACTTCTCTCCAATATCACAATACCAAGCACTATTAAATTCTAATTCTATTACTTTTGAAGTAGAAGACAACTATCAAAAACAAACCTATAGGAATAGATGTTATATTTATGGCGCTAATGGAAAACAATTGTTAAATATTCCTGTTACCATTCCTAAATCTAGTAAAAAGACAAAATCTAAAGATATTCTAGTTGAAAATGCTAATTGGCAAAAACAGCACTACAAATCATTAGAAGCTGCCTACAATCATTCTCCTTTTTTTGAATTTTATAAAGATGACCTTCGGAAAATATTTTCTAAAAAGTATACTTATTTATTAGATGTAAATTTAGATTCTTTCCATTTTATAATGGATGCCCTGGAATTGTTTAAAGAATATACATTATCAAAAACATATGAAGAAACTAAATTAAATGACTTCAGAAATCTTGCAGATTCAAAAAAGAAAGTTGAAATTTCTACTATACCCTACATACAAATGTTTGATCAAAAATTTGGCTTTTTAAAAAATCTATCTATTCTAGACTTACTTTTTATGGAGGGTCCAAATTCTATCAATTTTCTTGAAAAATAACTATTTAGTTTTTTTTAGAAACTAATATTTAAGTAATTTCATTTTTGTAGTTATATTTAAATAATTACCCTTATTTTTGAGGAAAACCACCTAAAATGAACAATTTAAGAGATATTTTATATCACTACTATCCTATCTCAGATGAATCAGCTACTAAATTTTCTGAAATTCTCGTAAGAAAAAAATATAAAAACAAAACTGAGTTAAGTAACAATGACAAGTTTTATATTTTATTAGATGGATTTGTACGATCCTATACTATTCACGATAATGGGAGTGTAAGAATTGGAACTTTTTTATCTAAATCTTCAATTTTCACATCAATTAAACCTCTTTCCATTTTGAGTAATTGTGTCATACAAGAAATAAAATTTGATTGCTTAAGTGATGTAATTTTGTATGAAGGAAGTTTTTCAGAATTCATAAAACTAACTAAAAAACACCATGATTTAAGTTTACTTTACAATAAAACATTAGAAGCTGGTATAAGATTAGTTATTGAAAAAGCACATGTACTTATTCATTTAGACGGCATGGGTAGGTATTTACATCTTAAGAATCAATATCCAAACATTGAAAATTTGATTAAATTAAACGACATAGCCTCTTACATCAATGTAACACCTATACAATTAAGTAGAATAAGGAAAACATTATATTCTTCTAAGTAAATCACATCCATTACCCAATTTTCTTATCACTCCCTAAACCCTACTATTTATAATGGAAAACATCAAATTAATCCTAAATAGATTTGAACCAATAACTGAAGATTCTTTAAATGAATTATGTAAAATATTAACTAAAAAAACATATTCAAAAAAAAGTTTTTTAATTAAATATCCAAAAGATTTTGATAAGTTTTTTATTTTAATTTCTGGATTAACTAGATCTTTAACAATAGCCGAAGATGGCAGTAAAAATTGTAGGTCAATACTTAAACCTCCTGCTTTATTTTTATCTCTAGAAAAAGAAATTCGAAAAAACAATCATATTTTCAACATAGAATTTGATTGTCTAACAGAGGTTACTGTCTATGAGGGTAATTTTAAACAATTTAGAAAAATAGCAGCAGATAGAACTGATTTATGTAAACTTTATATTCGAGGTTTAGAAACAACTTTATTAAAATTGATTGAAAAAGATGCTATGAAGTCTCATTTAAATGCTTTAGAAAGATATTTATGTTTGAAAAAAGAAATTCCAAATATTGAAAACTTAATTCAGCTTAATCAAATTGCAAATTATTTAAATATAACCCCTGTCCAATTTAGTAGAATTAGAAAAAATATAAAATAATTTAAAAACTAAACATATGTTAATTTGAATTATTATGATACTCTTTATTTTTGATGAAAATTCTACCCTCTAGTATTTTTTATAATTTAAAAAAGGTTAATTAATTTTAACCTTTTTTTTACTTAATTTTGTGTTATATGATTTCCCTCACTATAATTTAACTTTATTTCTACCCCCTTGGACTGAAAAAAGTTATCTCATGAAAGATATTTTAGAATTATACATCCAAACAAAATCATCAAGAAAGTTATTAGCCGATATATTAGAAGAAGTTCATTATAAGAAAGGGGAGAAACTAGTTTCTTTAAAAGAAAAATCTAATGATATGTTTTTTATAAAAAAAGGTATTACTAGATCTTATTATTTAGACTCAAAAGGAAAACCTCATACTCGATTTTTATTTATCTCTCCTCAAGTATTTGGCTCTTTAGCATCCTTGATTTTAGAAAAGCCATCAACGATGATTCACGAAGCTATAACAGATTGTACTGTTTTAAAAGGGGATTTTAAAAAATTTAAAAAGTTAGCTACTACTAATTTAGAATTATCAAATTTATATAGCTCGCTTCTTGAAACTGCATTTATTATGATGGATAACAGAAATCGAGAGTTATCTTCTTTAGATGCAAAACAATTATATTTAAAATTACAAAAAGAAAAACCTCAAATTTTAAATTCTATACCATTAAATCATATCGCTTCTTATTTAAATATTACTCCAGTTCAACTGAGCAGAATTAGAAGAGAATTAAAATAATAGTTTAACCAATAAATTATGTCTTTAAAATTCATCGTTCATTATGGATTTCATTTTTTATTGCCAATAGTTATTTCCATTTGTTTTTATAAAAACAAATGGAAGCAAGTGTATTTACTGTTTATAGGAACAATGCTTATAGATTTAGATCATTTATTAGCTAGTCCAATTTTTGATGCTAATAGGTGTAGTATCAATTTTCACCCCTTACATTCATTCTATGCCATTGGAGTATACACAATTATGCTCATCCCTAAAAAAATTAGAGTTTTGGGAATTGCGTTGCTTTTGCACATGTTTACTGACTATTTAGATTGTATTTTATAAATCAATTGATTTATTAGAGAAGTAATTTGCGGAGAAAGATTTAATTTAAAAATTATAATAATATAGGAAATTGAAATAATACTACTTTTAAGAACTATATTAATAATGGGCAAAAACTTAAAGTCCCAAAAGTGAAAAACAAAATAATATAGAATGATAAGTGAGAAAGAAACCAATGTTTTGTTATTGAAAGGCACCACATTAAATTTCTTTTTAACATACCAAATTTTAATAGTATTAAATATTAATATAACTATCAAAGTAGACAATGCTGCTCCATTCATTCCAAAAATCTCAATAAAATAAATATTTAAATATGTAACAGAAAAAGCCATTCCTAAGCTATAGGGTAATAGTATTTTATAATACTTAGAATTTGAAATAATAGCACCATTATTACCAAGAAACATATTGTATAATTTAGCTATGGAAATCATTAGGACTACTAAAATACCTTGAGAATACTCTGGCCTGTTGATAAGCAAGTATAACTGATCTAGATTGCTATTAATTAGAATAAAAAATAGGCCACAAACAGTTAGTAAGTTTATCGAAGATCTCTTATACAAAGACTTTATTTCATTATTATTTGATTCATTAATAGCTTTGGAGGTTAAAGGAGATACAATCTGAAGCATAGCTCTTCCAGGTGCCTCTATAACAGATGCAATAAATACACCGACAGAATAATAAGCTGTATACTCTAATGCCTCTTTTGCAGGCAACATTACTTTGTCTATATCTAATAAAATCGCTCCTGCTGAGCCTGCTAAAATTATAAATCCAGAATAATTTATGACCTCTTTCATATTTTCTGGAAAATGAAAAGAAAATTTAGGCATATAAAGTTTAAAAGCATAAAATTGCATAACAAACATTCTTAAAAAATAAGAAGCCGTAAGAAAAAGGATAAACTGGTGTTGATTAATAACCTCAAGCCATACCAATATGAGTAAAATCATAATCATTATTCTACTAAATAATTCTTTAATGGCATTTCCAAAAATAGATTTTAATTGAACTTTAGACCATGAATAAAAAACTTCAAAATAAGCTGTTGTAATAGCTATCAGATAGATGATATAGGTATAATCTTGAATTAAGGAGTTTTCTAAGGATAAAAGTTGAGTTATTTTTTCATAAAAAAGAACTCCAAAAAAACCAATAGGAATAGCAATAAACAAGGGTAAAATAATTGCCATACTTAGAAATCTATCTCTTTCTACTTTTGTCTCATAGGAAGAAAAAAACTTCACTATTGTATATTGAACTCCAAAAGCGGTTAAAGGCATTAAAACATTGGCAGATGATAGTAAAAAAACTACCAATCCATAATTTTCGGGGGTTAAAAAATTAGTATAAAGAAATAATGTGTTTATACCTCCAATAGAAAAAGCTATTAAAATGATAATAGTATTGTAGGATGATTGTTTTAGAATAACGCCCACTTAGGAATGTATTAATTGACTGATTGATTGATAGATTTTCTCCCCAACATTAGTTCCATATAAATCAATTGAAAAATCATTTTTTAAATCTTTATAGGTATAAAACGTTTGTAAAATCATTTTGGTATTACTGCCTACTACTTTTGCAAATCCGTTAGTTACCAATTCTACCCATTCTGTTTCATCTCTTACTACAATACATTGTTTTTTATTAAAAAAGGCTTCTTTTTGTAATCCTCCACTGTCTGTGATCACCATAGAACAGTTTTTTAATAATTCTAACATATCATAATAACCTACAGGTTCTATCATTTGTATTTTTGGAATTATTGATAATGTATTTAATACCTCTTTTGTTCTAGGATGTATTGGTAAAACTACAGGGTGAGTTTTATGAATTTCTTCTAATCCAATAAAAATTGATCTTAACTTTTCTTCATCATCCGTATTTTCTTGACGATGAATAGTCGCTAAAACAAATTTATTTTTTTGTAATTTTTCTTCACTAATAATAGATGATTTTTTTTCTGAAAACTGACTGTAATAACCAACAGCATCTTTCATTATATCACCATGCTTCTCAATTAAAATTGGCAGATTATCAAAACCTTCTTTTTTTAGATTATCTGTGGCAATTTCTGTTGGACAACTTAATAAATCAGAAATCCTATCAGTTAGTATTCTATTTATTTCTTCTGGCATTTTCATATTAAAAGAGCGAAGTCCGGCTTCTATATGAACCACTTTAATATTCATTTTTTTTGCTGCTAACGCTCCTGCAATCGTAGAATTAGTATCACCATACACAATAAGAGCATCTGGTTGCTCAACTTGTAATACTTTTTCAATCTTTTCCATCATCTGACCAGTCATAGCCGCATGACTCATATTATTTATCTCTAAATTATAGGTAGGCTCTGGAATCATCATCTCTTCAAAAAATATTTTACTCATATTAGCATCAAAGTGCTGCCCTGTATGAATAATTACCTCTTCTATAGAATTGTATTCTTTAATAATTCTACTTAATACAGCCGCTTTTACAAACTGTGGTCTGGCTCCTATGACGGTAACTATTTTTTTCATTTATCTAAACTTTGGTAATAATTACAGTACCTAATACTATTAATTTTTATCTACTTAAGATACTACCTTTTTAATTACTTCTGCTAATTGACTTGTTATATTTTTTCTATGATATTGTTCTATGTTAATAGATTTTACAACTAATTTCTCTTCTTTAAAATCTTTATATAATTTTAAGATAGTGGCTTTTAGCTCATTTTTATGATCAAAACCTACTATTTTTCCAGCATTTGTTTTTTTAAGAATAGCTGCAGCGTCTCCATCCTCAGGTCCTATACCTAAGATAGGTCTTTTGGCTTGTAAATACTCAAAAATTTTCCCAGTAATAATTCCTTTAGCACTTGGCACTCGATTAATACTTAACAACAATATTTGAGAAGATGCTTGATATTTACGAACCTCTTCATGATTTAAATAGGGGATTCTTACGATATTTTCAGAGTTAAAAACTTGAATATCTTGAATAACAGTGTCATCAATTTTACCAATCAATTTAATTCTTAAATCGTTTTTAAAATTAAGGTTAGTATTACTAATTTCATTTAAAACTTCCCATAAAATTGTAGGATTTCTGTCAGAATTCATCAATCCAACATGGGTAATTGAAAATTTTTCATCTAGCTCTTGAGTTAATGATGTTTCGATTGTATCAAACCCATTTGTTAGCACTTCTATTCTCTTGGTATGTTTTAGAAACTTTTCTTTCATAGTTTCACCAACCACAACAACCATATCAGAATTTATTAAAACTTCTTGTTCTAATTGATAGTGCTTTTTCTTAGCTTTTTTGGTTAATGGTAACTGTTGAAAATAGTCAATTTCAGTCCAAGGGTCTCTAAAATCTGAAATCCATTTAACTTCAAATTTCTCTTTTAGTGCTAATCCTATGACATGCATACTATGAGGAGGACCCGTTGTAATCATGGCGTCTATTTCATTATTTTTTAAGTAATTACTTAAAAATTTAACTGATGGTTTTATCCAAAATTTTCTAGCATCAGGAATAAAATAATTAGCTCTAATGAATAGAACTATTTTACCAAAGAACGTAGGATTTGAATTTAAAAAACCAGCACTCTCTTTCTTTTTTTTATTTCCAAAAAAAGAAAGAATAGAATTTGGTTCAAAAATAGGTTGCTTTAAGATTTCTAAATCTTTTGGTATTTCACTTTCTAAACTCTTGTCTAGAATTGGATAAGATGGGTTATCTACAGTATAAACAATGGGTTCTATATTAAAATCTCTAAGATACTTCACAAACTTTAACCATCGTTGAACACCGGAACCTCCAGCTGGAGGCCAATAATAAGTAATGATTAATACTTTCTTTTTAGAGCTCATTGTATAATTTAACCAAAGCCTGAGAAGTAAGCTCCCAAGAAAATTCATTTTCTATAAATAGCTTTCCATTCTTACCTAATTCTTCTGCTTTCTCTTTATTTTGATATAATTCTAACACTTTAGAAGAAAAGTCATCTTTATTTTTTTCTTCATGAACTAATCCACTATGAACACGTTCTACTATTTCTTTTTGTGCAATTGCATTACTTACTAAGATGGGCTTACCAAAACTCATGTATTGAAAAATTTTATTTGCATAAGCAACATCGTGTTGAATACTTCTGTAAAGAGGTGATATACAAATATTACTTGCAACAATATACGACGGAAATAAAGAAACGTCTTGCCAACCCTCAAAATCTATAAATGATTCTAAATTTAATTTTTTTGTTTCTTCTTTTAAAATTGAATCTGTGGTATTTTGACCAACAATAACTAATTTAAAATTTGCTATCTTTTTAGAGAGAAATTCAGTAGCTCTTATAGCAGTTAGCAATCCCCTTCTTATGTTGGTGTCTCCTAGATATAGGACGACGAATTTATTGGAATACTTTTCTTTTATTATATCAGAGTATATAGCATCTTTATAAAAAGACTGCCTAACAGTATTTGGCACCACCACCATTTTTTTTGTTTCAATATTATTTTTTTTGATAATATTTTCTGAAAAATTTGGAGAAACTGTTATGATTTTATCGGCCTTCAAAATGAATTCATTTTCTTTTTTCCTCCATTTATTTGGAGAAATAATATACTTACCAGGAAATTTATTGAGATGAGGATAAAACTTCATATTTTCTGGTATGTTATCATGAAGATCTAAAACTGTTTTTAATTGGTGTTTTTTATTTGCTTGAAATACAGCTTCAGCAATTCTAATATCATGAATATGAAGAAAATTAATGTCATTTTTTTTTATAAAATGATTAATTTTTGGTTGCATGATCATTTTATAAAATGGAAGGTCATAAGAAAGGGCTGAAAGTTTGTGCGTTAGTTTACTAAACTTATATCGTCTTATGTTAATGCCGTTAATTAGTTCATTTGTTTTTTGATTACCGTTCTGTAAACAAAATAAAAAAACATCATACCCAGAATTAACAAGTGTAATAGCCTCATTTTCCACCCTTGGATCAGGAGGAAAAACATCATCCAAAATCATTCCAATTCTCATAAAAAAAGTTAGCTTAGAGTTAGAAATTAAATTTCTGACTTTGACAGTTCATAAATAATAATTTAGAATTCAAATGTATGGAATAAGATAAATAAACCTACTTTACTTGTTAAAAAAAAAAAAAGTTATTATTCTTGTAAAAAATTATAGCTATCAAGAATACTTTAAAGTTAATATTATTATTTTTCTCAATTTTTGCAAATAGTCAAGAGATTGATTTGTATAAAGATGATATAGAAAAGATAATGTATTACTCATATCTTAATATAGACAGTCTTTTTCATTATTCTAGAAAATTGGAGAAATCTGAAAACCAGTGTGTAAGTAATACTGGAAAAAATAATATTTCCTCTGCATATTATAAATCTGGAAACTTTAAAAAATCTGAAGAAGTTGCTTTAAGTATATTATCAAATATTAAAGAACTAAATTCTACATGTAATATAGATAATAAACTTCATGCATTATCACGAATGTTTTGGATTAAAAATAGTCAAAGAAAGTTTGATGAAGCTTTTGATTATTTAAATCAAAAAATACAACTACTAAGTAATTATTCAGAAAAAAATAAAAAATATATTCGATCGATAATTTTTAATGAAACAAGTCTAGCAATATTAAAAAATAATCTTGGATTTCATAAAGAAGCAATTAATATACTAAAAAAGGTCATAGAAAAATACACATTGCTAGATGACGAATATGGGAATGTTTATGACTATAACTTAGTAATTAACAAAGCTAGTTCATATAACGCTTTAGGTGAATCTTTTTTTGCATTAAACGCAAATAGTAACAATGATAAATATTTAGACTCTACTCTTTTTTACTATAAAAAAGCATTTGACGAAACAGAAAAGTTTATTCCAAAACATGAAAATTCTTTAAGCTTTTATCATTTAAGAGTAGCAACTGTTTTAATTAAAAGGAAACAATATAAGAGGGCTCTTAGTCTTGTTAATACTTTTGAACTAGCAAATAAATCTCAAGATTATTATTTTTTAAAATCTCTAATATTTAAAAATTTGAAAAGGAGTGATTCTTCCCTTTTTTATTCCTACAAATTTTTAAATGTTAACAAAACCAATCCAAATACTGAAAAAAATAAAATTGCAATATTTAATATACTCGCAAATTTATACAATGAAAATAATGAAATTGATAGTGCATTTAAATATTCCAGGTTAGCGCTTGAAAAATTAGAAAAACTAAACGATAGTAAAACAGAGGCAAATAAAACGCATTTTTTATATGATTTTGATCAAATACAAAAAATAAATGATTCAATCTTAATTAATGAAGTTAAGAAGAAAAATAAACTAATTATTTTATTTTTAATTTTTGTTTTTTTATTTGTTGTTATTGGGTATTATTTTTTTAACAAAGAAAAAAAGAAAACCATCGTTTTTAATAAACCACAAAAGAAAGATTATTCTATTAATCTAGAATTAGAACAAACGGTACTGTTAGAACTTGAAAAGTTCGAAAAATCAAAAAATTATCTTGACAGCACATTTAATATTAACAAATTGGCTAAACAGCTAAATACAAACACATCATATCTTTCATCGATTGTTAATGAAAAAAAAGGGAAAACTTTCAAGCAATATATTACTGAGTTAAGAATAAACTATTTGATAACTATAATTCAGAAAGATTCAAAATACAGAAAATATACTATACAAGCTTTAGGGGAAGAGATTGGATACACCAATGCCTCTTCCTTTTCAAGATCTTTTAAAAAATTCACAGGACTAACCCCTACAAATTATCTTAATTCTTTAAAATAGATTATAAAAAAAAACTTCGAGCTTTACAGCTCGAAGTATAATAAATCTACCCCCTAAAATAAGATTTATTTGTAGAAAGTATAAACTAACTACATCACAAATATATGCTTTATTGAAAGATAAGCCTAATTGATGTTAGTGCTATTTACAAACAGCACAGCTTTATTCTATTAAATTTAAATCTATTTAAAGAATTACTTCTTCTTATAATAAAAAAACCAACTTACAGGAATTAACAGCATAAGAGCATATGAAATAAGGGAAATTGTATTCCCTGTTTTTATGACAGATGGTTCAAATTTAAATTTTATGATGTGTTCTCCTTTAGGAATCTCCAATCCTCTCAAAATGTAATTAACATTTGTGTAAGGTTGTAATTTTCCATCTATATATGATTTCCATCCGTCTTTGTAGTAGATTTCTGAAAAAACAGAAAATTCATCAAACTTAGAGGATGTTTCATATGTTAAGGAATTTAAAGAGTATTCAGTTAGTCTAATATAAGCAAGAGAATCTACCTCTGATGAGAGGGTAATTTTTTTATGAATATTATTTTCATTCACCACAACAGTACTTTTGGTTAGTGTACTATCTAATGCTCTAATTTCTTGGTCTGCTGTTTGAACATATTTAATATTTTTCACAAACCAAGCGTTCCCATTTGCATCAGGATTTTGCTGAGCTACTTCTTCTCCATCATCTCCTGGAATAATAAAATACTTTACGTTTAACATATTGTAAACTTGCATATTTTGTTTTGATAATTGAAATTCAATTAGGTCTTGGTATCTTCCCAATTTAGCAGCATGATAACCTCCTATAGATTTGTGAAAATAAGAAGTTCTACCATCTTGAAATGGATCCGTAGAAAAGTTTGCTACCCTGTAATGGCTTTTATCTTTTAGTATTTGAAGATCTGCGGTAGAGGCTTTAAAAGGTTTATCAATAACTCTGGCTTCTTTAAAATCGTTAGCATTTACATATCTTAAATTTACCTGAACTAAATCAAAAAGAATTAAAACTGCAAAAGCTATGATTGATGTGGTGTATTTAAGTTGTTGTTTTAAAAATAACCATAGAACTACAAATCCTATTCCTATTAAAACAATAGACCTAAAACTATCTGTATACAGCATAGACAATCTATCTGCCTTAACAGCATCTAATAATCCATCGTACTCAGAATAGCTTGCATCTCTTATTCCTTCAAAGGTTGAAAATGAGAGTGCGTATAGTAATCCAATAACAATTAATCCAACACTACTATACAATGCTTTTTTTAGAGCAATTTGTTTTTGTTCTTTATCAGTTTTTGAAAAGAAAAATTCTTTTACTGCCAAAAATCCAAGCAAGGGGATACATAATTCTGCAATTACTTGAAATGATGAAACGGCTCTAAATTTATTATATAATGGAATATAATCAATAAAAAAGTCAGTCAAAAACTGAAAATTCTTACCCCAACTCATTAAGATTGCAAAAACTGAAGAAGCTACCAACCAATATTTATACTTGCCTTTAAGCATAAAAACACCTAGAAAAAAAAGAAATAACATCACAGCTCCTATATAGGCAGGAGCCTCAACTATTAATTGATTTCCCCAGTAAGTGTATACTTGTTTTGTGAAACCATCAGCTTGTTTAGAACCAGCTATAGATGATACATATTGATACGTATTAGATTTTTTATCTAAGCTTTCTACTGTACCACCTCCCATATATCTGGGAACAAATAAGTTAAATGTCTCAGCTTTGCCATAACTAAATTGTGTAATGTATTCTTTTGAGAGGCCTGTTGTAACCTCTTTTTTGTTGCCATCTGGGTTTATCGTTAAATCAGTTTTACCTCGAGTACTTACATCTGCATATTCTTTTGTGGCTAAAAGTCTTGAAGAATTTACACCAACAGCCAACAGCATAGCAACTATAATGATAGATGATTGAGTAATAAACTGTTTAATTTTATTTTTTTGAATAGCTTCTATCAATTCAACTACACCTAAAATTAGAATTGCAAATAATAAGTAGTACGTCATCTGTGGATGATTTGCTTTAATTTCTAAAGCAGTAGCAATACCTGTTACTGTAAAGCCAAGTAGATATCTTTTTTTAAAAATAAATATAATACCCGCTAAAACCAATGGCATGTAGGCAATAGCATGTGCTTTTGAATTGTGTCCTGCACCAAAAATAATTATAAGATATGTAGAAAAACCAAATGCTAAAGAACCTACTATAGCTATTTTCCAATCTACCTTGAAAGCAAGTAATAAAATATAAAAACTTAAAAAATAAAGAAATAAATAATCCGCTGGCCTAGGTAGAAAACGTATGAAACGGTCTAGACTAGTAATGTAATCATTAGGAAAATAAGTCCCAATTGGATAAGTAGGCATTCCACTAAAAGCACTTTCAGCCCAATAGGGTTCTTCACCTGTAGCTTTTCTAAAATCATTAACTTCTTTAGCCATTCCAATATGTTGTGTAATATCAGATTGTGAGATTTTCTTTCCCTTTAATACTGGATTAAAGTATATTAAAGCTACAACTACAAATAATGATAAAGAGACTATGTGAGGTATAATTTGTTTAAAATTCATATCAATCTATTTCTTCAAAATCTACGTATTCACCAACAGAATTATTGCCTTGATTTGTAGAGTTTGGCTTTTTATCTATGATAGTTTCACCTTCTTTAGTAGCTGATGTCTTTGTTTGTTGATGACTGGTATTATATTGCCTTTGAGCTTTTTGTTGCATTTTATGAACTGCCTTCTTTATTAAGAGTGGCCCAAATACTCTTGCCGCAAAACGGAAGAAGTAATAAACAATTACGAAAATAAAAAGTGTTCTTAGCAAACCCATTAATTCTGCTTCTTGCATGTTAAAATTAAATTAAATTCAAAAGTAACAATTTGATGATAATTGATACGTTAATAGAATACAAAATTTGAACAGTCTTAAAAAAGTATTTATTGCATTTGATGAGTCCTATTTTTACAGTATGTTTGTGTAAAACCAAAAAAAATTGACATTTCCTAAGAATAATTATTTTGTTGCTAAACTTCAAAAATTTTGGATTGTCTTCTTCATACTTTTTAGTCAAACACTTTTAGCTCAATATACAAATATTATAAATTCAAATAGACCAGGATTTTCCGAAAGTCCATATAGTGTTGGAACAAGAGTATATCAATTAGAAACTAGTCTTTTTTATAGAAGTACAGATATTCATCCTACATTTTCAAGACCTCAATCGTATGGTGTAGATTTTCTATTTAGAACAAGTTTTTTTAAGGAAAAACTAGAGCTTAATTTGAATTTAGCTTATCAAAATGAACAAATTAGTTTTCAAAACATTTTTAACTCCAGTTATTATAAAAATGGAATTGGAAAATTTACCGTTGCTGCTAAATACTTAATTTACGAACAAAAATATACAGACAAATCTAAAGAAATTAGAAGCTGGGTAGAAAGAAATAGATTTGATTTAAAGAGATTTATTCCTACAGTTGCAGCTTATGTTGGGATAAATACCGGTGTACCTGATGATGTTTTTGTAACAAAAGATTTTTCTCCAAAAGCTGGGGTTTTATTACAAAATGATCTTTCTGATAATTTTAATATAATTACCAATTTATATTATGATAGAATTGGAACTGAGCTTCCAGAATTTTCCTACATCATTACTGCCACTTATAGCTTTAGCCCACGATGGTCTATTTTTATTGAAAATCAAAGTATGTTTGATAAATACAAATACCAATCTAATATAGGTTCAGGTATTGCTTTTTTATACAATAGAAATATCCAAATAAATAGTTCTGTGCGTCTTTTAGCAGATTCCTTTACATCAGGGTATTACACCTCTTTTGGAGCATCCTATAGGTTTGATAGACATATAGATAAAGTAACCAAACTAGACGAGAATGGAACCCCTATAGATGACAAAAAGTTTAAAGTTAAAAAAAGAAAATTCTTTAATAGGTTATTTGGAAAGGTCCGTAATGTTTTTTCAAAGAAAAGTAAAAGAAAAGCTCCAGGAGCAATAAGGTTACAAAAAGAGACCATACAATCTATTAGAAATAACAGTTCTAATGATATTAATAAAAAGTCTGATGAATTACTAGATCTTCCTCTTAGAGTGAAACCAAAAAGAACTAGAGTGAAACCAACTAAAATTAAGATTAAAAAAGATAAGTCCAAAAAAGGAATTTTAAATATCTTTAAAAGAAATTCTGAAGGGAATGAATCTCCTATAAAAAACGAAGATAAAGGAACTAAAGAGCTTGAAAAAGAAATTAGAAAACTAGAGAGGGAAGTAAAAAAAGACAATGCTAAAACTACTAAAAAAGAAAAAAAAGAAAGTAAGAGACTAAAAAAAGAGAAAGAAAAAAAAGAGTCAAAAAAAAGAAAAAAGAAAAGAAATAAGGAAGATGATAACAATGATGAAAATCTAAGTATCATATAAAATTACAGACTTCAACTAAACTAGTGCCATGATTACACTAAAGGAAATGACTACAAAAAAGGAGATGAAACAATTTGTTCAATTTCCTTTTTCTATCTACAAAAATAATCCTTATTGGGTTCCTCCTATTATTAAAGAAGAACTAGATGTTTTAAATAAAGAGATTAACCCTGCTTTTGAAAATGCTGAAGCATTCTTCTATGTAGCTATCCTAAACAATAAAATAGTAGGTAGAATTGCTGCTATAATAAATTGGTATGAGGTAAAAAACCAACAAATTAAAAAAATGCGTTTTGGTTGGTTTGATGTGATAGATAATATAGATGTTACCAAACTTCTTATTCAAAAAGTGCAAGAAATTGGTAAAAAAAATAACTTAACGTATATGGAAGGTCCTGTTGGATTTTCCAATCTTGATAAGGTAGGTGTTCTCACAGAAGGTTTTAATCATATTGGAACTATGGTAACTTGGTATTCTAATCCTTATTACAAAGAACATTTAGAGCAACTTGGATTCATAAAGGAAAAAGAATACTTGGAGAATAAATTTAAATTATCAAAAGTAGATGGCCCATACTATGAAAGAATCTCAAATTTAATAAAACGAAGGTTTAAACTAAAGTCTTTAAATTTTTCAAATACTAAAGAGATTATGCCTTATGTGAATGAAATGTTTGATCTTTTTAATAAAACATATGTAACCCTTTCATCTTATGTACCTATATCTGAAAATCAAATAGATTATTTTAAAAAAAAATATATCAATTTTATTAATCCAGATTTCATAAAATTTGTTGTAGATGAAAATGGGAAACTAGTTGCATTTGGAATTATGATGCCTTCTTTCTCAGAGGCACTTCAAAAAGCGAAAGGCAAATTATTTCCCTTTGGAATATTTCACCTTTTAAAAGCAAAAAAAAATCCAAAAACTGTAACTTCATACTTAATTGGTGTAGACCCAGAATATCAAAACAAAGGGATAACGGCTATTATTTTTAGTGATTTTACAACCAGTTTTAATGCAATCGGAGTTGAAACAGTAATTAGAACACCTGAGCTAGAAGATAATAACGCCATACATCAATTATGGAAAAATTTTGATCCCCAAACCCATAAAAGAAGAAGAACTTACAAAATGAACATTAAAGACTATCCTGTTAAATAGAATACATGCAATTATTTTACAATCCATCTATAGATAAGAATACTAATGAAATTACTTTTGATAAAATTGAAAGTAGACATGTAGTAAAGGTACTTCGAAAAAAAGAGGGAGATTATATTTATCTAACAAATGGAAAAGGAGATCTATTTCACTGTAAAATTAATGTCGCTAATGACAAAAAATGTTTAATAAATGTAATTAATATAGAGCATAAAAAACAACAAAGAAAGTATTATTTACATCTAGCTATAGCACCAACAAAAAATAATGATAGACTAGAATGGTTTTTAGAAAAAGCAACTGAAATAGGGATAGATGAAATTACACCAATTATTTGTGACAATTCTGAGAGAAAATTTATTAAACCTGAAAGGCTAAAAAAAATTATAATTTCTGCAATGAAACAATCATTAAAATTTTATTTACCAAAACTAAATGAAGTGGTTACTTTATCAGAATTTTTAAAACAAAAACAAACAGAAGGAAAATATATAGCACATTGTGTAGAAAATGAGAAACAATTAATGAAGGATGTACTCCTGCCAAAAGAATCTTCTACTATTTTAATTGGACCTGAGGGAGATTTTTCATTTTCAGAAATAGAGAATAGCTTACAGAAAGGATATACTCCAATAACACTTGGTAAGGCAAGATTAAGAACCGAAACAGCAGCTTTAGTGTCTGTTATGAATGTTTCATTTATCAATCAATAAGAATTGCTATCTTAGTTTAAAATTATACTTAAATTGAAGTTTACAAAAATTTTTCTTTTGGTTATTGTAAGTTTATCTGTGAAGATTTCCTCACAAGAAGTAGCAGTTTTAAAATATAACGGCGGCGGAGATTGGTATTCTAATCAAACAGCTGTTCCCAACTTAATTGAGTTTTCAAATAAAAACTCAAACACAAAAATTAAATTAAATAAAGGTATTGTAGCTGTTGGAAGTATAGATCTTTTTAACTTCCCTATTGTTTTCATGACTGGTCATGGAAATGTATTTTTCACAGAACAAGAAGCGCAAAATTTACGTAATTACTTAACATCTGGTGGGTTTCTTCATGTATCTGATAACTATGGATTAGATAAATATATTAGAAGAGAAATGAACAAGGTTTTTCCTGAATTGAAATTCCAAGAAATTCCAAGTAATCACCCCATTTATAATCAAACATTTATTTTTAAAAATGGAATTCCTAAAATCCACGAACATGATAAAAAAAAACCAAAAGGTTTTGGATTATTTTTTAAGGGAAGATTGGTATGTTTTTATGATTACGAATCTGACTTAAGTGACGGTTGGGAAGACAGTTCTATTCATAACAACCCTCAAAACATTAGATTAAAAGCTTTAAAAATGGGTTCAAATATTATAGAATATGCTTTTAAAAACTAATGTTGATATCCCTATTGATAGTATTAAAATTAACTTTGATACAGAAGGGCTTTGGATATTAAATATAGCATTAGCTATTATTATGTTTGGTGTAGCCCTAAGTATAAAAATTGATGATTTTAAACGACTTATTAAGAAACCTAAAATTCTACTTGTAGGGGTTTTTTCTCAATTTTTCTTATTACCAGCACTCACATTTGTGGCTATTCTAATCATAAAACCTCATCCAAGTTTTGCTTTAGGAATGATGATGATAGCCGCCTGCCCGGGTGGTAATATTTCAAATTTTTTCAGTAAGATGGCTAAAGGGAATTCAGCCTTATCAGTAAGTTTAACTGCGTTTGCAACAGTCATATGTTTACTAATGACCCCTTTAAATTTACAGTTTTATAGTAGATTATATGAACCCACCAATGAAATCATAAAAACAGTTCAATTAGATCCTATTGAATTATTTAAATTAGTTTTATTAATACTAGGGATTCCTATTGTGATGGGAATGTTGTTAAACCACTACTTTGAAGAAATTTCAAAAAAAATTGAAACACTACTTAAGCCCTTTTCAATTATTGTTTTTTTAGCATTGATTGTTATTGCATTCTATGATAATTTAGATGTTTTTTTAAATTATATTCATTTGGTTGCCGGATTAGTAATTTTTCATAATATTGGAGCTTATTTTATTGGATTCTACACAGCAAAAACATTTGGACTAGAGAAAAGAGATAGAAAAACTATTTCTATGGAAACTGGAATTCAAAATGGTGGATTAGGATTGTTACTAATCTTTGAATTTTTTGATGGTTTAGGAGGGATGGCTTTATTAGCTGCTTATTGGAGTATATGGGATATTTTATCTGGATTATTACTCGCATTATATTGGGGTAGAAAGTAAAACTATTAATGGCAACCTGAAGCGTCAATAAGATTTACCAAAGGTTTTGGAGATATATACATATTTAATAATAATTCTTCAGCCATAAAATTATTCAAATTAATCAGTTATTTTTAGTTAATTTAAAAAATGATAAAACATAAAAGCCCGAAATGTGAACAATGCATAATAAGACAATTGAATTCATTAGGAGAACTCAAAAAAGATGAATTAATTCGTATCTCTGAATGCAAATCCTCTAAGTATCTAAAACGTGGTGAAGTTCTTTTTGATGAAGGCACATACATAAATGGTGTGTTTTGTATTAAAGATGGAGTATGTAAAGTGACTAAAATGAGTACTAATGGACGTGATCAAATTATTAAACTTGTAAAAAAAGGAGATTTGTTGGGTGAAAGTAGTCTTGTTAGTGAGGAAGTTTCTAATTTAAAGGCCACAGCTATAAATGATATGGAAGTTTGCTTTATCCCAAAAGAAGAAATTATAAGAGATTTAAGAAGCAATACCAATTTTACGATGAGTGTTCTTAAAGATATGGCTGATACTTTAAAAGAAGCAGATAATATTATTTTGGGTATGGCTCAAAAGACTGCAAAACAGCGATTGGCTGAAACACTCTTATTTTTAAAAAAATCTTATGGTTCTAATGATACAGAAAAACCTATTGAAATCGAATTATCTCGAGAAGAAATTGCCAATATAATTGGCACTGCAACAGAATCTGCAATCCGATTACTCTCATTATTTAAAAAAGAAAAATTAATTCACTTAAAAGGAAAAGAATTATTTATCTTAAATTCAAATAAACTTCAACAAATAGCCGAAGGGTTTTAAAATTATTATGAATTTAAAGCAATTATGGTATTATATTTTTAAATTTCTTTTAAAGACTTCGTTATTTTTTATGACAAAAAAAATAATAGTTCATGGCAAAGAAAATATACCAAAAAAAGGAGCCGTTTTATTCATGGTAAACCACCCCAATGGGCTTATAGATCCTTTAATAGTAACTACAAATAATCCAAGGACTAATTACTTTCTAACTCGTGCAGCTAGTTTTAAAAAACCATTGGTGAGATGGTTCTTAAATTCTTTAAATTTAATACCAATTTACAGAATAAGAGATGGTGTGAATCAATTAAATAAGAATAAAGTAGTCTTTAAAAGATGTTTTAATTTATTAGACAACAAAAAAGCATTGATGATTTTTCCTGAAGGAAGCCATGATGAAAGAAGAACTGTAAGAAGCTTAAGCAAAGGGTTTTCAAGAATAGTTTTTGGAGCTATCGAAAGAAATCCAAAATTACAAATTCAAATCATACCTGTTGGGGTTACTTATCAAGATTCATCTAGCTACCCTTTTAAAGTTTCATTAAATTACGGAACCCCAATATTAGCAAATGACTTTTACAAACCAAACTTAAATAATTCTGATATAAAAAAATTAAAGGATGTTATTTCTGATCAATTAAAAGTACTTTCAGTTCATATCCCTTTAACTGAAGATTATGAAAAATGGATTGAAAAATTAAATTCTGCAAATGTTGATTTTACAAAAGTTGATGAGGTTAATTCAATGATTCAATCTAAAACTATTATCAAAAAAGAGAGAAAAATTAATTTGGTTAGATTTTTAAGACCTATTGTTTTATTAAATAGTTTCATACCATGGTTGGTCTGGAAATATGTGGAAAATAAAGTGACAGACTTTGAATTCATAAGTACTTTTAAATTCGGTGTTGGCTCTCTGACAGTTATTCCTTTCTTTCTAATGAATAGCTATATAATTTATAATCTATTTACTTTAAAAAGTAGTATTATTTATTTTAGCTGTTCTATGTTAATACTATTAATCTACAGTAAATTCCATTCTACTCCAGCAAGATAGCGTCTTGTATAATCTGTTGAATTTTTGTTCTAATATCTTCATCTACTAAACCAGTATTTTCCATAGTTGGAAAAACTCTATTGGATAAAAAAACATATAAAATTTCACTCTTAGGGTCTGCCCAAGTGTAAGCACCTGTAAATCCACTATGTCCAAAACTTTCGTCTGAAACACACCCACATGTTGCTTTAATTTCTGGATCTAACTGAGGTTTATCAAACCCCAAACCTCTTCGTACTTTTTTATCAGAATAATATCGCTTATTAAACTTATCAAACGTTTCTTTCTTAAAATATCGTTTTCCACCATAATACCCTTTTTGTAGATATAATTGCATCATTTTTGCAACATCATTTGCATTGGCAAATAAACCAGCATGACCTCCTACTCCACCTAGCATAGCTGCCCCCATGTCATGAACATAACCATGCAATAATTGATTTCTATAATATGTATCATTTTCTGATGGTACAATTGAAGATTTATCTAATTTATTCAATGGTAGATAAGTCATCCTATTTGCGCCTAATGGCTTATAAAATTGCTCTTGAACTAAATCATCTAAACTACTTTTATATTTTTTTTCTAAAGCTTCTTTAAAGAGGTAATAGCCTAAATCACTGTATTTATAACCAGCTTCTAGTCTTTGTTCAGAGTCTCTTATAAACTTGTATATAGAATCTTTATAAGAATTATTTAAGTATAAATTATCAGCAACTTTAATTGAAAATTTTTTAGATTTACTTTGACTGTAAAACTCTTTTAAATTATTTTTTGTAATGCTATCTTGTGTAAGCTTGTAGAAAGGAATCCATGCTTTTAAACGACCGTAATGAGATAAAATTTCTAGAACAGTTAGTGTATCTTTATTAGAATTCTTAAAAGCTGGCAATATACTTTTAACGGTAGAGGTTAATTTTATTTTCTTATCCTCCTCTGCTTTTATCATCATAGGCAATGATGCTAAAATTTTTGTTAATGAAGCAACATCATAGACATCAGTACTTTTAACAGAATTATTTTTTTTATCTGTGTGAAATCCAAAACTTTTTTCATAAACAACTACACCACGCCTAGCAACCAAAATCTGAAGACCTGGAGCCATTTTTTTTTCAAGTACAACATTGGCTACAGAATCTATTCGTTGTAATTTAGCTGATGACATACCAACAGATTCTGGGATAGAATACTGAAGTCTTTTTAAATTTTTTATTGAAATACCGGTCCCTTCAGGAAACTTATTTTTAATACTTACTGGCAGTAAACCTTTAGCATCTACAGCTCCAAAAATTGTTTGAGCTGCTATTTTTTGAGCAATCGCACTATTTTGATAAGCAACTAAAATACTTTCTAAATTATTGAATGATTTTATATTTAGCAAACTGTATGGACTAGCAAAAACAGAGAGAATGGTTTTATTTTTTCTTGAAATTTCATGTAACCATACAGTTTCTTTATTTGAGAACTGATAGGGTTTCCAGGGATGAGCATTTGACTTATGAAAACCAACTATCACCAAATCAAAATCCTCTAATGTGTCTATAATTTCATTTAAGTTATCTTTTTCTACTTTAAATATCTCAGAATATTTTTGTAGTTCTTTTAAAAAAGTATCGTGACTAGCCTCACCTAGTGCCACATATGCTATTTTATGAAGCTTTTTTAAATCTGAGATAGGTAGTAACTTTTTTTTATTTTTAATGAGGGTCATTGAGTTTTTAACTAATTCTCTGTGAAGAACCTCGTCTGCTTTAGTATTGATATCTTTTTCTATGTTTAATAGCTCTATTGGTTTGTATGTATGTAGACCAACTTTATACTTTGCTAACAGAATCTTACGAACAGATTCACCTATTCTTTCATAACTTAAAACACCTGTTTGTAAGGAAGTTTTAAGTAAATTAATTGTTTCCGGAATATCATGTGGTATCAATAAAATGTCATTTCCTGCTAAAATTGCCGCTAAATTAATTTCTGATGGGCTTGAATAATTGGCAGCTCCTTTCATGTTTAGACCATCCGTAAAAATCAAACCTAAAAAACCTAATTTATACTTCAATAAATCTGTTACTACATTTGATGACAATGAAGTTGGTAATTTTGGATTTGGTTCTAATACAGGAATACTAAGATGTGCTGTCATTACACTAGCCATCCCTGCGTCAAAAACTCTTTTATAAGGATACAACTCTACTGAATCTAGACGTTGTCTATTAAAATTTAAGACAGGTAATTTTAAATGAGAATCTGTAGCAGTATCTCCATGTCCTGGAAAATGTTTTGCATTCGCTAAAACTCCCACACTTTGCATCCCTTCACTAAAAGCAATGGCTTTTTGAGTAACATTAATTTTATTTTCTCCAAAAGAGCGGTTTCCAATAATTGGGTTTAATGGATTCGTATTGATGTCTACAACTGGGGCAAAATTCACATGAATTCCAATTCGTCTAGCATGATTTCCAATATGCTTCCCAAACTTATAAATCAAAGAATTATCCTCAATGGCTCCCAAAGTCATATTCCAAGGAAACCGGTACGCGTTTTTTAATCGCATATCTAAGCCCCATTCGCCATCAAAACCAATCATTAGAGGAATTTTTGAAATAGACTGGTATTTGTTGGTTAGTTCAGCTTGTTTGGTAGGAGTTCCTTGCATAAATATCAAATTACCAACATGATATTCTTCTATCATTTCTTTGATCTCATTCTCGTGAACAGAATCTAAATTGGAATATGCCTGAATCATAAATAGCTGACCAATCTTCTCGTCAATGGTCATTGAACTCAATATACTATCTACCCATTTTTCTTGTGAAAAATAATCATCTGTTCTAAGCGGATCTAAATTTTGACCTACCAAATTGAACAACGTCAATAAAAAAAATATAAAAAAGAGTTTTTTCAACATTTATCTAAGAAACTAAAAAACGTTTATGCCAACTATCATTTACAGAAACTTCCCATTGAGTTTCCAGCTCATCTATGGTTGAAACCATATTATTAAAAACAATGGTTTCTGATGTTATCTTATTTGATTTAGTAAATTCTTTAAAATCATACATTTTTACAATATTGATATGGCCTCCATCTTTAAATGAAATATTCATTTTGTTCATCATATCAACTTCCAATGATGTTTCTAATTCTTTCACAAATCGGACAGATGAATCAATAGAGCATCCGGAAACATTGTTAAAACCTTCGTCTACAGCTAATATTAAAAATTGGTTGTATTTAAAAGTAAAAGACCCTTTTAAATTAAATCCGTGTTTCGTCCATTGATCTATAAATTCAATAGCTTTTTCACTAATAAAATTAATTTCTTGATCAGAAAACTCTCTTTCTGATTGGTATACCCAAACGCGAGAATTACTAGGTAAATATTCAAACTTTACATACATACTAATTATCGTAAATTAAATTTTTGTTGTAATGCATTAAGCTTTTCTGCATCAGACATTCCTTTCTTAGGAATAGACATTCTTTCTTTAATTGCTTTTAATACCTTTTTTGTATATAATGGGAAATCTGCATTTTGAATCCATGCATTGTAACCAGGGTTTTCTTTAAAAACATCTTCAACAATTCTACTTTTATATTTTCCAAAAGAGAAAATTTCTTCTTCCTTGTCATTAAACAATATAAAACCTGCAAAATCTGCTCTTTTAGAATGAGTTGAATAGGCACTCAAAGCCTCTACTGAATTTTCAATATCATCATATCTATCTAATTGAGCTTTTAAAATTTCATAAGTTGCATTGGTGTCAGCCTCGGCAGAGTGAGCATCTTCCAATATTTTATTACAATAAAATTTATATCCAGCACTAAGAGTTCTTTGTTCTTTTTTATGAAATATTACCTGAACATCAATTGCTCTTTTATTGTTCATGTCAAAATCTACACCAACTCTCAAAAACTCTTCTGCCAACAATGGTATATCAAAACGATTAGAATTAAACCCCGCAAGATCTGAATCAGAAATCATAGTATTAATGGTATCTGCCAGTTCTTTAAAAGTAGGTTCCGTAAGAACTTTTTCGTTGGTAATACCATGTATAGCACTAACCTCTGCAGGGATTTCTATTTCTGGATTTACAAGCCAGGTTTTACTTTCTTTATTCCCATTAGGAAATATTTTTAATAAAGAAATTTCAACAATCCTGTCTTTACCAATATTGATACCTGTTGTTTCTAAATCAAAAAAAACAATCGGTTTAGTCAATTTTAAATCCATTTATAAGCGAGTTAGTTTTATTGTTTAAAAGTACTCATTTTATATAAATTAAAATTATAAAAAAATAATAGTTTTTACTTATTTACATATAAGAAGTATAGATAAAAATATTATAAACTTTATTGTAAATTTGAAGTATAATTATTTGAATAAAAGTTTAAAATATGGAACATAACGGAAAAGGAGACATTACAAAATGTCCTTTTATGAGTGGAGCTCAAAAGAAGCCTGCAGGTGGTGGAACTAGTAATAGAGATTGGTGGCCAAATGAATTAAAATTAAACATTTTACGCCAACATGCATCAAAATCAAATCCAATGGGAGATGAATTTGATTATGCAAAAGCATTTAATAGTATCAATTTTGAGGAACTCAAAAAAGATGTCATTAACTTGATGACAAATTCTCAAGATTGGTGGCCAGCAGATTATGGGCATTATGGTCCGTTTATGATTAGAATGGCTTGGCACAGTGCTGGAACCTACAGGGTTGGTGATGGTCGTGGTGGAGCAGGTACTGGTACTCATAGATTTGCTCCTCTAAATAGTTGGCCAGATAATGGAAACTTAGACAAAGCTAGATTACTTTTATGGCCAGTAAAAAAGAAATACGGTAATAAAATTTCTTGGGCAGACTTAATGGTTTTAGCAGGAAACTGTGCATTAGAATCTATGGGATTTCCAACTTTTGGTTTTGCTGGTGGAAGAGAAGATGTTTGGGAACCTGAACAAGATATTTATTGGGGATCAGAAACTGGTTGGCTTGACAATGATGATCGTTATGATACCAGCGATGGAGAATTAGAAGGTCATCTAGGTGCAGTTCATATGGGATTAATTTACGTAAACCCCGAAGGTCCAAATGGAGATCCAAACCCTCTAAAATCAGCTCATGACATTAGAATTACTTTTGGTAGAATGGCTATGAATGATGAAGAAACTGTTGCTTTAGTTGCCGGTGGACATACGTTTGGTAAAGCGCACGGTGCAGCAGATCCAGACAAGTATGTTGGAGCTGAACCTCATGGTGCTTCCATTGAAGAAATGAGTACAGGTTGGAAAAATTCATATCAGAGTGGTGTACTTGATGACACTATTACAAGTGGTTTAGAAGGTGCATGGACACCAAATCCTACACAATGGGATGATCAATATTTTGATGTTTTACTAAATTATGATTGGGAATTAACAAAAAGTCCTGCTGGAGCTCATCAATGGACTCCAACTGCGACATCCAATGCTGAAAGAGCTCCAAAAGCTGGTGATGCAAACGGAACTCAAGCTTTAATGATGTCTACAGCAGATATGGCTCTTAAAACAGATCCTGCATATCTAGAAATATCTAAACGTTTTCATAAAGATCATAAAGCTTTTGAAGACGCTTTTGCAAGAGCCTGGTTCAAACTAACTCACAGAGATATGGGGCCTATTCACAGATATCTAGGGCCTGAAGTACCAAAAGAAGAATTAGTTTGGCAAGATCCTATTCCAACACCTGACTACAAATTAACTGATCAAGATATTTCTGATTTAAAAGTTTTAATACTTAATGCTAATTTAACAATATCACAATTGGTTACAACAGCTTGGGCATCTGCTTCAACTTATAGAGATTCTGATAAAAGAGGAGGTGCAAATGGAGGTAGAATTCGACTAGAACCTCAAAAAAGCTGGGCAGTAAATAATCCATATCAACTTAATAAAGTATTGTCTGTTTACGAAGGGATTCAGAAAAACTTCAAAGGTAAAATTTCAATTGCTGATCTAATCGTACTTGGAGGAAATGTTGGAATAGAAAAAGCAGCTAAAGCAGCTGGAAATGATGTTTCAATTCAATTTACTCAAGGAAGAGGAGATGCATCTCAAGAACAAACAGATATGACATCCTTTGGATATCTTGAACCCTTAGCAGATGGATTTAGAAATTACATGAAAGCTGGTTTGAATGTTGCTGCTGAAGATTTATTAATTGATAAAGCAAATCTACTTTCTCTATCTATTCCAGAAATGACATCTTTAGTTGGAGGTCTTAGAGTATTAGGCACTAATTACGATGGATCTAATCATGGTGTATTTACTCATAATGTTGGAAGTTTATCAAATGACTTCTTTAAAAACGTTTTAGACCTAGAAACTACCTGGAGCGCAACTTCAGATGATCAAAATTTATTTGAAGGTCGTGATCGTAAAACAGGTGCTGTTAAGTTTACTGGAACACGTGCTGATTTAATTTTTGGATCTAACACAGAACTAAGAGCTGTTTGTGAGGTCTATGGTGCAGATGACGGTAATGAAAAATTTGTAAATGATTTTATTTCGGCTTGGTCTAAAGTTATGAATTTAGATCGTTTTGATTTAATTTAAAATTAATTTTAAAGCTCTCTTAAATAAAAATTTTCGAGAGCTTTTTTTATATTTTTACTTGTACCCTAGTACCACTGAAATTAACATTACCTGTTAGTTTATCAATTTTAAAATCATCTGTTAAATCATTAATGCTTTCCCCTGGATTTTTCTCGGCTAATTTTATTTTTGTACCTTTTCTATTATGCCCAAAACCATGAGGAATACTTAATACTCCTTCCTTTATTTCGTCAGTAATTTCAACTGGCAACTCTATACTACCAACATTAGATATTATTTTTATTTTTTGATTATCTGAAATCGAAAGACTAATAGCATCCTTGGAACTCATTAATACAGTACATCTATTTTTACCTTTCATTAGCAGCTTAGAGTTATGCATCCAAGAATTATTATTTCTTAAATGCCTTCTTCCTATCAAGGAAAAAGGATAGTTAGTTTTTTCTTTGTCTTTGCTACTTAACAACTCTTTGTTTAATCTTTTTAAATCATCAATGAAAATTTTTGGCGAAAGATTAATTTTTTTGTCAGAAGTGAAAATTCTTTTTGTTAGAAGTGGTTCTAAAGCACCTAAATCTATTCCATTAGGATTTTCTTGTAGTTTTTTAACAGATAATTTTTCTTCTTTATATGGAGAAAATTTAAACATATTATCTAACATCATATGTGGTGTTAAATTGTTCTTTTTACCAGTTATTCTTTCAGTCAATTCATTTAATATTTGCCAATCATGCTTTTGATTTTTATCTTTTTCAAATAAAATTTCAGATAGTTTTGTAGTATTTCTAATTGCTAACTGATGAAAAACTAAGTCATAATGTGCTGTTTCTAATCCATTAGTACTGGGTAAAATAATATCTGCATATTTACTAGTTTCGTTTAAATAAATATCTATGGAAACCATAAATTCTAATTTATCTAAAGCCTTTTCTAATTTTTTTCCATTAGGAGTAGACAAAACTGGATTTCCAGCAGTACAAATAAACATTTTTATTTGACCTTCTCCTTCAGTTAAAATTTCATCTGCTAAAGTAGCTACGGGTAATTCTCCAGAATACTCAGGTAAATTATGCACCCTACTTCTATATCTATCAAAATTACCAACCTTACCCTGAATACCTGTCATGTAAACCAAATCAATAGCAGGTTTGGTAAACATTGCTCCACCAACTTTATCCATATTATTGGTAACTATATTCAAGACATTAATTAGCCATTGACATACGCCACCATATTCTTGAGTTGAAACTCCCATTCTACCATAACAAACAGATGTTTTAGAATTCACAAAATCTTTTGCAATTTTTTCTATCTCTAAACTATCGATACCAATTATAGGAGCAGTTTTTTGAGGTGAATATTCTTTAACAATTTCTTTAACTTCTTCAATACCCTTTAAGTAATCTGAAAGATGTGTTTTTTCTTCTACACCATGATCAAAAATCACATGCAATAAAGACAATAAAAAAAGAGCATCTTTTCCTGGATTAATATAAAAATGCTGGGTAGAAATCTTAGAGGTCTCTGTAAATCTTGGATCTATATTAATAACTTTACCTCCTCTTTTTTGAATACTTTTAATTTTTTGAGGGAAACCAGGTGCAGTTAATAAACTTCCATTTGATGCCCCTGGATTAGCTCCCAAAATCAACAAATAATCTGTTCTTTCTATATCAGGAATTGGAATTAACATTTGGTGACCAAACATCTTCAAAGAAGCTATATGATGTGGTAATTGATCTGCAGAAGTTGCAGAATATTTTTGCTTAGTTTTTAAACTCTTTAAAAATGGTCCTCCATATAATATTGAACCAAAATTATGGACGTTAGGATTACCCTGATAAGTAGCAACTGCGTTGTTGCCATATTCCTCTTGAATTTTCTTTATTTGATTTTCAACTTCATCAAAAGCCTCTGTCCATGAAATTTTTTCCCATCCATTTTCAGTTCTCTTAATTGGTGTTTTTAACCTATCTTGGTCTTCATACAAATCTTTTAAAGCTAATGACTTAGGACAGATATAACCTTTACTTAAAGGATCTTTTTTATCTCCAACAATAGAAATTATATCCTTTTCTTTGTATGTGATCTCCAAACCACACATCGCTTCACATAAATTGCAGGTTCTGTAATGAACTTTATTGTCTATCATAAAAAAATAATCAGTAACACAAGTTAATGAAAATATTAGGACTCAATGTATTTAAAAATCTTTAGCATACATTTAATATAAATTGGAACTACTTACTTGCAAATAAATTAACATCAGCTACAGAAATTTCTTGTTCTCCAAGTATCAATAATCGTTCAACTACATTTCTCAACTCTCTAATATTACCTGTCCAATCATAATCTTGTAATAAAGCTATTGCTTGTGAAGAAAATTCTTTTTTAATTACACCTTGCTCTGCAGCAATTTTTTGAGTGAAATAATTAATTAAAAGTGGAATGTCTTCTATCCGGTCTTTTAAAGCAGGAACTTTGATTAAAATAACAGCTAATCTGTGATATAAATCTTCTCTAAATCTTCCTTCTTTAATTTCTTCCTTTAGGTCTTTATTGGTAGCAGCTATGATCCTCACGTTTACTTTAATATCTCGATCACTTCCTACTCTTTGAATTTTATTTTCTTGTAACGCCCTCAACACTTTAGCCTGTGCTGACAAACTCATATCGCCAATTTCATCTAAAAAAATAGTCCCATTGTTTGCGGCCTCAAATTTTCCTGCTCTGTCTTTATTGGCACCAGTAAAACTTCCTTTTACATGACCAAAAAGCTCACTTTCAATTAACTCAGATGGAATAGCTGCACAATTAACTTCTATTAAAGATGATTTTGAACGATCAGATTTTTCATGTAACCAATGCGCAACTAATTCCTTTCCAGTTCCATTTGGACCAGTAATTAAAACACGTGCATTAGTAGCAGCTACTTTTTCAATCATTTTTTTTATATATGTAATGGCATCACTTTCACCAATCATTTCATAATTTTTACTAACCTTCTTTTTTAATCGCTTGTTTTCAACAATTAGCACCTTTCTATCTAAAGCATTTCTAACTGTATTTAGCAATCTATTTAAATCTGGTGGTTTTGATATATAATCAAAAGCACCCAATCGCATGGTATTTACGGCAGTATCTAGATCTCCATGTCCAGAAATCATGACAAAAGGAATTTCAGGTTTTATTTTTTTTGCTTTTTCTAATACCTCTACTCCATCCATTTTAGGCATTTTTATATCGCATAAGACCAAGTCGTAGTCGTTATCTTTAATTTTTTCAATACCATCTAAGCCGTTTTCAGCCTCCTCTACATCATAGGAATCACTCTCCTCAGAAATAATCTTTATTAAGACTCTCCTAATAGCTGCTTCATCTTCAATTACTAAAATTTTACTCATGATACTACTTCATTTTATGATAATTACAATTAGTCTGTAATATACATTTTACACAACAAACTTTTGTATTTAAACTGATTTAAACAAATTTAGTTCTTTTACAATAATTCATAGTTTTTAAATATTAATCATTTTTATTAAATATTATATATTAAAAATACTATGCATGCATAATTTTTATGAATTTACTATGCGTGCATAGTAAATTTTTATATCTTTGACGATATGGACAAAAAAAAATCTATAGATCATCAATTAAGAGCAACTTGGCAAGCAGTTGCAAAACTCTATAATGAGAGAGCTGCAAAACATGATAGCACTATGGCTACTGCTTTTGTTCTTTTGAATATTGATTATGATAAAGGTACATCTTCAACAGCTCTAGGCCCATTAATGGGTATGGAGCCTACTAGTCTTTCACGAATTTTAAAAACGATGGAAGATAAAGGAGCCATCTCTCGAGAGAAAAATCCAAGTGATGGAAGAGGTGTTATTATAAAGTTAACTGATTTTGGAAAGGAAATGAGAGAAATATCTAAAGAATCAGTAATAACATTTAATGATATTATAAAACAACATGTCACCAAAGAAGAATTGGAGGCATTTTTTAAAGTAACCTCAACTATAAACAAATTAATAACAGATAAGTTAATATACAAAGAAGATACCATTAACAAAGCTGTATAAACAAATCAAAAATCAAATGACTAGAAGAATTAAAAAAGTAGCAATTGTAGGTTCCGGAATCATGGGAAGCGGTATTGCATGTCACTTTGCTAATATTGGT
>Ga0233438_10000608_pt1 | contig 44101 bp, 39 predicted proteins | sample SI_123_September_FD_182720 | JGI IMG/M metagenome (GOLD analysis project Ga0233438, IMG submission 182720) | Seawater microbial communities from Saanich Inlet, British Columbia, Canada - SI_123_September2016_10_MG | ecosystem: Environmental > Aquatic > Marine > Inlet | place: Canada: British...
TTTTTCATATGAAAAATCAAACTCGTTAAATTGAGCATCCTTAGTAATATCAATCAATACTGGTCCTGGTCTTCCACTTTTGGCAATATAAAATGCTTTTGCCAATGCTTCTGGTATATCTTCTGCTTTAGTTACCTGACAATTCCATTTTGTAACTGGTGTAGAAATTCCTACAATATCTGTTTCTTGAAAAGCATCTGATCCCAATAAATGAGACGGTACTTGACCTGTGATACAAACCATTGGTGTAGAATCTATTTGTGCATCTGCAATACCAGTAATTAAATTGGTTGCTCCTGGACCTGAAGTAGCCATAGCTACCCCAACTCTTCCAGAAATTCTTGCATATCCTTGAGCTGAATGTGTTGCACCTTGCTCATGTCTTGTTAATACATGATGAATTTTATCTTGATACTTGTATAACTCATCATAAACTGGCATAATTGCTCCTCCTGGATATCCATAAAGAATATCTACTCCCTCTTCAATTAAACATCTTACAATTGCCTCACTACCAGAAATACGCTCTGTAGTTTTGGTAGATTTTTCTTGTGATTTTATGGTTTGTGTGTCCATATATTTTCTTTTTATAAATCAGTAACACATCCTTTAGATGCTGAAGCTACTGTTTTTGCGTATTTGTATAAAATTCCTTTTTTATGCTTTGGTTCTGGAGCAATCCATTTTGCTTTTCTCTCTGTTAATTCTTCATCAGAGATTAATACATTAATTGTATTGTCTTCAGCACTAATTCTAATTTTATCTCCAGTTTTTAGGATTCCTATTGCTCCTCCTGATTGTGCTTCTGGAGTTATATGCCCTACAACAAAACCATGAGTTCCTCCTGAAAAACGTCCATCAGTAATCAATGCTACTGATTTCCCTAAACCTGCACCCATAATTAATGAAGTTGGCTTTAACATTTCAGGCATTCCAGGACCTCCTTTTGGACCTACATACCTAATGACTACTACATCTCCTTTTTCTACTTCTCCATTGGAAATACCTGTATTTGCAGCTTGTTCACCATCATAAACAACAGCTTTACCCTCAAACAATAAACCTTCGTTTCCAGAAATTTTTGCAACAGCTCCTTCTTCTGCTAAGTTTCCATAAAGGATTTGTAAATTTCCTGAAGATTTTAATGCTTTATCAGTTGGGAAAATTACATCTTGGTCTTCAAATTCTATTGCTTCTACATGTTCTAAATTTTCTGCCAAAGTTTTTCCTGTTACTGTCAAGCATTCTCCATGAAGATATCCATTATCTAATAAGTATTTCATAATTGCTGGTGTTCCACCAACTCCATGAACATCTTCCATTAAATATTTTCCTGAAGGTTTTAAATCAGCAATTAATGGAGTTCTATCTGAAACTCTTTGAAAGTCTTCTAAAGAAAATTTAATATCAGCAGCATGAGCTATAGCTAAAAAATGTAATACAGCATTTGTAGAGCCTCCTAGAGCATTTACCAAAGCAATGGCATTTTCTATTGATTTTTTTGAAATGATGTCTAAAGGCTTTATATCTTTTTCTAATAAATTTTTAATAGCTAAAGCATGTCGTTCAGCTTCTGATAATTTATTTGGGTTTTCTGCTGGAATTGATGAATTGTAGGGTAATGCAAAACCCATGCATTCAATGGCAGAGGCCATTGTATTTGCTGTATACATACCACCACATGCACCAGCTCCTGGTATCGATCTTTTTATGATTTCTCTATACTCATCTTCTTCAATTTCTCCAGCTACTTTTTGACCTAAAGCTTCAAAAGCTGAAACAATATTTAATTTTCTTCCTTTATAATTTCCCGAAGCAATTGTACCTCCATACATCATAATTGAGGGACGATTTAAACGTAACATAGACATGACAGCTCCTGGCATATTTTTATCACAACCAACTATAGCTATTAATGCATCGTAACTTTGTGCATTGATAACCGTTTCAATAGAATCTGCAATAATATCTCTTGAAACTAATGAATAATTCATTCCTGAGGTTCCCATAGAAATTCCGTCAGAAACTCCTATAGTATTAAAACCTAAACCAACCATTTCAGCAATTTTACACTCTATTTTTACCTCATCTTTCAATCTATTTAAGTGCATATTACATGGATTACCATCATACCCAGTACTCGCAATACCTATCTGAGCTTTATGCATGTCTTCATCTGAAAGACCTACAGCATATAACATGGCTTGTGATGCTGGTTGAGATTCATCTTGTGTTAATCTTCGGCTATGTTTATTAATATCTTTCATTATGATTTGCAGTAGGAATTCTATTTAGTTTTTCTAAATTAGTTTATTGCTATCCTTATCATTTCATTACAAACTTAAATCAGCTTAAATTCATAAGTTTTGAATATTATTTAAATATCTGAAATTCAAAATATTAGCTGTTTATATTTGTGATGTTCAAACACCCAAATTTTTCTTATAAAAAAAGCCTTCCGTTTTGGGAAGACCTTTTATTTTTATCATTTATAAATATCATTCCCTATGGGTAACGATTGTTACCAATAATGAAAGAAACTATATGTATTTGTCTTGTTTTCATTACTGATATAAATGTATATGATTTTTATTTTAAATATTACATAGCAATTAAATCACCTGAAATATCCTTAGAAGGCAATTCAGATTTACCCATCAAATAAATATCAACTTGTCTAGCCGCTTCTCTTCCTTCAGATATTGCCCATACGATTAAAGATTGTCCTCGACGCATATCACCTGCTGTAAAAATATTTGGGATATTGGTTTGATATTTTCCATATATGGCTTTATAATTTGAGCGCCCATCTTTATCTATACCCAATTTGTCTGCTAAAGTACTCTCTGGGCCAGTAAAACCTAAAGCTAGTAGCGCTAGGTCACAAGGCCATATTTTTTCAGTTCCTGCAATTTCTATTAATTTTGGTCTTTTACCAGGAATCACTTTCCATTGAACATTTATGGTCTTTAAAGCAATTAGTTTCCCATCCTTATCCTTTATAAATTCTTTAGTATTAATTAGCCAATTACGTTCTACTCCTTCTTTGTGAGAAGAGGAAGTCTTTAATTTTAATGGCCAAAAAGGCCATGGGGTTGAAGCCGAACGATGGCCAGGAGGTTTTGGCATAATTTCAAAATTTACAACAGATTTTGCCCCCTGTCTATTTGAAGTACCAATACAATCTGAACCTGTATCACCACCACCAATTACGATTACATCTTTATCTGTAGCCATTATTTGATTTTTTACCTCCTTATCAAACAATACTTTAGTTTGTTGAGTTAAAAAATTCATTGCCTGAACAACACCATCAGCATCTATACCTGGAGTTGGCAAACTCCTCGACTTAGTAGATCCTCCACACAAAACAAGACTATCAAAAGATTTTAGATCTTTCACATCATAATTTACACCAACATTGACATTCACTTTAAAAATGATTCCTTCCGCTTTTAAAATTTCTATTCTTCTGTCAATAATTCCTTTTTCCATTTTGAAATTAGGGATTCCGTATCGCAACAAACCACCTATTTCATCGTCTCTTTCAAAAACAGTAACAGTATGACCAGCTCTATTTAATTGCTGAGCAGCAGCTAACCCTGCAGGGCCAGAACCGATAACTGCAATTGTTTTGTTGGTTCTGTTTTTTGGAGGTTGAGGTTTAATCCATCCTTCCTTAAACGCACGTTCAACAATATTTTTTTCAATATTTTCAATAGATACGGGGTCTTCAATAATTCCTAATACACATGCTTGTTCACATGGAGCCGGGCATAAGCGTCCTGTGAATTCTGGAAAGTTGTTGGTGGAATGCAATATCCAAGAAGCTTTTTGCCATTCTCCTTGATGAACCATATGGTTGAAATCTGGAATTAGATTCCCCAAAGGGCAACCACTATGGCAAAAAGGAATACCACAATCCATACATCGTGAACCCTGTTTTGTAATTTCTTTGTCTAAAAGAGGAACGGTAAACTCTTTATAATTTTTTACACGATCTATTACAGAAGTGTAGGTTTCATCTTGTCTTTCAAATTCTTTAAATCCTGTTATTTTTCCCATGACATTATGCTATTGTTAATTCTTCAAACATTGGTTCTTCTGTTGCGATACGTTCTAAAGCGCGCTTATATTCAGTTGGCATCACTTTTACAAAGTTGGCTAAGCTTGTGTTCCAATCAGCTAATAATGAAGCACCTTTTTTGCTTTTAGTATATAAAACATGTTTTTCTATTATTGCTTTTAATTCGGTAGCATCTTCATCAGATATACATTCAAACTCGATAGTTTCTGTATTACAGAGACCATTAGAAAATTTGTTTTCTGGATCGTATACATAAGCGATTCCACCACTCATACCTGCGGCAAAATTTCTTCCTGTTTTTCCCAGAACAACTACTTTACCACCTGTCATATATTCACAACAATGGTCTCCAACTCCTTCTACAACTGCGGTTGCTCCTGAATTACGAACGGCAAACCGTTCTCCTGCAATTCCGTTAATATAGGCTTGTCCATTTACAGCTCCAAACAAACAAACATTACCAACTATGATATTGTTTTCTGCTAAAAAGTCTGCTTTGGTTGGTTTCTTTATAATTAGTTTCGCACCCGATAATCCTTTTCCTAAATAATCATTGGTATTACCCTCTAGGGTAAATGTTAATCCGAAGGCTCCAAAGGCTCCGAAACTTTGTCCAGCAGAACCTGTAAAATTTATATTTAAGGTGTCTTCAGGCAACCCTAAATGCCCATAAATTTTTGAAATTTCATTGCTTATTATTGCTCCAACTGTACGATTTGTATTTTTAATTGCATATGCAAGGTTCATTTTTTCTTTTCTATATAAAGCTCTATGAGAGTCTTTTAAAATAGTAAAATCTAAAACATTTTCTAAATTATGATCTTGTTCTTCAGTATTTTTAACGATCATCCTTTTATAGGCTGTGGGTCTATGTAAGATGCTAGATAAATCTAATCCTTTAGCTTTGTAATGCTTAATTGCTCTGTTTGAATTTATTTTATGTGTTTGACCAACCATCTCAGCTAAGGTTCTAAAACCTAATTGAGCCATTATTTTTCTTAATTCTTCAGCTACATAAAAGAAAAAATTAATTACGTGTTCGGGAGTTCCCTTAAAGTTTTTACGTAATTCTTTGTCTTGGGTAGCGATACCAACAGGACATGTATTTAAGTGACATTTACGCATCATAATACACCCAGAGGCTACTAGAGGTGCGGTTGCAAAACCGAATTCTTCTGCCCCTAATAAAGCCGCAATAGCAACATCTCTTCCTGTTTTTAATTGGCCATCACACTCTACAACAATTCTACTTCGTAAACTATTCATTACCAAAGTCTGCTGGGCTTCTGCCAAGCCAAGTTCCCAAGGCAACCCAGCATGTTTTAAAGAGGTTAGAGGAGAAGCTCCAGTACCACCATCATATCCAGATATTAGAACAACGTCTGCTTTGGCTTTTGCAACGCCAGCAGCAATAGTTCCAACACCAACTTCGGAAACTAATTTTACATTAATTCTTGCTTCACGATTTGCATTTTTTAAATCAAAAATTAATTGTGCCAAATCTTCAATGGAATAAATGTCGTGATGCGGAGGAGGGGAAATCAGTCCTACAAACGGCGTTGAATTTCTTGCGTCTGCAATCCAAGGTAAAACTTTATAGCCCGGAAGTTGACCGCCTTCGCCAGGCTTGGCACCTTGTGCCATTTTTATTTGAATCTCTTTCGCATTTGTTAAATAATGAGAAGTTACCCCAAATCTACCAGAGGCTACTTGTTTTATTGCAGAGTTTCTGCTATCTCCATTTATATCTTTTTGAAAACGTTTTCTGTCTTCACCACCTTCACCAGAATTAGACTTACCTCCAATTCTATTCATAGCAATGGCTAAGTTTTCGTGAGCTTCACGCGAAATAGAGCCATAAGACATAGCACCTGTTTTAAAACGTTTTACAATCTCTGTCCAATCTTCTACTTCTTCAAGAGGAATAGGGTCTAGGTTATCGAACTCAAATAAGCCACGAATAGTCATTAAGCTTTCTGCTTGCTCATTAATAGCATTTGCATAAACATTGTAACTATCTTGGTCACTCAACCGAACAGCTTGCTGCAATTTAGATACGGTAGTTGGATTAAATAAATGGCGTTCACCATTTCTTCTCCATCGATAATCGCCACCAATATTTAAGCTTAAATTTTTATTAATTTTGTTATCTGGATATGCTTGTTTGTAGCGTTGGTCTATTTCTTTTTCAATTTCATACAAGCCAATACCTTCTATCCTTGAAGCTGTGTAAGGAAAATATTTTTCTACAAATTGGGAGTTAAATCCAACGATCTCAAAAATTTGAGAACCCCTGTAGGAATGCAGTGTAGAGATGCCAATTTTGTTCATTACTTTCAAAATACCTTTTCCAATTGCTGTATTAAAATTATCAACAGCTTTTTGCTCATCCATGCCAGTAATGAAACCTTCTTTAACTTGCATTCTGATAATTTCATTTACCATGTATGGATTTACAGCACTTGCTCCATATCCAAATAAAGTGGCAAAATGATGTGGTTCACGTGGTTCTGCGGATTCAATAATAATATCAAAATATGAGCGTTTACGTAAACGGTTTAATTGGTGATTTACATAAGAACAAGCAAGTAAAGCCGGAATTGGTGCAAGTTTTTGACTGATACCTCTATCAGAGAGAATGATAATATTATTCTTTTTTTCTAAGGCTTTCTCAACTTGAACAACAATGTTATCCAATGCATCTTCAAGACCATTTAATCCCTTAGATTTTGTATATAAAATTTGAATAGTTTCTGCTTTGAAACTTTCAATATCGATAAATCTTATTTTTTCTAAATCAGCATTAGAAATGACTGGATTTTGAATTCTTAGTTTTCGACATTGTCTCTCTGTGATGCTAAAAATATTTCTGTCTTTTCCTAAATTTAAACTTATGTCCGTTACAATTTCTTCACGAATTCCGTCTAGAGGCGGATTTGTAACTTGAGCAAATAATTGTTTAAAATAATTTGAAATTAATTGAGGTCTATCAGATAAAACGGCTAATGGTGTGTCAGTTCCCATTGAACCTAGAGCTTCTTTGCCAACCAATGCCATTGGCGTAATTACTTCTTGAATGTCTTCAAAAGTATAATTAAATAATCGTTGGCGCGTTTTAATATCAATAGATTCTATAGGGCACGTTTCATTTGTATAGGGTACATCCTTTAAATGCAAACGTGTTTTGTCTAACCATTCTTGATAAGTTCTTTCAGAAACAATTTTGCTTTTGATTTCTTCATCTTCAATAATTCTTCCTTCATTCATATCAACCAAGAACATTTTTCCTGGTTCTAGTCTTCCGTGTTCTTTTACGTCTTCAGGAGTAACATCTACAACACCAATTTCTGAAGACATAATTAATTTACCGCTTTTAGTAACTGTATATCTTGATGGTCTTAGACCATTCCTGTCTAATAAAGCTCCAATATAGTCTCCGTCTGTAAAAGGCACAGAGGCAGGGCCATCCCAAGGTTCCATAATACATCCATTGTATTCATAAAAAGCTTTACGCTCTTTAGACATGGTTTTATGTTTTTCCCAAGCTTCAGGAATCATCATCATCATAATTTCCGGTAATGAACGACCTGTGTGTGTTAACAATTCAACTACCATATCCATAGAGGCAGAATCAGATTTACCTGGTAAAATTATTGGAAAAAGTTTGTCGATTTGTGGTCCAAAAACATCACTTTTCATAATTTCTTCACGAACACGCATTCTACTTACATTGCCTCGTAGGGTATTTATTTCTCCATTCTGACACATGTGTCTAAAAGGTTGTGCTAATTCCCATGTGGGCATTGTATTGGTAGAAAAACGTTGATGCACTAATGCTAAACGAGTAACTAAATCTATTTCTTGTAAATCTTTATAATAGGGCCCAATATCTTCAGGCATAATAATACCCTTATATATAATAGTGGTTATGGATAAACTTGGAATGTAAAAATAGTTACTTTCAGAAATTTTTGATTTTCTGATGGTGTGCTCTGCTATTTTTCTTGCGGCATATAGTTTCGCTTTAAAAGTAGCTTCGTCAATTTTATCAGTTTTTCCAATAAAAAGTTGTTCTATATTCGGTTCCGATGCTAAAGCTATTTCCCCTAATTGACTAGAATCTACAGGAACTTCTCTCCATCCTAAAACAGTAAGTCCTTGTATTTTTAGTTCTTTTTCAAAAATTGTTTTGCAAAAATAATATTGATTGGAAACTTTAGGAAGAAACACCATTCCAACTGCATATTCTCTTTGATTTGGTATGGAAAAATCACATACTCTCTTGAAATAGTCATGAGGAATGTCTATTAATAAACCAGCACCATCTCCTGTTTTTCCATCTGCACTAACGCCACCTCTATGCTCTAGTTTTACTAGTATTTCTAGTGCATCGTGTATAATTTGATTAGTTTTTTCTCCATTTAAGTTACAGATAAAACCAGCGCCACAATTTTCGTGTTCAAACTCTGGTAAATATAGTCCTTGTTTCTCCATATTATATTCAATTATATATACAAATCTATGTTTTTTGTTGAATATAATTCAGAAATTAGACTTGTTTGATGTAAGTTTTGCGATGAAAACAAAATTCCATTACAAAAAATTTATTTATGATAAAATAAAAGGTTTTAATTACCATATTCATAAAAACAAGATATACACCTTTAATTAAAGGTGTATATCTTGTTTACTTTAATAGAATTAATGTTCGTTTAATCTAAAATCTGGATACGCATCCATACCATGTTCATGAGCATCTAAACCTTCTAATTCCTCTCTTTCACTTACTCTAATACCTATAGTTTTCTTTAAAGTGAAGATAATTAAGAATGATGTAATTATACAAAAAACTGCATAACAAGCAACACCTGTTAATTGGATTAAGAATGTGTGCTCTGGATTTGTTGAAAATATACCTACAGCTAAAGTTCCCCAAATACCACATATTAAATGTACAGCAATTGCACCAACAGGATCATCTAATTTTATAGCATCAATAAATGAAACAGCAAACACAATTAAAGCACCAGCAATTCCTCCAATAATAATTGCACTTTCAGGAGTCATTACATCTGCACCAGCAGTTATACCAACTAAACCTCCTAAAATACCATTTAAAAACATTGTTAAATCTAAATTTTTATACTTAATAAATGACACTAATACTGCAACTACTCCACCTGCTGCTGCTGCCAAACAAGTTGTTACTAAAGTTAATGAGGTTAATTCTGGATTTGCAGAAAGTACAGAGCCTCCATTAAAACCAAACCATCCTAACCAAAGAATTAGTACACCAGCAGTTGCAATAGGTATATTGTGTCCAGGTATTGCTTGTGCTTTTCCGTTTTTGAATTTTCCGATTCGAGATCCTAAAAGGTAAACAGCAACTAACGCAGCCCAACCACCAACAGAATGTACTAATGTAGATCCAGCGAAATCATAGAACCCTATCTGATCTAAAAATCCTCCACCCCATTTCCAAGAACCTGCAATTGGATATACTAGCCCTACATATATAATCGTAAATATCATAAATGCACCTATTTTCATACGTTCAGCAACTGCACCTGAAACAATTGTTGCTGCAGTTGCTGCAAACATTCCTTGAAATAGGAAATCTGTCCACCATGTATAACCACCATCTGCATATTCTGGAGTCATTCCGTTTTCAGGAGGTGTAATTCCAAAGCCTGCGAAATCTAAAAATCCAGTAGAACCTTCAGCAAAACCAGGATACATCAAGTTGAAACCTACAATGTAATAAAGTAATAATCCAACTGTGATTATGAATATGTTTTTAAATAAAATATTAATTGTATTTTTTTGTCTAGTTAAGCCAATTTCTAAAAATGCAAAACCTGTATGCATAAAGAAAACCAGAGCTGTACAGATCATCATCCATACATTATTTGTTGTTAATAATTCCATAATTAAATTTTTCTAATAGTTTAGTTTAAAGTTTCTCCTCCTTTAGCTCCAGTTCTAATTCTGTAAACCTCTTTAATGTCCGAGATAAATATTTTACCATCCCCAACTTCTCCAGTAGAGCCAGCCTCTAGAATTGCTTTAATGGTAACTTGTTCAAAATCATCATTTACAACTATAGATAAGTATCTTCGCTGAATATCGCTAGTGCTGTAAGAAACACCTCTATATACATGACCTTCTTTTTCGTTACCTAAACCAGTAACATCCCAGTAAGAGAAGAAGTTTACTCCTACATTGTGTAAAGTATCTTTAACTTTACTAAATTTTGATTTTCTAATGATTGCTTCTATTTTCTTCATGATAATTAGTATTGGTTTTTAAAATTTTTTTAAAAATTAGTGAAATTTATTTATAAATGAAATCACACAACTTTATTAAAGATGTGTGATTTTAACAAAAATAATTAAATTATTGATCTATTTATCTTCTTCAAATTCTCTTAGTCTTTTTCCAGGATAAGCAATTGTTCCGTGTTCTGAAATATCTAAGCCTGCTAATTCAACATCCTCAGTTACTCTTAAGCCTATTGTTTTCTTTAAAATAAAGAAAATAACAAAAGACAAAACCACAGCCCATAACCCATAAGCTAAAGCGCCTATTGCTTGGGTACCTAATTGAGAAGCGCCTCCACCATTAAATAATCCAATACCTGTATCTCCATCTATACCCCAGAGACCAATTACTAAAGTACCCCAAACACCAGCAACACCATGAACGGAAGCAGCACCAATAGCATCATCAATTTTTAATTTCTTTTCTATAAATTCTATTGAAAAAACAACTAAAATCCCTCCTAATAATCCTGCTAAAACAGCACCTTCAGAGGACATGTTACCACATCCTGCAGTGATACTAACCAAACCTGCCAAGGCACCGTTAAGTGTTTGAGCTAAGTGTGGTTTCCCGTACCAAATCCAAGTAGTAATTAAAGCACCTAGACCTCCCGCAGCAGCTGCTAAATTTGTAATTAACACCACATTTGAAGCACCAACAGCATCTGCACCACCCCAAGCTAATTGGGATCCACCGTTAAATCCAAACCATCCTAACCATAAGATAAAAACTCCTAATGTTGCTAATACTTGGTTGTGACCTGGTATTGGCATTACTTTTCCGTTTACAAATTTCCCAATTCTTGGACCTACCATAAAAGCGGCTACTAAAGCTGCCCATCCACCAACAGAGTGAACTATTGAAGATCCAGCAAAATCTATGAAACCTAACTCGGTTAACCAACCAGAACCTTGCCACTGCCATCCTCCAGATATTGGATAAATAATAGCTGTCATTACTATGGAAAAGATCACGTAGGTAGAATATTTTGTTCTACCAGCAATTGCTCCAGACACAATAGTTGCAGCTGTTGCTGCAAACATAGTTTGGAAAAATAAATCTGCTCCTTCTCCTTGAAATAAACCACTCCAGAAAAACCATCCATTACTAGTATCACCATACATTAGAGAGTATCCAACTAACCAATAGGTTAAAGATCCAACACAAATATCTAGTATATTTTTCATTGCAATATTTACTGCATTTTTAGATCTAGTCATACCAGATTCTACTAAGGTGAATCCTGCTTGCATAAAGAATACTAAAATACCTGATAATAACATCCAAAGCATTCCCATGTCACCATATATTGATTCAGTTGTAGAAGCGACTGCAGCATCTACAGCAGCTGAAAGCTGTTCTTGAGTAACACCAGTAATATCTATAGCAGTCTCTTGAATTACACTTGGTAAATTCGAGATTAATGTGGGTAAAAAATTATTCATAATTGTAACTTTTATTAGTTTATAATTAGAAAGAGTATACAGCAGCTATGGTTAAACCAGTTGCATTTTCTTTACCTCCAACAAATATTATATCATCTCCTGAAGTATCGTATCTTAATTCAGTAATTAGTTTTAAACTTTCAGATAATGTAGTATTACCTGATAAAGTGAATGCTGAAATAGTTTGATTTTCTGCACCTGAAGTTAGTGTGAAAAATTCTGGTCTTAAACCTAGAGCAAAAGTATCAGAGAATTCATTTTGAAGGTATAAGGCAAAACCTTGATAACCTGAGTCAGCATCTTCAGAATTTGAATAGGCAGCGTTAATTCCAAAAAAGAAAGTGTCTGATAAATCAAAACCACCTGTGTAATCTAAATATAAAACGTCTGAAGAACCAAAACCGTCTGCTCCGTATGCTAGGTTAAAAAATTGGTCTTTGTAACCAACTTGAAAGCCTAATTGATAATAATCATAATAGGTTTCCTCACCATTATTATCTATTGTACCATAAAAATTTGAACCAGTTGTTAATCCATGAGGATTGGTTACAGCAAGCATAAAAGATAAATCTTCTGAGGCAGCATAATCTAATTTTAATCCAGTATGTGAAAATGGACCGGCATTGAATAAGTAAGATACTGAATAATTAAAATTTCCAGTTGGAGATATAACCTCATATCCGTAAAATGTATTAAATTGTCCCAAAGTAAACGTTACTTTGTCAGAAGCATTATAGTAGGCATATAATTGGTTTATCGCTCCGTCATAAGAATTTGCTGCATTTGCTCTCGGTCCAAAAGCTAAGTCTGCAACAACACCTGTTTTACCTTTCTCGTAAGAAAAAACTGTATTTGCCATTCCTAAGCCAAAGCCATTCGCTGGAACATCTGTTAGAGTTCCAATTGTACCAATGTCTGAGGTTGACAAGTTTGTAGAATAATACGTATCTACACTTCCACTTAAAGTAAAAGTTCCTTTTTCTTCTGTTTCTTGAGAATTCATGTTAAAGCTTGTAAATAATATCAAGCTTAATACTGTTAATTTGAATTTTGTCATTGTAAGATTTTTTTTAGTTTAACATGCTACAAATTTTAGACAAAAAACTCGTAAAACCAAATAGACAAAGGGTTTGAGGTTTACGAAAATGTTTTCGTGACCAAGTCGGTTGTTAAAAAAAAGGGTCTTAAAATCAGAAAAATGTAATTTCTGCAATTACGAAAGAAGTGAAAATATGAATATCACTTTTTCAGAAAACAATATTATCATATTCGTAAAAATTAGGTTTTTTTAAAAAAATATTAATATCAAATTGTTAAAAACGTTAAAAATACTTCATTATTATTTATGAAATCAAACAAATAATTAAATATACCATAAATTCAAGAAATAAAATGAGGTTAAAAAAGACTTCAAATTGCAAATAAGAAAGTGTTTTATTTTTAAATCTTAAAATACTGGCTAATCTTTATAAAGTTTTCAATAAGATTATTAAAAAGGAATAAAAGTATCATTTAAATTTATTTAACTTTTCTTTTGTAAAACTAGACAACACCAACCTTCCACTAATTTCAGCTTGTTCTTCTAGTAATACATCCCAATGATCTGTACCTCTCCATAATAATTTTTTCATTTCATTCATAGCCTCTTGGTTGAAGTTACACAGTTCTTCTGAAAAAGTCTGAACTGCTAGATCCAATTCTAAGATGTTTTCAAATACTTCAGCATAAAGTCCATTATTTTTCGCCCATGAAGCAGTAAAAAATTTAGTGGGATTCAAAGAGATTTGTGATAGAGAACTTAATCCAATTTTGCGCTCAATTACTGGCCCTACAACAAAAGGACCTATACCTATATTAAGCTCACTTAACTTGATTTCTGCATATTTTGTTGCTAAACAATAATCGCTTGCAGCAATTATACCTACACCACCTCCTACTGTTTTACCTTGAATTCTTCCAATAATTAACTTTGGACAACTTCGCATAGCATTGATCACATTTGCAAATCCTGAAAAAAATGTTTTCCCAGAATTTTCATCAGAAATATTTACTAATTCTTTAAAGCTAGCACCTGCGCAAAAGGTTCTATCACCTCCACTTTGTAATACTATTACCTTAACATCTTGATGATTTCCAGCTTTCTTTATAAAATCTTCTAGTTTTTGTAATAAATCTCCAGGTAATGAATTTTGAGATGGATGATAAAATTCAATGTAAGAAATGTTATTTACTATAGTCTGCTTAACATAAGGTTTACTCATAAAGATATTTATTTACCATTGTAAAAATACATAACAATACTATTATTTATAACATACCATAAAATTAATTTGTAAAAAAACCTATTAAAATTGTCATAGTTAACTTAGTTTCACTAAATTTATTAATCAAGTCAACTAATTTAATTCGTTTAAAAACAGTCTATTAATGAGCAATTACAAAAATATTATACCTTTTTTATTTCAAAAGCTCCTTTCAGATAAAACTAGAACTACAACTGAAAAAATTATTTTAAATATTGCATTGCTTAGTTTTTTTGTTCATCTATTGATTATATATCTATTAAAGTTTAATGTGATAGAATTTAGCTCAGATACAGAGTTATTAAACAATCCAATATCTGCAATTTATACTCCGTTTTCTTTTATTCTTATTTATGAGGTATATCTATTAATATATTATTTACCTAAATCGTTTACAACCTATATTACAAAACAATATGAAATTATTACTCTAATTATTATACGAAAATTATTTAATGATCTATCCTCTCTAGAACTTTCATCAAATTGGTTCGAAATTAAAGGAGATCTTCAGTTTACATATGATTTAATAGCGTCATTACTTCTTTTCTTTTTTATATATTTATTTCAAAAACAAGGAAAAAAGAAAGTAAAACAACAAGTAAATTTAATCCCAGATATTGAAAAATTTGTTAAAAAGAAAAGATTAATTGCAGTTATTTTAGTGCCTTTGTTTTTATTTATGGCGTTAGATACTCTTTTAAAGTGGTCTAATGGGATGTCTATAACTACCAACGAATTTCCGTCCCTAGAAAGTATTAATAATCTCTTTTTTGACCAATTTTTCACGGTATTAATACTTGTAGATGTTGTTTTGCTTTTAATATCATTCTTTTACACGGATCAATTTCATAAGATCATTAGAAATTCTGGTTTTATTATTTCCACTATTTTAATACGAATGTCATTTGGAGTTAGTGGGTTAATTAATACCATTCTAATTCTTGTAGCGGTACTATTTGGATTAGCTATACTGACAATTCATAATAAATACGAAAAAAACTCTCTTATTTAAATAAAAATTAATTTTTTTGACATAGTCATTAAAAAATTTTGTCAACCATTTTTTTTCTTTATTTTTATAGAAAATTGTATTTAATGAATTTAATTAAAAAAATAGGATGGTCTAGCATGATAATGTTACTCCTATGTTTTATCATTATTTTAATAGCTGAATACTTATTTCTGTCAGGAGACAAACTACATGGAATTTTTATAGGTCTTTGGGCTCCAACTTTATTAGGATTATTAATTTACTTAAAACTAATAGGACATGAGCGCAGATAACATTGTTTTATATTTTTCGATATTTGTTGTAGCTTTTGTTCTAGTTTGGGCATACTTTATGATTCGTCAGTATGACAAAACTGGGCGTAATTAAATTAGCTTTTTTAGTTGTTTAATGACATGATCAATATCCTCTTTTGAGGAATATCTACTAAAAGAAAACCTAACGGAAGTATACCCTTCTTTTTCAGGATTGGTAATTTCTGATAATACATGGGAACCTGTACTACTTCCACTTTGGCACGCACTACCACCAGAAACAGCAATCCCGTAAAGATCTAAATTAAATAAAAGTAACTCATTTTTAACAGGCAGAGATACATTTAAAATTGTACAACTACTATTTTCATTAGAGGCAGATTGTCCATTAAAGGAAATAGAAGAATTAATAGCTAGTAATTGGTCTATAAAATACTGCTTCAAAGAATTCATAGTTAATTTGTCTTTCTCTAAAGTATTAGAAGCTAAAACAAATGCTTTTTCCATTCCTAAAATTCCATGAACATTTTCTGTGCTAGATCTAGCACCTTTTTCTTGATCTCCGCCATGAAACATAGGTTGAATTCCAAAACCTTTCTTAAAATATGCAAATCCAACTCCTTTTGGACCATGAAATTTATGCGCACTTGCTACCATAAAATCTATAGGAGTTTCTTGTAAATTAATTGTATAATGGCCAACTGCTTGAACTGTATCTGAATGAAATAAAGCATTGTATGTATCACATAAATCACAGACTTGTTTTAATGGTAAAATATTTCCAATTTCATTATTGATATACATTAAACTTACCAAGGTTTTTTTATTGGTTTTTTTAAGTAAATCTTCTAAATGCTTTAAAGAAATATCTCCCGTAGGGAGCACATCAACAAAATCTATCTCTATGTTAAATGTATCTTTTAAAAAAGCTACTGTGTGTAATACCGCATGATGTTCTATCTTAGAAGTTATGATACGTTTTACTCCTAAATTAGTAACTGCATTGTGTAAGATTAGATTATCTGCTTCTGTACCTCCTGCAGTAAAAATAATTTCTGCTGCAGATGCGTTTAGTAAGTTGGCAATGTTTTTTCTAGCTGTCTCAACCAAGTTTTTTGCCTTTCTACCAAATTGATGTGTAGAAGAAGGATTTCCAAAATTTTCTAACATAGATTCCCGCATCACATCAATAACTTCTTTTGCTATAGGTGTAGTTGCAGCGTTATCTAAATAAATTTTTCTCATACTACAAAAGTATTTATTATTTATGACTTTGGATTTTGATACACATAAACTTCTGTTGCTCCAAGGCCATACTTCTTGTAAGAAGCATCATAAAACCTAACTGGGTACCTGCCAAATAAATAGTGAAGCTCACTTTTTAAAACTCCCTCTCCTACTCCATGGATAAAAATAATTTTTGAAATTCTTTTTGAAATGGCATACTCAATTTTTCTTTTTGCTGTGTTTAATTGCAGCGTTAACATATCAAAATTATCCATCCCTTTGGTGCTTTTTATCAATTGATTGATATGTAAATCTACTTCTAGAATTACTTCATTTTTCTCTTTTTTAAAGTTAGATGTTTTAGGAGTATTTTCTTCTAACTTTTCGTTTAAAAGAGAGTTGTTGATGTCTGAAAATTTAGATAATTGATACTGATCTTCTTCTACAAGTACCAATTCTTTTTGTTGGTATTGATAAACCATACCATCACTATCTTTGATACTTATTGTTTGATTATCTATGCTTACTATAACACCTTTTAAAACATCATCTAATACAGCTACTTTTTTACCTATGAGAAATTGCATAATTAACCTTAACTTAATCTTTATGTATTTATTGTTATAGTATCTTTGGGGCAAAAGTAAGAAGATGATAAAGACAAACCCTAAAATGGTAAAAGATTTCTTTGAAACGTCTCAACAAAATATTGTTATAGATTCTACTAGAAAAGATCTTTTAGTAAAAATAGCTAACAAAATTGCTGCCAATTATAGTAATGGCATCGTAAATATAAATTTTATTTGTACACACAATTCTAGACGAAGCCAACTAGGGCAAGTTTGGAGTTTTTTTGCTGCTGACTATTTTAATCTTCCAATAAATGCTATCTCTGGTGGTACAGAGGTAACTGCCTTTCATAGAAATACAGTTAAAACGCTTACAGAAGTAGGATTTAAATTTGAGGTTGTTGAGTTTTCTCATACAAATCCAACCTATAAAATCTTTTTTAGTGATGATAAGCCTTCTCTAGTAGGTTTCTCAAAATTGTATGATCATCCTGAAAATAAAACACCTTATTTTGTATTGACTACTTGTAATAATGCTGACGAAAATTGCCCGTTTATTCCTGAAGCTATAGAAAGATTTCATGTTCCTTACATAGATCCAAAACATTCTGACGATACTGATTCACAAGATGAGACTTACCTGAAAACTAGCGAGATTATTGCTGCTCAGATGTATTATCTTTTTGATAAAGTTAAAACCTTATTATAATTAGATTTCTATGTCTTTATTATAGGGTATACTTTTTAAAATGTGGTTAATCGTATTTACCCTAGCCTCTGTTTTTCTGTTTGCCTTTATTACTTTCCAGGGAGATTTTTGAGTATCTGTTACCTCAAACATGGCTTGTTTATATTTTGTGTACTCATCCCATAATTCTTGAGCTCGTTCATCTACTGGAGACATTTTCCATTGCTTTAAAGGATTACTCTTTAATTCTTCAAATCTTTTAAATTGCTCTTTTTTTGATATAGACATGTATATCTTAACCAAATGAATTCCAGATTCTAAAATCATTCTTTCAAAATCATTGACTTGCCCCATAAATGTTTGGTATTGTTCATCTGAACAAAAACCGTTAACGGGTTCTAAAACAGCTCTATTATACCAGCTTCTATTAAAAAAAACCATTTCACCTGATTTGGGAAATTGCTCTATATATCTTTGAAAATACCATTGAGTTTGTTCGTCTTCTGTGGGTTTCTGTAAGGCAACAATTTTAATATGCCTAGGGTTTATTCTTTCCGTTATTCTTCTGATAGCACCCCCTTTTCCGGCTGCATCTCTTCCTTCAAATAAAAAAATAATTCTTTCATTATTATTTATAGCCCAGGTTTGTAATTTAATTACCTCTACTTGAAGTTTTTTTAAATTACGCTCGTATTCTAAATAACGTAAAGTTCTATCTATATTAATTTGTTCTCTAGATAAGAGGGAAACCAAACCTTTATTAGAATTCAATTTTTTTAATTCTGAAAGTGAAAATTCTCTGTCCATAATTAATCTATTTGAAAATTAGACCTGTAATAACGCGTCACTACGTTGGGATCTGGGGTTAATAACGTGGGAGCTTCTTTCTTCCCATCATAATCAAACCTAGATAATACATATCTCATGGCTTCTAATCTGGCTGTTTTTTTATGATTGGTTTTAATAATCATCCATGGACAATAAGTGGTATGTGTTTTACTATACATTTCGTCTTTATAATGTGTGTAGGTATCCCACAACTCTTGACCTTTCTTATCTACAGGACTAAATTTCCATCTTTTTAATGGGTTATTATTTCTTGCATTGAAACGCTTTAATTGCTCTTCTTTAGAAATAGAAAGCCAAAATTTTATAATGATTAAACCATCTTCATATAACATGTGTTCAAATTCTGGAACCTGAACCAGAAAATCATTGTATTCTTTATCTGAGCAAAAACCCATTACTGGTTCTACAACTGCTCTGTTATACCAACTACGATCAAAAAATACAATTTCACCTGGATTTGGTAATTCTTTAATATATCTCTGAAAGTACCATTGCCCTTTTTCTACATTTGTAGGCTTGTTTAACGCTACTAACCTTGAAGATCTAGGATTTAAATGTTCCATAAAACGTCTGATATTACCTCCCTTTCCAGCTGCATCTCTTCCCTCAAAAATAACAGCAACACGTTTGTTCTCTTTTAATACCCATTGTTGCAGTTTAACTAATTCTATTTGGAGATCTCTTAATTGTTTTTCATAGGCAAGAACATCCAATACTTTTGGGGATGAAATTCCTTTTATATTCATAATAGAAAAAAGTTCTTTTGAAGTCTTTGCTTCAATAAAATCTTTTGCTTCTAATGTTGGTTTAGATTCGGCCATTTATAAAAAATAATTGACCCCTAAAATATTACTTTTTTTTATATAAATTTTAATCATGCAGGCTTTATTAACTATTATATTTGGTATAATGAAATATCATTTTCCCTTGTTACTCTTATTTTTAACTACAGTAAGTTTTTCTCAGGAAAAATTCTCAAAAGAATTTAGTATGGTAACCGACAATGATTTGTACATTTCTAGAGAAAAAGATAGATATTACAGCAATGGGTTGTTTTTAAGTTATAGTTACGTCCCTAACAAATTTAATGAAACTCATAAAAAAATTATAACATTTACGTTGGGTCATCAAATCTATACTCCTTTTAAGTCAACTGTTGTAAATAAAAATTCACATGACAGACCTTTTGCAGGGTTTTTATATGGACAACTAGGTATCTCTAAAACTTTAAAAAATAATAGTACCTTAAAAAATAGTTTTTTTATTGGGGTTGTTGGAGAAAGTGCCTTTGGGCAGGAGTTGCAGGAAGCTATTCATGAAATATATAATTTTAAAAAACCTGACGGTTGGAAGTATCAAATAAGAAATATATTTGCATTAAATTTTGAAGGTGAATATTTAAAGTCTGTAGGCATTAATAAATCTTCTATTTTAGATGGCAACTTTTTAAGTAAACTCAGAATAGGCACCGTATTTACAGACGCCTCTCTTGGATTTATTGGAAGAATTGGTTTTAAGAAACTACAACCGATTAATAACTCTATTGCTTTTAACACCAACCTAAACCATAAATTAAACTCGCTCAAAAGAGAGTTAGAATCTTTTTTATATTATGAAGCTTCAGCTACCTATGTAGTTTACGATGCTACTATTCAAGGTAGTTTATTTAATAATTTAAGTCCAATAACTTTTAGGCCAAAGAAAATTATTTTTGATCTAGAGGTTGGTTATAAATTTACCGCTAATAGATTTCATTTTGGTTATGCTTACCATTTTCACACCAATAAATTAAATAATTTAAGATTTGATAAAGGAAATGATTACGGAAAACTATTTTTTAGTTATTTAATTCGTTAATCTTTTTCGAAATAGTCATCTTTAAAGCCTATCAAATACAACTTTTCTTGAGCTCTTGTAATTGCTGTGTAAAGCCATCTAAAATATTCTTTTGAAGGACCTTCAGGTAAATAAGGCTGTTCAATAAAAATTGTTTTCCACTGCCCACCTTGAGATTTGTGACAAGTAATTGCGTAAGAAAATTTCACTTGTAATGCATTAAAAAATACATTCTTTTTAACTGCTAGAAGCTGTTTATATTTTGATTTTTCATGACAATAGTCCTCTCTTACTGCCTCGTATAACTTATTAGATTCCTCATAAGTCAAAGAAGGTGTTTCACTAGCAAGTGTATCTAATAGTAAAACTGTCTCAAAAGGTTTTTGATCTGGGTAATCGATCATTCTAATATCTACTTCTGCAAATTTAAACCCATACAATTCTTTTATTGCATGAATTCTTAACACCTCACAGGTATCACCGTTGGCTATAAAACCTGCCTCTGATGATTCTTTTAACCAAAAGTAATTATTTTTGACTACCATTACATAATCTCCTGGTGAAATTTCATTTTCTTGTCCTCTAATTTGAGAACGAATCTGTTGGTTGTATTGATTGGCTCTTTTATTAGATCTAACTATGATTGCAGTATCTTCTACCCCATCATTGTCATAACTTCCAGTAATAGCATCTTCGATATCATAGCCATCCTCTAACCGAATAATGTCAGGAAAGTTTAAGTCAAACTCAAAATAAATAGAGTTATTTTCTATTAGCGTTCTTAACAAAGTTGCATTTGCTAAAATACCAGAGTTTTGATGCTGTCTCGTTACTTCATCTAATTCTATTTGATGTACCATTTTACTGTATTCAACTTCTAACCTTGTTTCCTCAAGTGCTGGACTCAATTTTAATTTAACCGGAGGTAATTGTGCTGTATCTCCAATTAAAATCAATTTACAATTTCGCCCAGAGTATACATATGAAATTAAATCATCTAGTAATGAACCATTTTCAAATAATTTTCCATTTTGAGGTCTGTCTGGTATCATAGAAGCTTCATCTACAATAAAAATGGTATTTATGTGTTTATTATTTTGCAATACAAAATCTACAGAACCATTAGGCATTTTTTTGGGGAAATATATTTTTTTATGGATTGTAAAGGCTTGTTTTTTTGAATATACAGAGATTACTTTTGCTGCTCTTCCTGTAGGAGCTAATAAAACTGATTTTTTATTAATTTTCCATAAACTAGATACTAAAGTGCTAATAGTAGTTGTTTTACCAGTTCCAGCGTACCCTTTCAATAAAAATAAAGATCTCTCGTTTTTTGAAAATAGAAATTCTACCAACAAATAAAATAATTTAGATTGCTTTATTGTAGGGTGATATGAGAACTTATTTAAAAGTTCTTTATGAAAATCTGATGCATTTTGTAACATGAAATTTATTAAGCGCTAAAGATACATTGATTTGTGTTTAAAAGTTTTTATCATTGAAAAAAAATTGTAGATTTGCTTTTCATGAAAATTTATACACTCACGAAATGATTATACTTATTATTCTAGCTGTTGTTGCTACATTTGGTTTAGCTTATTTAATAGTAAATTACTTACCCTTAAAATATAAATGGATTGTATCTATTGTACTGCTCCTTTTAGGTGTTTTTTTAGTTTTTAAAATTTACGACGGGATCATGAAACCTATCAATTTTAATAAAGACAAACGAGTAAAATATGTAAAGGTTATTCAACATTTAAAAATTATTAGAGATGCAGAATTAGCTTACTACAAAGTAAACGGAAACTATACCGACAACAAAGAAGGATTAATTCAATTTATAGATAGTGCTAAGTTTGCTATTACAGAGGTTAGAGATACTGTTGTTAAAGTAAATAAAGGAAGTAGATGGCAGCCAGTAATAGTAGATGTAGAGAAAAGAGTTGTAGATACAATTGGATATGAGCCTATACTCAATAGTTTTGAAGGTAAAGATTATAAAAACATGTTTAACGTTCCAGGAGTAGAAGGAAAACAATTTGATCTTGTTATTGGTCTTGTAGAAAAAATTGCAGGATTACAAGTGCCGGTTTTTGAGGCTAGAACAGAAAAGAAAGATTTATTAAAAGGAATGGACATTTCTCTTGTTAAACAAGAAATGGAAGCCATAGAAAGTGATCAAATAAAAGGAGAATATGTATCTGTTGGGTCTCTAAATGAGGTAACCTCAGGTGGTAATTGGCCTCCATCTTATGACAAAGCAAATCGTGAAGAAGAAAACGATAAATAATTATATAGAAGTTACTTCTAAAAGAAAATTATCCATCCAATTCAGTTTGGATGGATTTTCTTTTTGTACAACTAACACCCATAATGAAGTTATTGAGTTTTCTTCGTATACTTTTTCAAAGACCAAAAATTCTCCTGAATTAGTCTTAGAAAAACTTCAAGACATTTTTAAAAAAGAAAAATCATTACAATATGATTTTGAAACTGTAACAGTTATTCATCAAAACAACCTAAATACTCTAGTGCCCAATGAGTACTTTAAAAAGGATGCTTTAAAAAGTTATTTGAAATATTCTATAAAAACTATTGCTACAGATTTAATTACTTTTGATGAGCTAGATTTTATGAATAGTAAGAATGTTTACGTACCCTATGTAAATATTAATAATTTTCTTTTTCAAAATTTTGGAGAGTTTGAATACAAACATTATTCAAGTGTATTGTTGGAAAAATTATTTTCAATTGCTACCAATGATATTTGTTGCTACATTCATGTATCTAAAAGTACTTTTGATATCGTTATTATAAAAAATTCTAACCTTCAATTTTTTAATGTTTTTGAATATAAAACCAAAGAAGACTTCATGTACTATGTCTTGTTTACGCTAGAACAGTTAGACTTGAGTACTGAGGAAACTTTAGTGTCTATTTTAGGGGATATGGAAGAAGATTCTGACCTTTTTAGATTGATGTATACCTACATTAGAAATATCGATTTTTTGAGCTCTAAAAATGCTGTTTTCAATAACCAAAAAGAAATCTCTAAGCATTCAAACTTTATTTTGTTAGGATGAGAATAATTTCTGGAAAATACAAAGGGAGAAGAATAACTGCTCCCAAAAATCTTCCTGTGAGACCTACCACAGATTTAGCGAAAGAATCTCTTTTTAATATTTTAAACAATCATTATTACTTTGATTCTATATCTATTGTAGATTTATTTTCTGGTACTGGTAATATTGCTTTCGAGTTTGCTTCTAGGGGCACTAGTAAAATTCATGCTGTAGATGGAAATTATAATTGTGTAAAGTTTATTAATAAAATTTCCACTGAATTTAACTTTCCTATTAACGCATTTAAAAGTGATGTTGTTAAATTTTTAGAAAAAACAGTTTTAACCACTGATATAATTTTTGCAGACCCTCCTTACAATATGGATAAAGACAAATTTTTGAAAATTATAGCGTTAGTTTTTGAAAGGCAATTGTTAAATGAACATGGAATGTTAATCATAGAACATTCAAAACACATGGATTTATCTGAAAATAATTTTTTTAGTTATTCAAAAAAATACGGTGGTAGTGTGTTTAGCTTTTATGAAGCTACTGAAAACTTATAACAACGATTTAATAATTTCAGCTACTGAAATATTTTCTGCTTCAGCTTTGTAATTTTTAACTATTCTATGAGATAAAATAGGTATTGCAACAGCTTGAACATCTTCTATATCTGGAGAATATTTACCTCTAACTGCGGCCATAGCTTTGGCTCCTAAAATTAGATTCTGTGAAGCTCTAGGGCCAGCTCCCCAATCTACATATCTATTTACCGACTCTGTTGCTTGATCACTATTAGGTCTAGTTTTGGCAACTAATGATACGGCATATTCAATAACATTGGTAGCTACAGGTACTCTTCTAATTAAATGTTGAATTTCTATGATCTCATTAGCAGAAAGTAACGATGATGCTTTTGAAATGATATCTGTTGTAGTGTTTTTAACAACTTCTACTTCTTCTTTAAAACTTGGATATTCTAAATTAATAGAAAACATAAAACGATCTAACTGTGCTTCTGGTAACGGATAAGTTCCTTCTTGCTCTATTGGATTTTGTGTAGCCAAGACTAAAAATGGCAGATCTAATTTGTAATGATGGCCTGCTATTGTAACAGATTTCTCTTGCATAGCTTCTAATAAAGCTGCTTGCGTCTTAGGAGGGGTTCTATTAATTTCGTCTGCTAGGATAATGTTTGAAAATATGGGACCTTTTAAAAAAGTAAATTCTCTTTCTTTATTTAAAATTTCACTTCCAAGTATATCAGAAGGCATTAAATCTGGTGTGAATTGAATTCTTTTAAAATTTAATCCCAATGCATCTGAGACAGTATGCACCAAAAGAGTTTTAGCTAACCCAGGAACACCAATTAATAATGAATGACCACCACAAAAAATAGCTAGTAAAACGTAGTTGACTGCTTGTTCTTGTCCAATAATTACATTACCTATTTCTGCTTTTAAATCTTCAAACTTTTTAACAAGAGAGTCTATTGCAGCTACGTCAGACATTAGTTAGAAATTTCTTTTGTCCAATTTTTATCAAAATTACATTTTTGATATTCGCTACTTATTTTGATGTAAGTGTCTCCAATTTTTTCTTTTGACCATTTGGCTATGGTTTCTTGCTTTTTCTTTTGCAATGCTAAATTTTGAACTTTTACATAATCATCTACCATATCGGCTTCATGGGTATTTGTTCTATCTTTCATAATCATTACTTTATACATTTTTTTTCCAGATCTATCTTCATCATAAAAAACATCAGACATTTCATTTTTCTGTAAATTATTTACTCTAGCATACAATGCTGGATCCATTCGTGTTAAATCAAAGGTAGATTCTCCACTGTATGGGTTAACAATTAAACCTCCGTTATTTCTAGTATCTGTATCTTGAGAATACCTCCTAACAGCTTCCTCAAAAGTTACCTCTCCACTTTTAATTTGTGCAACTATCTTCACTAATAGCTCTTTTGTTTTTTCAAGTTTTTCTTGAGGAATTTCTGGTTGAAGTAATATGTGTGATGCTATTCTTGTTTCACCTCTAATTTCGTGAAGTTGAATGATGTGATAACCGAATTGAGACTTAATTGGTTCAGATACTTGATTAACGTCTAAAGAAAAGGCAGTTTCTTTAAATTCTTTTATAAATGTACTATTTTTATCAATAGTATACCTCCCTCCGTTATTTGTAACTCCTGGGTCATTTGAATTGATAATAGCTTTCATTTTAAAGCTAGAACCTTCTTCAATCTCTTTTTTTAATTGGTTAAGTTTTTTTAAAATTCTATTTATCTCCTCTGGAGATGCTTCTGCATTTAGAACCAGTTGCGCTATTTGAATTTCGGCAGGAAATTCTGGTAATTCACCCTTTTCCTTTAAACCGTTAAAATATATTCTAATCTCTTCTGGCGTTACATCTATATTCTCTGTGATTTGACCTTGTTCTTTTTGAATTAAAGAATTTTCTTTTTCTATACCAAAAAGTTCAGTTTTTAGATCTTCTATATCATTAAATCCATAGGCCTCTACAACTTTTTCTACACTTCCGTATTCTTGACTAAAAAACTGGATATTTCTTTCTACTTGGCTATTAACCTCTGCATCAGAAACTACAATACTATCAACCACTGCATGATGGGCAAGCAATTTCTGCAACATTAACTGCTCTAACATCTCGCAGTCAGAAATTTTAATTTTCCCTTCACTATTATTTTCTAATTCTAATTTAAATTTTTCAATATCAGAATCCAATACAATATTTTTACCAACTACAACACCAACGGCGTCAATTTTTATTTTTTGAGCAGTTGTGTTCTGAATAAAAAATACAGCTAATAGAAGTGAACTAATGAATTTTATAACTTTTATTTTGAATGGCATCTTTGAGTATAATTTTTTCTAAATCTCTAATTAATTGTAATTTTCTTTGATGTAATATCATTTGTTTTATAGTGGGTTTTATGTAAGATAGCGGCGCTATCTGATTCCTCAACAAAACATCTTTAATAGTAACCAAATATAAACCTAATGAATCTTCTTTTTGGAGTAATTTTGTTTTTTTTAACAAATTAATACGTGAAAATGGTATTTTTAACAAAACATTTTCTAATGGGGTCCAAACGGAATCATTTAACATCATTTGTTTAAAAGTCAATTGTTTTATTTCTAGTTCCTCTAAATCTTCAATTGTTCCTTTTTTAAATGATTTAACTACCTCTTTTCTATCAATTAAATCATTAGAAAAATGAAGATATCTAGTTTTAATTAGCTCCTCGTTTAATCTAAAATTTTTACTATTTAATTTGTAATAATCTATTATTTCTTGTTGTTCTATTAGAGTATCTAATTGCTGTTTAATAAGACGTTCTTTATAACCATTAATTAAAAGTGCTTGTCTGTAATCTTTTACAAGGTTATTAATTTCTGAATTATCATTTTGAGTATTATTATCTTCTGCTTTTTTTAATAGAAGCTGTTTAACTGCCCAGCTATTAATGATACTTCTTGTAAAAACAAGGCTATCATTTTTTTCAATATTTTTTGGAATTAATAATTTGATATCCTCTGTGTATAAGTTATTATTATGTACACTAGCAATTGGTTTTCTGACCGGAATATCTTTTTTTTGTAATCCCAGAAAATCACATGAAATGAATAAGATACATACTAATATGTAGAATTGATTTTTCAAGACTCTTTACGGTAATAACTCTTTAACTTTTTTAAAACTTTCCTATTTATTTTAACTTCGTTTTCTGATCGTAATTGACCTATCCATTCTTGATCTAAATATAACTGAAAGTCATTCATAACTTTACCCTTAATACTATTTAAATCTTCTGAATTGTAGGATTTTTTACGAGTATCATAATATTTTTTTAATGCTATGGTATCAGAGGATTTATTCCAAATTTTTTGTTGCATTAATTCAAAAAGCAACAACCCATCTTCATATTCTGATAGTGTGTAGGCAAAATTTGAATCTGTGTTCACAAGATTTTCTTTAAAATAGGTGAGAATTTCCGCGTCTATAAATTTCTGCATCATATCATTAAAAGAAGTAAGTCTTCGATTTTTTATAAAAGACGCAAAATCACTTTGTAAGAGTATTTTTTCATTAATTGTTAGCAAGGTATTATTCAATGAATCTTTAGACAAACTTCTGAGATCTTTTCTTTGAAGTAATTTCTTTGATGATTCTGTAACAGTAATAGAATATTCATTTTTTAATCTATTTAACACCGCGTTATCAGATAATTTAGCTCTTCCTGAATTACGAACTTTATCTGAAATTACCTTTTCCATTTCTACAAATGGAAGTATGGGAAATTTCTTTAATAATTTTACAATATGCCATCCATATTTTGTTTTAAAGGGTATGCTGTAATCCCCGATGTTATTAAGGGAGAATGCAGCCGTCTCAAAAGACTTCACCATTCTTCCTGAACCAAATCTTGGTAAAACTCCTCCTTTACTTTTAGTATTTGCATCATTAGAATATTGTTGGCATAACTTGTTAAAGAATGCTCCTTCATTTAATTTAACAAACACTTCATTAATTTTATTTTTCCCTATTAAGGTAGTATCTGAAATTAAAATGTGTGCAACCTGTCTTTCTCCTTTTGATGTTCTAGTCCCGTTATTTTGAAGAAAATGATAACCATATCGGGTTTTAAATATACCAGAAACTCCTCCATTTGGAGTAGAATATGCAGCATCCTCAAAATCATACAACATTTTAAAAGCCGAAAAATAACCCAAATCTCCAGCATTTACTGCTACTGAAGGATCTTCAGAAACTTCTTTAGCTACTTTAGCAAAGGACTCTCCAGATAATACTCTTTGCCTTGCTTTCTGAATTTTAAGAAAAGAGGAAAGCGTATCTTTTGATGTATAGTTTTTTGGAAGTCTAACAAGTATATGGCTTGCTCTAATTTCAGTTTTAGTTCTATCATAAGCCTCTTTAATAAGAGATGTTAGATATTCCTTATCTTGAAGATAAGGTGCTATTAATTGTGTTTTATATGTTTCTATTTCAGTAATGTAGGATTTTAGTGTATCTAACTTTAAATCATAAGCCTGTTTTACTTTTAATTTATAGTTGACATACAAATCAAGATTTTTGTCAAGATTTTTTGATTCTTCATTATCTATAGCATCTAAATTTTTTTCATATACTTTTTTAAAATCAGCTACAGAAAATTCATTGTCATTTATAGTAACAAGTATTTTAGTGTCTTTTTGCGAAAGTAAATTAGATGAACTAATTGTGAATGCGATCAGTAAAATTATTTTTTTCATAAATTATAGTGATATAATTCCTTCTATTTTTTCTGCTTGTTTATAATATGAGATTACCTCATTTGAGTTTTCTAAATTAATAACTATGGAAATACTATTATATTTTCCGGTTTTAGATTTTTTTATGGAAATAGATTGAGCGCTATTCTCAAATATTTGTCTTACTTGATTAACTCTATTATCAGATGCTGGCACAATAAATTTATACAAGTAATCTGAGGGAAACTTGGTGGTATCATCTAATTGAAGTTTTAATTTTTGATAAAAATTTTCTTTATCTTTCATTTTAACATTTCGATTTTACAATACGAATTAATCACAAAATTACATCATTATATCATTATAATAAATTAATACTATATTTTTGTTTTTATGCAGAAGAAAATTGTGCTTATTGGAGGTCCTGGAACAGGGAAAACATCAGTTTTGAAACAACTCAAACGCACTGGTTTTTTTTGTATGGAAGAGATTTCAAGAGAAATAACTATCAAAGCACAAAAAGAAGGTATAGATCAATTGTTTTTAACAGAACCTATATTATTTAGTAAACTATTGCTTCAAGGCAGAAAGGAACAATACCAAAAAGCTTCTGATACTAAAAATGATTTAGTGTTTTTTGACAGAGGACTGCCAGATATTCATGCCTATCTAGATTACACAAAAGAAAAGTATCCATCGTACTTTAAAGAGTCTAGCAAAGAATACAACTATGATTATGTATTTCATTTTAGACCATGGAAAGAAATTTTCAAAACTGATAGCGAAAGGTATGAAAGCTATGAAGAGGCTGAGATTATAAACACCTATTTAGAAAAATCATACAAAGATTTAAATTATTCTTTGATTGAAGTTCCTTTTGATACAGTAAAAAATAGGTCTAATTTCATACTTAATTGGCTCAAAAAAAATGTATGACATCACCAGCTCAAATCTTACAAAAATACTGGGGATACTCTTCATTTAGAGACTCTCAAGAGGATATCATTGAGGCTGTTTTAAATAAAAGAGATGTAGTTACCATACTACCTACGGGTGGCGGTAAATCTCTATGTTATCAAGTCCCTGGATTAATTCTAGAAGGGGTGTGTTTGGTTATATCTCCGTTAATTTCTTTAATGAACGACCAAACAGAACAATTAAGAAATAAAGGTATTAAGGCTCTAACAATTAAAAGTAAAGCAACAACAGATGAAATAGTTTCCTTATTTGACAATTTAAAATTTGGTAAATACAAGTTTTTATATCTATCACCTGAAAGATTACAATCAGATTTAGTTATCCAGAAAATTAAAGAAATTAATATCAATTTAATTGCAGTAGATGAGGCTCATTGCATTTCAGAATGGGGACACGATTTTAGACCTTCTTACAGGCTTATTTATAAGGTTAGAGATGTACTTCCTACTATAAATATGATTGCACTAACAGCTACAGCCACAAAAAAAGTTGTTGATGATATTATTGAAAATTTAAACTTGTCTAAAACTTCCATTTTTAAAAAATCTTTTTACAGAAATAACCTTGCCTATCAAATCTTAAAAAATGAAAATAAATTAGGCAAACTAGAACAAATTTTTAAAAAGAATCCGTTTCCGACTATTATATATGTAAACTCTAGAAAAAAAACTGAAGATATTTCTAACTTTATTAATGCCAAAGGATATTTGTCTACTTTTTATCACGGAGGAATGACTAATGAGAGTAAAACTATCGCGTTTGACTCATGGATGAATGAAGATAGATTAATTATGGTAGCTACAAATGCGTTTGGAATGGGAATAGACAAACCAAATGTAAAAGTAGTAATACACCTAGATCTACCTGCCAGTATAGAAAATTATGTTCAAGAGGCAGGAAGAGCTGGCAGAAATGGTGAAAAATCTTTTTCAGTTGTTCTACAAAACGAGAATGATATCAATTCTTTTAAAAAAAATACATTAGAAACTATCCCAACTATTAATGAAATTAAAAACGTACATCGAAAATTATATCAATATTTCCAAATTGCACTAGGTGAATTGCCCGAAGTCTCTTTTGATTTTAATTTTTTAAAATTTTGTCAAACGTATAAACTTTCGCATAAAAAGACTACTACCATTTTTCAAATCCTTAAAAAAAATAGCATCATTGAAATTAATTCTAAATTCAGTCAAAAGTCTACTGTCATTTTTATCATATCTAGCAAACAACTTATAAGGCAGACCTTTAATAATAAGTTAACCCGTAAATTAATAGATTTTATCTTGAGAAGTCATGGAGGTGTCTTTCAAAAAGAAGTAAAAATTAATGAGTTTGACATTGCTAAAAGAATGCAAATTAATTCTCTGACTGTTAAAGAACTATTAAACAAATTAGACCACTTAAACATTATTGATTACAAAGAAGCTAGTTCTAATGAGGATTTTACTTTTTTAACTCCTAGGGAGGATGACAAGACAATCAATAGAATTTCAAGATCTATCGAAAAATATCTCAACCAACAACAAAAAAAATCAAAAGAATTAATTTATTTTATAAGAAACAATACTACGTGTAGATATATTCAGTTATCTCGCTATTTTAACGAAAAAAAGGTCTCAAAATGTACCCTATGTGACGTTTGTATATCTGACAAGAAAAACAGTTCTAACAGGATAGAAAAAGATATCAAAGAACTTTTCAAAGACAGAAAAGAAATTTCTCAAGATGAAATTATATTTTCTTTAGAACACGATGAAAAAGCAATTTTAATACATTTGCGCAACCTACTATCAAAAGATAAAATAGGTTTAACCGCTAATAATAAATTTTTTATTTTATGAGAGACCTTCGAATTATTTTTATGGGAACTCCAGAATTTGCTGTCTCCATACTAAAAAAGTTAGTAGAAGATAATTATAATATCGTTGGAGTTATAACAGCTCCAGACAAAAAAGCTGGTAGAGGACGTAAAATAAATGAATCTCCGGTAAAAAAATATGCCATAGAAAATAAGCTTAATTTATTACAACCAACTAACCTTAAAAGCGAAAATTTTGTAACTAGCTTGAAAGCTTTAGAAGCTAATCTTCAAATTGTAGTTGCTTTTAGGATGCTACCAAAAGTTGTTTGGAAAATGCCAGAGTATGGTACTTTTAATTTACATGCTTCGCTTCTACCCTCCTACAGGGGTGCTGCTCCAATACATTGGGCAATTATAAATGGTGAAGAAAAAACTGGTGTTACTACTTTTTTTATAGATGAAAAAATAGATACTGGTAATATTATTCTTCAAAAAGAAATAGCTATTCACAAAGATGAAATAGTTGGAGAGTTACATGACAGACTTATGAATTTAGGTGCTAACTTAGTATCTGAAACTGTAGAAAAAATAAAAAATAATGATGTTACTAGTCAAAAACAGAAAGAAATAGAAGAAAAAATAGCACCAAAACTATTTTCTGAAAATTGTAAGATTAATTGGAATAACTCTATAGATTGTATATACAACCATATAAGAGGTTTAAATCCATTTCCAACCGCTTGGTCTGAAATGAATAATAAAGGCTCTATAACCTCTTTAAAAATATATAAGGTTAGAAAAGAAATTATTGCTCACAAAGAACAAATAAAAACCATCATCACTACAAAAAAAGATATTAAAGTTGCTGTTAAAGGAGGGTATATATATATCGAAGAATTAAAGGTATCTGGAAAGAAAAAAATGGATAGTAAAAGTCTACTAAATGGCTTTCATTTTTACAGCAATGCTAAAATGCTCTAAAGCCACTATTAACAACACTTTAGTAGTTATTTACCAAAAAAACTACTCCTTATTAACAATTTGAACAGTTTTATTAACAAAAAGGGGGTTTTTATTGGTCCAAACTTGCATAAACCCACAATCCGTCTATATTTGTTAAAGCATTTATGCAAAAAGAAACAATTAATTTAAATACTATTTATTATGAACAAATCAGATTTAATCGACGCAATGGCTGCAGACGCAGGAATTTCAAAAGCAGCAGCTAAAGCAGCTTTAGAATCATTAACTTCTAACGTAACTTCTACTTTAAAGTCAGGTGGAAAAGTTGCATTAGTAGGTTGGGGAACTTGGTCAGTTTCTAGAAGAGCTGCAAGAAATGGAAGAAATCCACAAACTGGAGCAGAAATAAAAATTGCAGCTAAAAACGTAGTTAAGTTTAAGGCTGGAGCTGGTTTAAGCAGTTCTGTAAACTAATACGCTTTTTTTCTAAAAAAAAACTCTCTTTTACAGAGGGTTTTTTTTTTACATAATTTTTAATTAAATTTAAATAAAAAATTAGTGTCTAAAATTAAACTACTTAAAGGAAGTTTGTTAGTTGCTGAGCCTTCCATTTTACATGATGACTCATTCAACAGATCTATAATTCTTCTAACTGAGCATAATGAAAACAGTTCTGTTGGATTTATTTTGAATAGACCACTTACTTACACAGTAAATGACATTATACCTGAAATAGATTGCTCTTTTAAAATATATCAAGGAGGTCCTGTAGAACAAGACAATTTATATTTTATTCATAAAATTCCCGAATTAATTCCTAACAGCATAAAAGTGAGTAAAAATATGTATTGGGGAGGTAATTTTGAATCTTTAAAATTTTTGCTGCAAGAAAAAGAAATTAAGAATACTCAAATTCGTTTTTTCTTGGGTTATACTGGATGGTCAAAAATTCAATTAGAAGAAGAAATTTCAGATAATTCATGGTTTGTTTCTGAAAACGATTTTGAAAATATTTTATCAGCAGATAATACATCTCTTTGGAAAAATAAATTAATGCAAAAAGGAGGAGCCTATAAAATATGGGCTAATGCTCCTGATAATATTAATTTAAACTAACTACTTACTGGTTATTTCTAAAATATTAAAATTTGCGGCTATTTTTTTTCCTATCTCAGTAGAAAATTCTTTTTTTCTATAATTAGTAATGGGTTGAACTCCTATAATAGAATTTGTTAAAAAAACTTCATCTGCTTTTTGAATTTCAAAAGGCGATATAACTGTTTCCTCTAACGTAAAATCTTTAGCTGATTCTATAATACTTTTTACTTTTTCTCTTGCTATACCTTTTAAACATCCTTCCGTAAGAGGAGGTGTTTTAATAACCAAACCTTTCACTAAAAAAAGAGAAGCATTAGTTGCCTCTACCACTCCTTTTCTTTCATTTAATAAAATACAGTTATCTAATTCGTTTTCTCTAGCGTAAATAGAAGCGATTGTATGTATAATTTTATTGTTTGTTTTTATGGTTGACAAATGTCCGGAATACACATAAAAGTCTTTATATAAGTCTACTTTGTAAGTGGATTTATTTACAAAGTTAATTTCTTGAGATTCAATTAGGTAATCTACTTCATTTGTTAGAGGCAAATAAAAACCACCGTCTTTTCTGGTGATAGTAAGCCTAATTCTTAAATTATTGTTTGAGTTAGTTACTTTTGCTGTTTTTAAAATTTCATTTTCTAAAAATTCTAGCGTAAAACTCATAGGAATTTTCATTCGCAACATCCGCATAGATGCCATTAATCTGAAATAATGAGCTTCCCAAAAAATTAGCTTACCATTAACTAATTTTAATGTTTCAAAAACTGAATCTCCGTATTTTAAAGCCCTGTTGTTTGGTGTGATTTTAGCATCTTCAAAAGCTACTAAATCACCATTATAGTTTACCATTTACATTAACTAAATTAATATACTGCAAATTTAGCGCATTTAACACTTACTAAAAATAAAAAAGCTCTGGATTTATTCCAAAGCTTTTTAAATTTTATATATGATGGTTGATTAAGCCCCTATCCCGTGCTTTAATTCGTCTATTTGGTTTTCCCAAAGCATTTTAGCCTCTTCAATTTCGTCTTCCTCAGCAAAATCAGTTATCATTAAAGAAACGTCTTTAGTGATTTCATCTACCTGAATTCTAAATTCAAAATAACTTTCATCTCCCTCAGATTCCATCCATTTATACCGAGCTCTTTCTCCATTTTTCTTTGATACTATCAATGCTTGTTCTTCAGAATCATCCCAAAAAAAAGTAATGATTTTTCCTCTAGAATTTGCTTTATCTGCAAACCATTCTTCTAATCCTGAAGGTGTTGAGAATAATTGATACAACATGCTTGGTGAAGCATGAATTGGAAATTCTATTTCAAATTTAACTTTATTCATAATTTCATATGTTGTTTGTTATGAAGAGATACCAATTTTTAAATATCACATTGACAATATAAGTAATATATCTAGTTAAAAAAAATTAAAAACACTCCTTGCAGTACTGTAAAATTCAATTATATTTGCTCCCTCTTAACCAAGGCGAGGTAGCTCAGTTGGTTAGAGCGCAGGATTCATAACCCTGAGGTCACGGGTTCAAATCCCGTCTTCGCTACAGGAAAAAGTCGAGTATTTTACTCGACTTTTTTTATTAAGTATAATCTTACAGACATCTGTTCTTTTTATGATTTTGAATTTTATAGTTGAAAGGTCCTCTTTGGCTCCTTTGTTTTAAAAAATAGACCATATTAATAAATAAATTACAAATTCATTTTAAAAAAAAATCAACAAAATACATCTTTAATGTTATGTAAAATATAGACATACAATCAGTTAAATAAATTATTTTTAAAATCAAAAAAACAACATGCAAAAATCTATAATTATTTCACGAAATAGTAAATAAATAGTTGCCAAATTATCCTTGTTTTTATTGTCTAAACCAAAAATGAGTTTATATTTGTAGCATCTATCAGCGAGAGTAGCTCAGTTGGTAGAGCGTCAGCCTTCCAAGCTGAATGTCGCCAGTTCGAACCTGGTCTCTCGCTCAAAAAAGTCTTATCAATTGATAAGACTTTTTTTATACATTTAGTTTTTTTCCGAAGACCAATAAAACTAAGATTGGTAAAGAGAGAAAAATAATCATTAATAAATTTTCGCTGAGAACTTGAGGAAATAATAGTAAAGTAAAAACAAACCCTCCAATAGCTCCTCCTAAGTGAGCAGAATGACCAATATTACCAACTCTATTTCTCATACCATAAATAGAGTACAATAGGTAGGCAACTCCAAAAATATATCCTGGTATAGGAATGGGTATTAAGATAAGCCCTAGTTTCATTTCTGGATATAGCATGATACATGAATAAACGATTCCAGAGACAGCTCCGGAGGCGCCAACTGCGCTATAATAAAGTTCATTTTTATGATAGGATAAAGAATACAGGCTACCTACCAACAAACTACCAAAATAGATTGCAAGGAAACCGAGAGATCCTAGTCTTGCATCAACAATATCTCCAAAAAGATATAAGGCATACATATTAAAACCAAGGTGTAACCAATCTACATGTAAAAAACCAGAACTTATCATTCTAATTTTTTCGCCTTTCAAAATCTGGTTTACTTGAAATTTAAATTTCTCAAAAAAGAGGTGATCTCCAAATCCTTTTACAGTAAACAAAACGTTTACAACTATAAGAATTAAAACTGCTTGACTCATATTTTGTATCATACAACAAACATAAAGAAAACTATTAATTCATTCCACATCATTAAAAATTTTAATACGATATTTGCAGTATAAAAATTTTTGATGCAGTTTTTAATTTTTGCTATTTCCTACCCTATTATTTGGATCCTATCTCTATTACCAATGAGGGTTTTATATATTCTTTCTGATTTCTTATACATACTATTTTTCTATCTAATTGGTTATAGAAAAAAAGTGGTGCTTGAAAATTTACAACTCGCTTTTCCAACAAAAGATATTAGCGAACTAAAAACTATTCAAAAAGATTTTTTCAAACACTTTACAGACATATTTGTTGAAAGTATCAAAGCATTCTCCATAACTAAAAAAACTCTCTTAAAGCGATATAAATTTAGAAATCCAGAGCTAATTAACGAATTATACGACAAAGGGAGAAGTATTGCTTTTATGGGTGCTCATCAAGCAAATTGGGAATGGTCTATCAGTATTCCTTTGTATGTTAAAATTAAATGCTTTGGTGCCTACACAAGAATTGGAAATAAATATTTTGATAAAACCGTAAAAAAATCCAGAACCAAGTTTGGATTCATCGGATATAAAACTTCAGAAACTATTAAATCTATCACTCGAAATTTTGATGAAGGAATTCAGGGTTTGTATCTGTTATTGAGTGACCAATCTCCTCAAATCCATAAAACACATTATTGGAGAGAATTTATGGGAATAAAAGTTCCAATTCATACAGGGGCTGAAATGATTGCTAAAAAGTTTGATATGGCTGTTGTAAATTATAGTGTTAAAAAACTAAAAAGAGGGTATTTTGAAGTTACTTTTGAAACCATTACAGAACACCCTAATAATTTTAAAGATTACGAAATCACAGACAAGTATTTAGCAATTACAGAGAGAAATATCAATACCCAACCAGCTTATTACTTATGGTCACATAAGCGTTTTAAACACAAAAATAAGGTTCCTAAAGGATGGCAATAAACTAGCTTTTACTATTTACACTTGAAACCAGTTTTTTACCATCTGTTTTTCAATTGGCACCACTGATTTATGTACATAATCATTTTTTGAAGAATCATACACATAATCTTTAGACCATTCATGTATATTTTTACATAGTTCTACAAGCGAATTACTGATAAATTCTAATTCTGAATCCTTTATTGTAGGATGCATTGATATGCGAACCCAACCCGGCTTTTCAGTAGAGCATCCATCTAAAATCTGGTTTTTGATTTTATTAGAAGTTTCTTGATCTACATTTAATAAAAAATGTCCGTAGGTACCTGCACATGAACATCCTCCACGAGTTTGAATACCGTATCGATCATTTAATAATTTCACTACGAGGTTAAAATGAATATTTTCTACGTAAAAAGAAAAAATACTTAATCTTTTTTTATGATTAGGAGCTAAAATCTTAATATTTGGAATAGATTCTAATGTTTGAAAGAATTTTTCATTAAGTTCATCTTCTCTCTTTTTTATCATATCCATTCCCATTTTTTCCTTCAATTGAATAGAAAGTGCTATGCGTATGGTCTGTAAAAAAGCTGGTGTTCCTCCATCCTCACGAGTCTCAACATCATCAAAATAATCGTGCTGCCCCCATGGGTTTGTATAACTCACTGTTCCACCACCTGGATTATCAGGAATCAAATTTTTATATAACTTCTTATTAAAAATTAAAACACCCGAACTACCCGGACCACCTAAAAATTTATGAGGAGAGAAAAATATGGCATCTAAATGAGTGCCTTTTTCTGATGGATGCATGTCAATTTTCACATAAGGTGCACAACAAGCAAAGTCTACAAAACATAATCCATTGTATGTGTGAATAATTTTTGCCACCTCATGATAAGGTGTTTTAATACCAGTAACATTAGAGCATGAAGTAATAGAAACAATTTTAATTTTTCTATCGGCATTTTTTTTAATGTACTCTTCAAAAGTATGTAAACATATGGTACCCTCTTTGTTACAGGGTACAACCACCACATCTGCAATAGTTTCTAACCACGATGTTTGATTAGAATGATGTTCCATATGTGAAACAAAAACTATGGGTTTAATTTCTTCAGGAATAGTAGTGTGCTCTTTAAGGTTCTCTGAAACTTTTAACCCTAAAATTCGCTGAAATTTATTAATTACACCTGTCATACCAGAACCTTCTGTAATCAAAACATCATTATCATTTGCGTTTACATGACGTCTGATAATATTTCTAGCTTCATGATAAGCCAAAGTCATAGCTGCACCTGATGTAGAGGTTTCTGTATGTGTATTAGCAACAAAAGGCCCAAATTCATTGGTTAGCTTTTGTTCTATAGGGCGATATAATCTTCCGCTAGCCGTCCAGTCTGTATATACTAATTTTTTTTGCCCGAATGGAGTAACAAAACCTTGATCAATCCCTATAATTTGGTCTCTAAATTGTTGAAAATATTGCTCTAGGGAAGTCATGGTTAAGATATAATTTCTGTTATTTCTGTTATAAAACGTTCTGCCAATTCATCAGCAGACTGTTGAGAGTTACTCTCTGTATAAATTCGTATGATTGGCTCTGTATTTGATTTACGAAGATGCACCCATTGCTGTTCAAAATCAATTTTAACACCATCAATTGTATTCACTTCTTCACCACAATATTTATTGGCCATCATTTCTAAAATATGGTCTACATTAATCCTAGGAGTTAGTTGAATTTTATTTTTACTCATAAAATAACTAGGATACGAATTCCTTAGAGCTTTACAAGATATTTTTTTATAGGCCATATGAGATAAAAACAAAGCAATACCTACCAAACTATCTCTTCCGTAATGAGAGGCTGGATAAATAATTCCTCCATTTCCTTCTCCACCTATTACCGTATTGGTTTCTTTCATTTTAATGACAACATTTACCTCTCCTACCGCACTAGCTGTGTAAGTTCCTCCATGTTTTTGAGTAACATCACGTAATGCTCTAGAAGATGATAAATTTGAAACTGTATTTCCACCTCCTAATCTTCCTAAAACATAATCTGCACAGGCTACCAAGGTATATTCTTCTCCAAACATAGAACCATCTTCACACACCAAAGCTAATCTATCTACATCTGGATCTACTACAATTCCAAAATCTGCATTCTCTTTTAACACTAATTCGGAAATATCCGTTAGATGTTCTTTTAAAGGTTCTGGATTGTGAGGAAATTGACCATTTGGTGTGCAATACAATTCTATGCATTCTACATTCAGCTCTTTTAAAAGGGCAGGAATAAAAATTCCCCCAGTAGAATTTACCCCATCTACTACCACTTTAAAATTTGCTTTTTTTATAGCTTCAACATCTACCAATTCTAAGTTTAAAACCTCATTAATGTGTTTTTCTAGATAAGATTGATCTTTTGAATACGTTCCTAAATCATCAACTTCAGAAAACACAAAATCATCAGATTCAGCAGTTTTTAAAATTACTTCTCCATCTTCTCCATTTAAAAATTCTCCTTTTTCATTTAGTAATTTTAATGCATTCCATTGTTTTGGATTGTGACTTGCTGTTAAAATAATTCCGCCGTCTGCGTTTTCTATAGGAACCGCAACTTCTACCGTAGGTGTTGTAGATAAACCTAAATCTATTACATCTATTCCTAAACCAACTAGAGTGTTTGCTACTAGAGAGCTAATCATTTTACCAGAGATACGTGCATCTCTTCCTATAACTATCCTAATTTTATCTTTAGAAGGGTTTCTTTTCTTTATAAAAGTCCCATATGCTGCTGCAAATTTCACTGCATCAATGGGTGTTAAATTTTCTGAAGTTTGGCCTCCAATAGTTCCTCTAATTCCGGAAATTGATTTGATTAATGTCATGCATTTTTTTTGTGTTTAACAAAGATAATTTATTCTTATCTACTTCTAATTAAATACCAAAAAAAAAACCGTTGCTAATGCAACGGCTTTTAAATTTATAATAGATACTAATCTTATAGAAATTATTTCTTTTTAGATCCAGCTTCCATTTTTTTCTTTAAGTCTGCAAGACCTCCAATGTCTCCAAGGGTGGTTTTTTCAGCTTCTGCAGATTTCTTAGCAGCAACCTTCACGTTTCTTTTCTCTTGCTCTTTAAAGATAGCTGTATGAGATACAACTACTCTTCTGTATTCTTTACTAAATTCTAATACTTTAAATTCTGAAGTATCTCCTTTACCTAATTTAGTACCATCTTCTTTTTCTAAATGACGTCCTGGTGCAAATCCTTCTACTCCATCAGTAAAAGTTACTACAGCTCCTTTATCATTTTTCTCTTTAATGGTTCCTGTATGAACAGAATCTATAGTATAAGTTGCCTCGTGAGCATCCCAAGGGTTATCTTGAGTTTGTTTGTGTCCTAGGTTTAACTTTCTTCCTTCTACATCTAATTCTAATACTTGAACTTCTAAAGAATCTCCAACAGTAACAAAATCTGATGGATGCTTAATTTTCTTAGTCCAAGAGAGATCAGAAATATATACCAGTCCGTCAATTCCTTCTTCTAACTCAACAAACACACCAAAATTTGTGTAATTTCTTACAGTACCAGTGTGGGTAGATCCAACTGGATATTTTTTAGTAATATCTGTCCATGGATCTGGATGTAATTGTTTCATCCCTAAAGACATCTTACGTTCGTCTCTATCTAAAGTTAAAATTTGCGCTTCAACTTTATCTCCAACTTTAACAAAATCTTGTGCAGAACGTAAATGAGTTGACCAAGACATTTCAGAAACGTGAATTAATCCTTCTACACCTTCAGATACTTCTACAAATGCACCATAATCTGCAATCACTACAACTTCACCAGTTACTTTATCACCAATCTTAAGTTCAGCATTTAAAGCATCCCATGGGTGAGAAGATAATTGTTTTAATCCTAATTGAATTCTAGATTTACTATCATCAAAGTCTAAGATTACTACATTTAATTTTTGATCTAATTCAACCACTTCATTAGGATGGTTTATTCTAGACCATGACAAATCTGTAATATGAACTAATCCGTCAACTCCACCTAAATCAACAAATACACCATAAGAAGTAATATTTTTTACAATACCCTCTAATACTTGTCCTTTTTCTAGTTGACCAATAATTTCTTTCTTCTGTATTTCAATATCTGCTTCAATAAGCGCTTTATGTGAAACAACAACGTTTTTAAATTCATGGTTAATTTTAACCACTTTAAATTCCATTGTTTTCTCAACGTATTGATCGTAATCACGGATAGGTTTCACATCAATTTGAGAACCTGGCAAGAATGCTTCTATTCCAAAAACATCTACAATCATACCACCTCTAGTTCTACACTTTACGAAACCATTGACTACTTCACCTGTTTCGTGAGCATTATTTACACGTTCCCATGCTTTGATTACTCTAGCTTTCTTGTGAGATAATACTAATTGACCAGAACTATCTTCTCTTTTGTCTACTAAAACTTCTACTGTATCACCAACTGCTAAACTAGAATTATATCTAAACTCATTCAAAGAAATAACTCCTTCAGATTTAGAATTGATATCTATAATAGCATCTCTATCGGTGATTCTTATTACAAGACCTTCAATAACGTCACGCTCTTTTACAAAACCTACAGTTCCTTCTAATGCGTTTTCAAATTCTTTTAACTTAGATTCATCTACAGCTTCAATACCTTCTTCGTATTTGTGCCAGTTAAAATTCTTTAAAAAATCTTCTTGTGTTTCTTCTTTTGCTACAGGTGTAGTTTCTGTAACTTCTACAGTTTCTGTAGATTCAGTAGTAGCTTCAACAGCTACTTCTTGTACTTCTGGAGCCTTAGCAGCTTCCGTTTTTTTTGTTTCTTCAGACATGCTGAAAATGTTTTTGTATCTTATTGTAATTCAGATTATTAACGATAAAAACTCAAAGAGATATTATACTTGTCTATGATCTTAAAAAACCTTTTTTTAATCTGTTATCGTAAAAAGGCGTGCAAATGTACAAAATTCTACTGATTATTAAGTTTTTAGCTGATATAAAATTAAAAAATATCATTGGATTGTGTAAATTAAAAAAAGATTTTAGAGATAAGATAAATTTTTAAAATATGAACTAGTTTAACAAACATTTTGTAGTGAAAATAAAAATGCAAGAACTACATTTGCAATCAATTAAATTTGAACCAAAACAAAATTGAAAAGATTACTTAAGCAAGTAATATGAATAAAGAAACGAAAGATTTAATAGACCAAGGTAAAATGCTTCCATTGATGGAAGAATTTTATACCATACAGGGTGAAGGGTATCACACAGGTAAAGCTGCTTATTTCATTCGTGTAGGTGGTTGTGATGTGGGGTGTCATTGGTGTGATGTTAAAGAAAGTTGGAATGCTGAATTACATCCTCCAACCCTGGCAAATACAATAGTTGAACATGCTAAAAAACACTCAGACACTGTTGTAATTACTGGGGGTGAACCATTGATGTGGTCTATGGATTACCTAACAAAAAAACTTCAAAAACACGGAATAAAAACACATATTGAAACCTCTGGTGCGTATTCTTTCTCTGGTAGTTGGGATTGGTTTTGTTTGTCTCCAAAAAAAACAAAACTTCCATTAGAAGAGGTCTATAAAGAAGTAGATGAGCTAAAAATAATTATCTTTAATAAAAGTGATTTTAAATTTGCTGAAGAGCAAGCAGCTAAAGTTGGGAGTAATTGTGAATTGTTTTTACAACCTGAGTGGAGTAAAAAAGATAAGATGACAGGACTTATTGTAGATTATGTGATGAAAAACCCTAAATGGAAAATTTCATTACAAACTCACAAATATTTAAATATCCCTTAATTTTTCTTCTACTAATTTTAAAATAATTTCAAATTGTTTTTCTTTGGATAATTCTGAGTTATCGATTTCTATTGCAGCTTCAGCTTTTACCAATGGGGAATCTTTCCTTGTTGTGTCTACTCGATCTCTCTCTACTACATTTGTATAAACATCTTTATAGCTAACCTTTTCTCCTTTTTGTATCAATTCATCGAAACGACGTTGTGCTCTTGTTTCTGCAGAAGATGTCATAAAAATTTTCAGTTCAGCATCTGTAAATACAACAGTTCCTATGTCTCTTCCATCCATGACAACTGCTTTGTTTTTTCCTATTTCTTTTTGTATAGCAACAAGTTTTCTTCGAACTTCGGGTATAGCAGATACTTTACTAACCAAATTAGAAACTTCTAATGAACGTATCGATTTTTCAACATTTACATCATTTAAATACATTTCTGCAAAACCAAGTGATTCATTATAAATAAACTCTAAACTTGCCTTGTCTAAATTATCTATTAAATCTTCAATACAAAATTGACTAGTTGAAATATATCCATTTTGCATAGAAAAAAGAGTCATAGCTCTATACATTGCACCACTATCAACATAAACGTAGCCCAACTTTGTTGCTAATTGTTTGGCTATTGTACTTTTACCGGTGGATGAATATCCATCTATTGCAATAGTAATTTTTTTGCTCATCATCTTTTATCTAAATCAAATTCTAAACTAAAGGTACTTGCACTTGTTGCTGCATGATACTTAGAAAATGCATAATTAAATCTCAATCTATTCATTTTTATACCGAATCCAAAAGAAATTCCACTAAA